>Ga0208514_100046_pt1 | contig 149086 bp, 121 predicted proteins | sample LakWasMet70_HOW9_2_FD_183900 | JGI IMG/M metagenome (GOLD analysis project Ga0208514, IMG submission 183900) | Freshwater sediment methanotrophic microbial communities from Lake Washington under simulated oxygen tension - Sediment Metagenome... | ecosystem: Environmental > Aquatic > Freshwater...
GCGGTCGGGACAAGCGAAGGGAGATTTGTGTCCATAAATCGAATTTGTGGGCACAACTGCTGTGCCAAAATTCGATGATGGCTGAGGCGGCTTCAGGTCGTCCAGACGGTGCTCAGTTGACGCTTACCTTTCTCCTTCTTATGGATGTGCGAAGCCGACCGCCTTCATCAGACGTTGAAACGATGAGCGAAACTGAGGAGGGAGCGGCCGGAGGGAAGATCAGCGTTTGGCACTCGCTGATAATGCTATTTTAACAACATACCAAATGGCTTGCTGATCTCTTTAACTTTGGCAAATCGACTGTATCTAGAGTAGCTCGGCAATGCGATTTGAGCCACTGAACGTGCCAAACCATCAGTTTGTCGAATGCGCGGCACTGTCGAGCGATTGGAGGCGTTAGCCTGCGCATTGCGCGTCATGCGCCAGTTGCTCGATGCGGTCGAGGACCCTACCCCACTTGTCGAAGGCGTCCTTGCGCTCATCGAAATAAGTGTAGACATTGTAGATTCCCTCAATGCCAGTTAGCTTATGGTTGAGGCACATTTCAGTTATGTCCCGAGGAACTCCAAGTGCGACCATGTGACTTTTCGCTGTCGATCGGAGGTCATGGGGTGTGAATCGCCGCACACCTTCAGGTTTGTGAACCTCTAGCCAGAAGTTCACTGCAGCCCCGAGAGTGTTCGGATTAATAGGCGCGTCCCCTCCCTGTCTTGTACGTCTGGATTCAGCTCGGCTTGGAAGAACGTACGCGGATATACCCGAAAGCGCAGCAAGCTGAGAAAACCAGCGTTTGACGGGAGTTGACAACGGAACGCAAACTCGTCGCCCAGTCTTAGTGCTGGGTATGTGCCACACACCGGTTTGTAGATCGACGTTGGCCCATTTTGCATTGCGTAGCTCGTCAGTCCGCACAGCGGTCCCGAGAAGGAGTTTGAGCGCAAGTTTATTCTCAGCGCTCATAGAGGCCTCGAACATTGCCTTGATCTCCAGCTCTGAGAGCATTAGGCGCTCGCGCGTTGCCGGCTTTTTACCCAACACTGCACTGAGCTCGATCCCGATGCATGGGTTCGCGGGAATAATCCGCCGACCTGCTGCATGTCGAAACACCATTCGAGCAGTCGAAAGCATCATTCGAGATTCGTTCCACTTCAGGTCAGCTCGTTCCAACATGCTCACGATATCAAGAGGCGAAACCTGGGAGACTTTCAATGAGCCCAACTTACTTTCGATCCGAGTCAAATTGCGCCCGTAACTTTTTTGAGTGCTAGGACCCAGGCCCACCAAAATTTTCTGACGGTAGTCGTTTATCAGTTTTCGCACGGTCCACTCCGAGGTAACGAGCGCCACGGCTCTCCTCTTGTCTGCGGCCGGGTCGGCGCCAGTGTCGATTGCGACCCTCTTTTCCCGAGCCACACGCCGTGCTTCCGACAGGTTCATGTCGGGGTAATTGCCTAGCGTGAGTTCTCGCTGGCGGCCGCCATAGCGATACCGTAGAATCCAGCTCGCAGTACCCGCCACAGACAACGTAAATGTCAGCCCTCCTCCATCGGATTTCGCTAGCGGAAGCTTGATCGACGAGGGCGTGCTCGCCCAAGGTTCCTTGTCGTATGGAGCACTATCGCGAGCAGCTCGCAACCAGTGCTGCAGCTGAAGATCAGTAAGCCGTGCGCTTTGAGTTCGAGGGGGCATGGTGAGCTAGCTACACATGAAGCTTCACATGTTAAGTTAGATCAACATGCATCGTCAAACACGCATGTAGACGACAAAGCTTAGCAAATCAACCGGTTAGCGCGCGCTCGTAGACGATATAACGCTGTAATAGACCAGCGAAAAATTTTACGACGTCATCCTGATGTGACGCAGAACTTCAGACCGGCTTCCGCGCCGGCCTGAGTTTCACGCTGCCGCGCTAAGAAATCAAGGTTTCGCGGACGGGAAGAACAGCTGCTGCCCGGCCGGGCGGAAGTTCGCGATGGCGCCCTGCCCTTCGGGCGACGTGATCCACTCGATGAGCTGCATCGCCCCCTTGTAGTTCGTGCCCTGGTGCTTGGCCGGGTTGACGGCGATGATGCCGTAGGGGTTGAACATCTTCGCGTCGCCCTCGACCAGAATCGCCAGTCCGGTACGCGCTTTGTAGGTGGCATAGGTGGCGCGGTCGGTGAGCGTGTAGCCCTGCAGCTCACCCGCCATGTTCAGCACTTCGCCCATGCCCAGGCCCGCCGAGACGTAACGCGGCGCCTGCGGCTGGGTGCCGATCGCCTTCCAGTAGCCCTTTTCCATGATGTCCGTGCCGGAGTTGTCGCCGCGCGAGATGAACTTTACGTCCGCCGCAGCCAGCTTGCGGAACGCCGCCAGCACGTCCTTGCCGCCGCCGATATGGGCCGGATCGGACGCCGGACCGGCGACTACGAAGTCGTTGTACATCACGTCGCGCCGGTTCACGCCCCAGCCGTCGGCCACGAACTTGTCCTCGGCCGCGCGCGCATGCACCAGGGTCACGTCCACGTCGCCGTTCTTGGCCAGCTCCAGCGCCTTGCCGGTGCCCACCGCGATCACGTTGACCTTGGTGGCGGTCCTGGCCTCGAACTTGGGCAGCAGATAGGCCAGCAGGCCCGAGTTCTCGGTGCTGGTTGTGGTGGACATGCGGATGACGGATGCCTGCTGCGCGAACGCCAGCGGAGCGGCGGCCAGCAGGACCAGGAAGAGGCGACGTTTCATGAGGATCTCCTATGACTTAAGTTCGAGTTGGCCGTCGCGCAGCTTCATGCGCCGCACGCCGGGAAGGCCGATCAGGTCGCGGTCGTGGCAGGCCATGACGACGGTGCGCCCCTCCGCCACCAGATCGGGAATCAATGCGATCACCTGCTCGCGGGCCGCGCCATCGAGGTTGGCGGTCGGTTCGTCGAGCAGCAACAGACGCGGCTCCAGCACCTTGGCGCGCGCCAGCGCCACGCGCTGCTTCTCCCCGCCGGACAGGCGGGCCGGCGGGCTGCCGTTCAAGCTCGCGACGCCGGCCCAGGCCATCGCGCTTGCGATGCGCGCATCGGCCTCGGCGCCATGCCGGCCACGCGCGTACAGGCCGTAGCCGACATTGTGCGCCACGCTGGTCGAGAACATCACCGGGTCCTGGTGCACGTAAACGATATGCTCGCGCAGTTCGCGCGGATAGGGCCGCAGCGGCGCCGAATGGCCGCCGAACGCAATGACAGCCGCGGCGTCGGGCGCTTCCAGTCCCGCCAGCATCCGCATCAGGGTGCTCTTGCCCGCGCCATTGATGCCCGTGAGGACGTAGGCGGCGCCGGCATCCAGTTGAAAATCGCGCAGATCGAACAGGGTGCGCGCGCCATGCGCCTTGCGCAGGCGATCGACGGACAGGAGCACGCTCACGACACGCCTCCCGCCGTGCTGGCATCGCCCTGCAACAGCAGCAGCACGGCGTTCATCGCGAGCGCCACTGCCACCAGCACGATACCAAGCGCGATCCCCTGCGCGAATTCGCCCTTGCTGGTCTCCAGCGCGATGGCGGTGGTGATCGTGCGCGTCTCACCGGCGATGTTCCCACCGACCATGAGTGCGCAGCCGACTTCCGAGATCACCCGCCCGAAGCCGCTGATCACGGCAGCCATGACGCCGAAGCGCACCTCGTACAGAACCGTCAGCATCACGCGCCAACGCGATGCGCCGTGCACCAGGGCCGTCTCCGCAAAGCGCGGATCGGCCGCCTGCACCGCGGCCAGCGTGAAGGCGACCAGCACCGGCAGCGCGATCAGCACTTGGCCCGCAATGATGCCGCGCTGGGTGAACAGCCATTGCAGGCCGCCCAGCAGGCCATGGCGGGTCAGCACCAGGTACAGCAGCAGGCCGACCAGCACCGTCGGCAGCGACAGGGCGGCCTGCGCGATCCAGATCGCCAGCCGCCGCCCCGGAAAACGGTGCACGGCGATGGCGTACCCGAGCAGGACCGCCAGCGGCGCGGCCAGCGCCAGCCCCGTCACGCTGGTGAACAGCGAGACCCAGACGATGCGCCACAGCGCCGCGTCCCCGGACAGCAGCAGCGCGAAGGCTGCGGCGATCGCCTCGCTCAGTGCCATTCTTCGGCAGCGTCGAACACGAGGCGCTCGCGCCCCGTCAACAGCAGGAAGTGCTTGCCGGTGCAGCGCGCCAGCAGCGACAGACCGACCCGTTCGGCCACCATGTGTCCCATCTGGGTGGTGCCGGAGCGCGACAGCAGGAAGGGAATGCCCATCTGGGCGCCCTTGATCACCATTTCCGACGTGAGGCGTCCGGTGGTGTAGAACACCTTGTCCGCGCCTTCCAGGCCATCGAGCCACATCCGGCCGGCGATGGCGTCCACCGCGTTGTGGCGGCCGACGTCCTCGATGAAATACAGCAGTTCGCCACTGTTGTCGAACAGGGCGCAGCCGTGCACCGAGCCGGCCTGCTTGTAGATCGACTGCTGCTGGCGCACCGTGTCCACGATGCGGTACACCACGCTTTGCGCCAGACGCGCGTCCGGCGGCAGTGCGATGCGGTCCACCTCGTCCATCAGGCCGCCGAACACGGAGCCCTGGCCGCAGCCGGTCGTGACGACCTTCTTCGCCGTGCGCTGCTCCACGTCGGCGATGCCGCCGCGCGTGACCACGGCAACCGCATCGACCTCCCAGTCCACCTGCACCGAGACCACGTCCTCGAGCGCGCCCACCAGGCGCTGGTTGCGCAGATAGCCAAGCGTGAGCGCTTCCGGATGGCCGCCCAGCGTCATGAGCGTGACCAGCTCGCGCTTGTCGACATAGACGGTGAGTGGCCGTTCGGAAGGAATGTGGATGGCCGAGACGCGCCCGCGCTCGTCCACCGCCGTCACTTCGCAGGTGAGGCTGGCGTGGGCGTCGGACAGGGCGGGACGGTATCTCGACGGATCGCGGGGCGTCATGTTGGCAATTGTGCCACGCCTTGCAGCAAACGGCCGCCACCGAAGGAACCGGGCGCCTCCACCGTGCCGCCCAGGCGTACCCGGATCGCGCAGTATTTGAACTCAGGGATCTTCCCGTACGGGTCCAGGGCCGGGTTGGTCAGCTTGTTGATCGCCGCCTCGTAATAACAGAACGGGACGAACACGGCGCCGCGCGGCGAGCTGTCGTCGGCGCGGGCGTACAGCACCACCCTGCCCCGGCGCGATTCGATGGTGATCGCGTCGCCCGGCTGGCCGCCCAATTCCGCCAGGTCCAGCGGATGGACCAGCGCCACCGGGTCCGGCTCCAGCGCGTCCAGCACCGTCGCGCGGCGCGTCATGCTGCCGGTGTGCCAGTGTTCGAGCTGGCGGCCGGTGATGAGGACCAGCGGATAGTCCGCGTCCGGCCGCTCGTTGGCGGGAATGATGTCGGCCGGGACGAAACGGGCCCGTCCGCCCTCGCGCGGGAAGTGGTCGGTAAACACCACCGCCTGGCCAGGATCGCCTTCGGCCGGACACGGATAGGTCACCGCGTGCTCGCGTTCCAAACGGTCCCACGTGATGCCGGCGATGCTGGGCATGGTCCGGCGCATCTCGTCGAACACCTCGGACACGTGGCCGTAGTTCCAGCCCAGGCCGACGCGGCGCGCGATCTCCTGGATGATCCACAGGTCCTGGCGCGCGGCGCCCGGCGGATCGAGCGCCTGGCGGCCCAGCTGTACCATGCGGTCGGTGTTGGTGAAGCTGCCGGTCTTCTCGGGGAATGCGCTGGCCGGCAGGATCACGTCGGCCAGGTAGGCAGTCTCGGTCAGGAAGATGTCCTGCACCACCAGGTGGTCGAGCGCGGCCAGCGATTCGCGCGCATGGTTGGCATCGGGGTCGGACATGGCGGGGTTCTCGCCCATGATGTACATGCCGCGCACCGATCCGGCCTTGATCGCGTCCATGATTTCCACCACGGTCAGCCCGGGCTGGTCGTCCAGCTGGGCGGAATCGATGTTCCAGACCGCGGCAAAGCGTGCGCGCGCGGCCGGGTCGCTCACGCGCTGATAGTCCGGATACATCATCGGAATCAAGCCCGCGTCGGACGCGCCCTGCACGTTGTTCTGTCCGCGCAGGGGATGCAGGCCGGTGCCGGGGCGGCCGATCTGCCCCGTCATCAACGCCAGCGCGATCAGGCAGCGCGCGTTGTCCGTGCCGTGCACGTGCTGGGACACGCCCATTCCCCACAGGATCATCGATCCCTTCGAGCTCGCGTACAGGCGGGCGACCTCGCGGATGGTTGCGGCCTCGATGCCGCAGATCGGCGCCATCTGCTCGGGGCTGTAGCCGGCGACGTTGCGTTCCAGGTCCTCGTAGCCGATGGTGCGCGAGTCGATGAAGCCGCGGTCCACCAGGCCCTCTTCCACGATGGTGTGCATCATGGCGTTGAGCAGCGCGACGTCCGTGTCCGGCTTGAACTGCAGGTAGCGGTGGGCCTGGCCGGCCAGTTCGGAGCGGCGCGGATCGCACACGATCAGCTTCGTGCCCGCCGCCACCGCGTTCTTGATCCAGGTGGCCGCAACCGGATGGTTGACCGTGGGGTTGGCGCCGATGACCACCACCACCTCGGCCTTCATCACATCCATGACCGGATTCGACACCGCGCCGGAACCGATCCCTTCCAGCAGTGCCGCGACGGAGGACGCGTGGCACAGGCGCGTACAGTGGTCCACGTTGTTGCTGCCGAAGCCGGTGCGCACCAGCTTTTGGAACAGGTAGGCTTCCTCGTTGCTGCCCTTGGCGGAGCCGAAGCCGGCCAGCGCCTTGCGCCCATGCGCGTCGCGGATCGCGGCCAGCTTGCCGCCGGCCAGGTCGAGCGCCTCGTTCCAGGTCGCCTCGCGGAACACGTCGAACACGCGCTCGGGGTCCATGCTGAAGTCGCCCCGCTTCGGTGGCGCGTCCGCGCGGCGGATCAGCGGTGTGGTGAGGCGCTGCGGGTGGTGCGCATAGTCGAAACCGTAGCGCCCCTTCACGCACAGGCGGCCATGGTTGGCGGGGCCGTCGCGCCCTTCCACGAACTGGATGCGGTTGTCGCGCACGTGGTAGGTGAGCTGGCAGCCGACACCGCAATATGGGCAAACGGAATCGACCGCGCGCTCCGGCTCCTGCAAGGCTGCGCCGCGCGCGGGCGCGAGCGCGCCCGTGGGACAGGCCTGCACGCATTCGCCGCACGCCACGCAGGTGGAAGCGCCCATCGGGTCGTCCATGTCGAACACGATCGCTTCGTGAGCGCCGCGGTAGGCTAAGCCGATCACGCCATTGACCTGTTCGTCGCGGCAGGCGCGCACGCAGCGTGTGCACTGGATGCAGGCGTCGAGGTTGACCGCGATGGCGGGATGCGACAGGTCCGGCCTGGGTTGCGCGCGCGGCGCGAACCGTGGCTTGCCGACGCCCAGGCGAGCAGACCACTCGTCCACCTCGTTGTGGCGCGTGTAGTCGCGCTCGGGCAGGTCGGATTGGAGCAGCTCGAGCACCATCCGCTGCGCGGCCAGGGCACGCGCGCTGTCGCTGCTCACCTTCATGCCCGAGGTCGGACGGCGGCAGCAGGACGGCGCCAGCACGCGCTCGCCGTCGATCTCGACCACGCAGGCGCGGCAATTGCCCACTTCCGCTGCGGAGAAGCCGGGCTTGTAGCAAAGGTGCGGAATCGCGATCCCGGCGCGGGCGGCCGCTTCGAGCAGATTCTCGCCCTCTTGCGCCGTGACGGTGCGGCCGTTCAGTTCAAAGTTCACCGTGTTCATGCCAGTTCGTCCGGGAAGTATTTGATCACGCAGTCGACCGGATTGGGCGCCGCCTGGCCCAGGCCGCAGATCGAGGCGTCGCGCATCACTTGGGACAGTTCACCAAGCAAGGCGGTGTCCCAGCGCGCTCCCTCGATCAGCTGGACGGCCTTGGCGGTGCCGACGCGGCACGGCGTGCACTGCCCGCACGACTCATGCCGGAAAAAACGCATCGTGTTGCGCGCGGCGTCGACCGCGCGGTCGCGGTCGGACAGCACCACCACGGCGGCGGAGCCGATGAAGCAACCGTAGGGCTGCAAGGTGTCGAAATCGAGCGGCAGGTCGCCGAGCGCCGCGGGCAGGATTCCACCCGAAGCGCCGCCCGGCAGGTAGGCGTAGAACGCATGCCCTTCCAGCATGCCGCCGCAGAATTCGTCGATCAATTCGCGTACCGTGATGCCGGCGGGGGCCAGCTTGACGCCGGGTGCGCGCACGCGGCCCGAGACTGAGAACGAGCGCAGGCCGCGGCGGCCATGGCGGCCATGCTGCGCGAACCAATCCGGCCCGTTGCGCACGATGTCGCGCACCCAATGCAGGGTTTCGAAATTGTGCTCCAGCGTGGGCCGGCCAAACAGGCCGACCTGGGCCACGAACGGCGGACGCAGGCGCGGCATGCCACGCTTGCCTTCGATCGATTCGATCATGGCCGACTCCTCGCCGCAGATATAGGCGCCGGCGCCGCGCCGCAGATGCAGTGCCGGCAGCGGGACCGGCGGCGCCGCATGCAGCGCGGCCAGCTCGCGCTCGAGAATCGCGCGGCAGCCGTGGTATTCGTCGCGCAGGTAGATGTAGACGGACTCGATGCCCGCCGCCCAGGCCGCGATCAGGGCTCCCTCGAGAAAGCGGTGCGGATCGCGCTCCAGGTAGTAGCGGTCCTTGAAGGTGCCGGGCTCGCCCTCGTCGATGTTGACCGCCATCAGACGCGGCCCGGCTTCGGCGCGCACGATGCGCCACTTGCGGCCGGCCGGAAAGCCAGCGCCGCCCAGGCCGCGCAAGCCGGAGTGTTCGAGCGCGGCGATCACCTGCTCCGGGTCGCGCTCCCCTGCCAGGCATTCGCGCAGCAGCGCGTAGCCGCCGTCCTTGACGTAGGCGTCGTAGCCGATATACGGCTCCGGCTCGTGGCGGATCGCACCTGCCGCAACCAGCGCTTGCACCTTCTCCTCGGTGGCTGCCGGCACCGGATGTTGCCCAACCACGGCGACCGGCGCCTGTTCGCAGCGTCCCACGCAAGGCACGCGCTGCACGCGCACCTGCGCACCGAGCAAAGCGGGCAGGCGCTCGGCCAGCACTTCGCCCCCGGCCATGCTGCACGACAGGCTCTCGCACACGCGCACGGTGAGTGCGGGAGGGCCGGCTTCGCCTTCGCGCACGATGTCGAAGTGGTGGTAGAAGCTGGCGACCTCGAAGACTTCCGCCTGCGGCAGGCGCATCTCCTTGGCCAGCGCCGCCAGGTGCGCGGTGCTCAGGCGCCCGAAGCGGTCCTGGATGGCGTGCAGGTGCTCGATCAGCAGGTCGCGCCGGCGCGGCGCGGCGCCCAGCAGATCCTGCACCTCCGCGAGCGCCTGCGGCTCGACGCGGCGGCCCTTGGGCGCCTCACGCTTGCGCTGGCGCGTACTGCCCGCCGGCGCGATAGGAATGATCGTATTCATCCCGCCAGTATACGAGGGTCAGATCGCCCATTGCACAAAATTGCCTTCTCAGGAATCTTTTTGTGCAATGGGCGATCTGACCCTCCTCAGATAATTTTGACGCAATGGGCGACCTGACCCTCCTCAGTTGATGTTGTCGAGCGCGGACAGGACCAGGGAGGGGTCGAGCTGGTTCATGCAGTTGTGGTGGCCGAGCGGACATTCGCGCTGGCGGCAGGGCGAGCAGTCCAGGCGCAGCGAGATCGCGCGCGCGCGGTCGGAAAACGGCGGGGCGTGGTCCGGATCGGTCGGACCGTACAGGGCGATCACCGGGCGGTTCAACGCGGACGCCACGTGCAGCAGGCCGGAGTCGTTCGCCACCACGGCGGACGCGCCGGCGATCAGGGCGATCGCTTCGTCCAGGCGGGTGGCGCCGGCCAGGTTGAGAATGCGTTCAGGGCCGGTCAGCGCCAGCACCTCGTCGCCGGCCGTCCGGTCCTTGGGCGAGCCAAGCAGCGCGATCTGCAGCGCCGGATCGCGCGCGCGCAGGCTGGTCGCCAGGGTGGCGAAATGGCGGGCCGGCCAGCGCTTGGCGGAACCGAATTCCGCACCCGGCGCGAACACGACATACGGCCGCGCCGGATCGATGCCGGCCTTGGCGCAGGCCGCATGGCGGACGGCCTCGCTCACCCGCATGCGCGGGCGCGGCGGCGGTTCCAGCGGCGCATCCGGCGCCTTGGCCAGTGCGGCGTAGAACGGCACCATGGGACGCGGCAGGACATCGTCGACGTGCATCACGTTCAGCAGGCCGTAGCGCATCTCCCCCTTGTAGCCGACCCGCTTCGGAATGCCGGCCAGCCAGGGAATCAGGGCGTACTTGAGGGTGTTCGGCAGGACGTAGGCATCCGCGTAGCCACGACCGCGCAGCTCGCGCGCGTAGCGCCAGCGTTCGCGCAGCTGCAGCGCACCGTGGCGAAACTGCGTCTCCAGCACCTCGGCCACCTCCTCCATCGCGCGCCACACCGGGGCGGCCGAGGGCGGCGCCAGCACGTCGATCGGACGGCCGGGCGCCTGCTGCTTGAGTCTTTGCAGGAGCGGCTGCGCCATCACGGCGTCGCCGATCCAGTTGGGCGAGATGACGAGGGTGCGGCCGTTCACCGCGCTTCCTCCGCGAACTGCAGCCGGTACAGCTTGGCGTAGATGCCGCCGCGCGCCAACAGTTCCTCGTGGGTGCCGGTCTCCACGATGCGGCCGCGGTCCAGCACGGCGATGCGGTCGGCCCGCTCGATCGTCGAGAGGCGGTGCGCGATCACCAGCGTCGTGCGGCCGGCCATCAGGCTGTCCAGCGCGGCTTGCACCGCGCGCTCGGATTCGTTGTCGAGGGCGGACGTGGCTTCGTCCAGGATCAGGATCGGTGCGTTCTTGTAGATGGCGCGGGCAATCGCGACGCGCTGGCGCTGGCCGCCGGACAAACGCATGCCGTTCTCGCCGATCATGGTGTGCACGCCTTCGGGCAGGTTGGCCACCACCTCGCTCAGGTGGGCCGCGCTGATCGCGGCGAACAGGCGGTCCATGTCGACGGGATCGGCGCCGTAGGCGATGTTGGCCGCCAGCGTATCGTCGAACAGCACCACGTTCTGGCTGACCATCGCCATCTGGCGGCGCAGGCTGTCGAGCGTGATGTCCTCGAACGGCACGCCGTCGAGGACCAGGCGCCCGCTGTCCGGCTTGTAGAAGCGCGTGACCAGGTTGACGAAGGTGCTCTTGCCGCCGCCGGAAGCGCCCACCAGGGCCACCGTCTTGCCGGCCGGGACGTCGAGGGTCACTCCGCTCAGGGCATCCACGTCCGCACCGGGATAGCGGAAGCTGACGTTCTCGATGTGCAGGTTGCCGTGCGTGCGCTCGACCACCACGGTGCCGGGGTCGTCTTCGGCGGGCGTGTCTATCATCTCGAACACCGTTTCGGCGGCGGACATGCCGCGCTGGATCGGGCCGTTGACTTCCACCAGCGCCTTCATCGGCGCCAGCAACATCAGCATCATGGCGCTGAAGTTGGTGAACTCGCCGGCCGTCATATTGGATTTCAGCGCCAACACGACGACCACGGACACGGCCACCGCGGTGGCGATCTGGGTGATCGGCACGGTTGCCGCACCGGCGACCGTGATGCGCTGGGAGAAGCCACGCAGCGCCTCGCTGCGGCGTTCGAAGCGGCGCCGTTCGTAGGCCCGGCCGGCGAAGATGCGAATCACCTGATGGCCGCGCGCCGCCTCGTCCACCACTTGCGTCATCTCCGCCGTCACGCGCTGGTTCTCCCGGCTCAGGCGGCGCAGGCGTCCCGTGGTCGCGCGCACCACCAGCGCCGTCACCGGCAGCACCACGATGGCCACCAGTGTCAGCCGCCAGTTCAGCCACAGCAGCCCCGCCACCAGGCCAACCGCGGTCAGGCTGTCGCGCACGACCGCCAGGAAGACCGAGTTGATCATGTCCACCACCTGGCGCACGTCGCCGATCACGGTGTTGATCAACTTGCCACTGGACTCCTGATGAAAATGCGATACCGGCAGCCGCAGCAGCCGGTCGAAGGCCATGCGGCGAATGTCGTTCAGCACACGACTCATTACCCAGTTATTGAAATACGCCGTGGCGAAGGTGCACACGCCGCGCAGCACGAAGATGCCGATCAGGATCGCGGGCACCAGCCACAGGTCAAACGGCCGCCGCGCGGTGAAGCCCACGTCGATCAGCTTCTCCAGTGCGCGCGTGAGCATCGGCTGGGTGGACGCCGTGCCCGCCATCGCCAGCAGCGAGAGGACCGCGCGACCGCGGTATGGCCGGACAAAAGCCAGGAGGCGCCGGACGATTACGCTATTTTCCATCCGCTTCCTTGCGATTTAGGCAGAAGCCCATGAGCAGGAACACCGACAGCGAGTAGAACAGACTGCCGCCGACCGACCAGAAGATCACCTCGGTCAGGCTGAAGCTGACAAAGCTCGCCACGACCACGATGCCGGCCAGCGCCAGCGCGATCCGCTGCCGGCTCCGGCCTGCGGCCAGGCGCAGTTCGCGCACGAAAAACGCGAGCGGCGCCACGATCATCGCAAGCCAGCACAACAGGCCGACGGCACCGCCGAAAACGAGCGCCTGAATGGCGTCGTTCTGGAAGTGCGGCAGTGGCAGGATGACGGGGTCGATCCGGTGCTGCGCGGCCAGTTGCTCCATGCGGGCCCGGTACACGGCCGGCTCCTGGCCGAACCAGGGATGTTCGGCCGCCAGTATCGCTCCCGTCTTCCACAGCTCGAGGCGGGTGCCGACATTGGTGTTCACCACGCCGTTATTGAGATAGTTCCGTACTTCGGCGATGCCTTGGTTGGCGCGTTCGCGCGCGGCGCTGTCCGGCACCGCGAAGGCGACCACGGTGGCCGCCGCCACCACGACCGCCAATGCCAGCACGAAGCGGTTGCGCACCACCCTGCCGTAAGCGAGAAAGACCAGCATACCGACCACCAGCGCCAGCCAGGCCCCGCGCGTGCCGCTCAGGACGCAGGCCGTCAATCCGGCGACGGCGCCCAGGCCAAGGACCGCGGCATGGCGCGCGGTACGCAGCTCGGTGGCCGCCGCCACCGCCATCATCGCCAGCAGCAGGGCCAGGTCGCCGAACGTGATCGCGTTGAGCGGACCGCCCGGGCGGTCCTGTTCGAGGATGATGTACTGATAGGCCACCATCGCGGCGCCGCCCATGGCGCCGCCGACGACGCCCCACCAGAACATCTTGCGGCTCGGTTTCAGGGCCAGCACGACCAGCATGGCCGTCACGCTGAAGAACATGCGTGAAGGCTTTTCGCAGCTGGAGAGCTGGGCGCCGTCGCGCACGAAGAAAAGGATCAGCGCGTAAGCCAGATTGGCGCCGAAGGCCAGCACGACCCAGCGCACGTCGCGCCAGGCCTGCGCCAACGCCGCGCGCGCCCGCGGGAAGATCCCGATCGCCAGTAGCAGAAAGCCGAAACTGGCCAGACTGACGCCCTTGAACGTGATCAGGCTCGCGAACGGAAACAAAAATACCAGGAACGAAGCGATGGTATGCAGCAGTCCGGCCGGCGGGTGCGGGTGTTTGTTCATTCAGCTGGTTGTGGGATATTCTTGCTTTCCTGAGCAATCGACATACTGGCACACATGCACCAACCCTTCATGATCTCCCTCGTGGTCACGACCTATAACCGGCCGGATGCGCTGGAGGCGGTGATCAAGGCATGTTTTGCCCAGGACGACCGGAACTACGAGATTATAATCGCTGACGACGGCTCCGCGGCCAATACGCGGGAGCTGATCGAGCGCCTGCAAGCGGAGTCGCCCGTACCCCTGCTGCACGTGTGGCAGGAGGATCTGGGCTTCCGGGCCGCGATGGCGCGCAACCGCGGCACCCTGGCCGCGCATGGCGAGTACATCGTCTTCCTCGATGGGGATTGCGTGCCCCAGCGCGACTTCGTGTCGCGCCATCGGGCGCTGGCCCGTCCGGGTTACCTCGTGTCGGGCAGCCGGGTACTGCTCTCCCCTGCCTTCACCGAACGGGTGCTCAAGGAAGGCATCGACCTGCAACGGCTCACCGTTGCCGATCTGGCCGGCCTGCGCCTGCGGGGCCACATGAACAAGGTGCTGCAGCTGATGGCCAAGTGGCCCGACCTGGGCCGGGAGCGCAAGCGCTTCTCCTGGCGCCGCATCAAGAGCTGCAACCTGGCGGTGTGGCGCGCGGACTTGGACAAGGTGAACGGGTTCGACGAGAGCTTCACCGGCTGGGGGCACGAGGATTCGGACCTGGTGGTCCGCCTGTTCAATGCCGGGGTGCTGCGCAAGGATGGGGCGTTCGCCACGGAAGTGCTGCACCTGTGGCACCGCGAGGCGCAGCGCGACCAGGAGAGCAGCAACCGCAAGGTGGTGCTCGAACGGGCACAAGACGGCACCATTGCGGCCACGCAGGGCTTGAGCCGTCACCCCCGCGCAGGCGGGGGCCTCTGATAGGGTGAGCGACGGTCGACTTCCCAGGGGTCCCCGCGTTCGCGGGGATGACACCTAGTATTCGACTGCGACTTCTTTGGCGCCCAGCACCTGCTCCAGGCTCGCCTTGAGCGCGTCGGACGGCGCCACGCGCCAGTCGTCACCGAGCTGCACCACGCATTCATCGACACCCTCGGGCAGATAACGCACCGATAGCGGCATGCCGTCGGCCGCGCGGTGCGGCTGCAGGACCTCGGCCAGCTTCGCGGACGGCACCGGCGTGGGCAAATACATGTTGAAGCGCTGTCCGTACTGCACCCGCGCCGCGACCAGATCGAACACCTTTTCGGCCGTGATGCGCAGGCCGCCCGTGAAGCGGTCCTCGGACACCTTGCCGACCACGGCCAGGAAGTCGTCCTCCTTGAAGATGTTCTTGTGCTGCTCGAACAGCTCCGAATAGATGGTCACTTCCACCACCGCGCTCTTGTCGTCCAAGCTCACGATCAGGATCTTGCCGCGCTGGGTCAGCTGGGTGCGCACGCCGGTGATCACGCCGCCCAGCATGCGCGGCTCGCGCGAGGGCTCCAGGTCGCCCAGCTTACCACGCACGAAACGCCGCACCTCCTTGGCGTAGGCGTCGAACATGTGACCGGAAAGGTAGAAGCCGAGAGCGATCTTCTCTTCCGCCAGCTTCTGCTTCTCGGTAAACGGCGTGGCCTTCACGTAATCCGGCGGCGCCACGAGATCGGAATCGTCGCCGCCGAACAGGCTGACCTGGTTGGCCGAGGCCTGCGCCTGGTCGGCGCATTCCACGGCGTAGCCCACGGTGGCCAGCAGGATCGCGCGGTCGACGCCGAACGCGTCCATCGCGCCGGCGCGGATCAGCGATTCGATGGTACGGCGGTTGATCTGCTTGCGGTCCACGCGCTTGCAGAAGTCGAACAAGTCCTTGAACGGACCGCCTTCCTGGCGCGCCGCGACGATTCCCTCGATGGCGCCCTGGCCGCAGCCCTTCACACCGCCCAGGCCGTAGCGGATCTTGTCGACCGGCTTGCCGGTGACGGAAGGCGGCGGGCCTTCCGGCACGAAGCGGAACTGCGATTCGTTCACGTCTGGAGGCAGCACGGTCAGCTTGCAGACCTCGATGCTGTCCTCGACCAGGATCTTGATCTTGTCCGTGTCTTCCATGGCCAGCGACATGTTGGCTGCCATGAACGCGGCGGTGTGGTGAACCTTGAGGAAGGCCGTGTGGTACGACAGCAGCGCATAGGCGGCCGCGTGCGACTTGTTGAAGCCGTAGCCCGCAAACTTCTCCATCAAGTCGAAGATCTCGTCGGCTTTCTCGGTCGTCAGGCCGCCCTTGGCCGCGCCCTCGCGGAAGATCTGGCGGTGCTCGGCCATCTCCTCAGCCTTCTTCTTGCCCATCGCGCGGCGCAGCATGTCCGCGCCGCCGAGCGAGTAGCCGCCGATGATCTGCGCCATCTGCATCACCTGCTCCTGGTAGACCATGATGCCGTAGGTCTCGGACAGGATGCCTTCCGTGCGCGGGTCCGGATAGTCGAACTTCTCGCCGTGCTTGCGCTTGCAGAAGTCGGGAATCAGGTCCATCGGGCCCGGTCGGTACAGCGCCACCAGGGCGATGATGTCCTCGAAGCGGTCGGGACGCGCGTCCTTCAGCATGCCCTGCATGCCGCGCGATTCAAGCTGGAAGATGGCGACCGTCTTGGCCTTGGTGAGCAGGTCGTAGCTTGGGCGGTCGTTCAGCGGCAGCTTGGCGAGGTCGAAATCCTTGTCGACCGGGTCCAGCGCGCGAATGTAGTTGACCGCACGGTCGAGGATGGTGAGCGTGGTCAGGCCCAGGAAGTCGAACTTCACCAGGCCGACCGCTTCCACGTCGTCCTTGTCGTACTGCGAGACCACGCCGGCGTCGCCGCCCTGGGTGTAGAGCGGACAGAAGTCGGTCAGTTTGCCGGGCGCGATCAGCACGCCGCCGGCGTGCATGCCGATATTGCGGGTGATGCCTTCGACCTGCTGCGCCAATTCGAGCAGCTGGCGCACCTCCTCCTCGTTGTCCTGGCGCTCCTTGAGCAGCGGTTCCTCCTCGATCGCCTCGGCGATGGAGACCTGCTTGCCCGGCTTGAACGGGATCAGCTTGGACACGCCGTCGCAGAAGGTGTAACCCATGTCCAGCACGCGGCCGACGTCGCGGATCGCGCCCTTGGCCGCCATGGTGCCGAAGGTGGCGATCTGTGACACGGCATCACGTCCATACAGGTCCTTCACGTGCTGGATCACCAGCTCGCGCTTTTCCTGGCAGAAGTCGATGTCGAAGTCGGGCATGGAGACGCGTTCCGGGTTCAGGAAGCGCTCGAACAGCAGGTTGTAGCGCAGCGGATCGAGGTCCGTGATGCTGAGGCAGTACGCCACCAGCGAGCCGGCGCCGGAGCCGCGGCCCGGGCCGATCGGCACGCCGTTGTTCTTGCCCCACTGGATAAACTCCGCCACGATCAGGAAGTAGCCCGGGAACTTCATCTTGATGATGGTGTCCGTCTCGAACTTCAGGCGCTCCTCGTAGCGGGGGCGCTGGCGCTCGCGCTCCTCGGGGTTCGGGAACAGGTCCACCAGCCGCTTTTCCAGGCCGGCGGTCGATTCGGCGACCAGGTAGTCGTCGATGGTCATGCCCGGCGGGGTCGGGAAGTTCGGCAGCTGCGGCTTGCCGAGCGTGAGCGTGAGGTTGCAGCGCTTGGCAATTTCGACCGAATTGGCCAGCGCGCCCGGCAGGTCGGCGAACAACTCCGCCATCTCCGCCTGGCTCTTGAAGCACATCTCTTCGTTGAAGCGGCGCACGCGCTTGGCATTGGCCAGCATTTCGCCTTCCGCGATGCAGACGCGGGCCTCGTGGGCGATGAATTCGTCGCGGCTCAGGAACTGCACCGGATGCGTGGCCACCACCGGCAGGCCGAGGCGCGCCGCCAGGGCCACCGAGTGGCGCAGCACCTGCTCCTGGTTCGGCAGGCCGGCGCGCTGGACTTCGACGTAGAAGTGGCCGGGGAAGATCGCGGCCCAGCGCTGGGCGCAGCGTTCCGCCTTTTCCAGGTCGCCGTTTTCGATGGCCTGGCCGATGTCGCCATGCTGGGCGCCGGACAGGACGATCAGGCCATTCGCCTGCGGCTCGTCCGGATACAGGGTGGAGACGCTGTCGGCCAGCGCTTCCAGCCATTCGACGCGGATCTCGGCGCGGCCCTTGTACTGATTGGTGAGCCAGGCCTTGGACAACAGTTCGCACAGCTGCAGATAGCCGGCGCGGTTCTTGGCCAGGATCAGGAGGCGGAACGGCTTGTCGCGGTTGTCGTCGTTGGTGATCCAGGCGTCGACTCCGGCGATCGGCTTGATGCCCTTGCCGCGCGCGGCCTTGTAGAAGCGGACCATGCAAAACAGGTTCGCCAGGTCGGTGACGGCCAGCGCCCCCTGCTTGTCCTTGGCGGCGGCGCCGACCAGGTCGTCGATGCGCACGAGGCCATCCACGATCGAATATTCGGAGTGGACGCGCAGGTGGACAAAGGCGGGTTCCAGGACTTCTAGGCTCATGGCGGATCGGCGGTTCGGTACGACCTGCTATTTTACCGCGCCCGCATCGGGGTGGCCGGTTCGACCGGCGTCATGCCGTAGTTACGACGCATCCGCAGGAACGGCTCCTCGATGGTGTTGTACGAGAGCGTGGCGATGGCCCAGGTGGCGGCATAGGACAGCGCCAGCATCAACAGCGCGTCCGCCAGCACGTTGCCGGTCACGGTCAGTAGGCCGAAGCGCTGCGCCAGCAGGTGCAGCAGCGCCATGTGCAGCAGGTAGAACGAAAAGCTGATCTTCCCGCCGTGGCACAGCGCGCGCTCCAGCAGCGCCGGCAGCCGGCCCTGGAAGCTGCTCCAGGCGACGATCAGGCCGGCCCAGACCGTGCTTTCGGCCAGGGACCACCAGATCCAGAATTCGTTTTTCCCGGCCGGGTCGAACGGCGCGTATTTCGACTGGATGGCGCTCGCCAGCACGGCCAGCAGCAAAGCCGTCGGGGCCAGCACGCCGGCCCAGCGCCGCGCGCCCTCTTCCCGCCCCTGCAGCAGCAGCGCGGCCAGCATGCCGATCAGGAACTGGTCGAACCGGCCGACGAAGGTGGAAAAGAACATCAGGGTCGGCTTGGCGTTCACGGTGAACGCGGCCAGCTTGAAGAACACCATCAGCACCAGCAGCTTGACCAGATAGCGGGGCCCCTGCTCCAGCGCGAAGCGAGCCAGGAACGGGAACACCAGGTAGAACAGGAATTCGAGCGAGATGGTCCAGGCGGCGCCCGTGACGACGGTGCCGGAGGTGGGCGCCAGGCCAAGGTTGGTGGCGAACAGGTACAACAAGTCCTGCGGCTGGAAGCTGTCGCGCCCGATCGAGGTCGCCAGCAGGAAGATCGCGAAGAACAGCGGGAAGATGCGCAGGAAGCGGTTGCGCACGAAGTCGCGGTAGACGATCTGGCGGTGGTGCAGCGCGATCTGCATGAACAAGAAGCCGGACAGGGTGAAGAACAGCCCCACGCCGGTATGCCCTTCCGTTACCAGGCCCCACCAGTGGCTCGCCAGCGGGGCGCCGCCCAAGCCGCGATACTCGAGATGGAAGTGGTACAGGAACACGATGGTCGCGGCCAGCCAGCGCAGCTGGTCGAGACGCGGGTTGTAGGCGATGTTCAGCGATTTCATTGAAGGTGTCCGAAAAACCGCCGTCATTCCCGCGCAGGCGGGAACCCCTGGTGCTATGAGCGGCCGGAACAATGGTGTCGGCCACACGCAGGCGCAGAGGTTCCCGCGTGCGCGGGAATGACCCCGGAGGGGCGGGAGGCAAAGCGCTATAATGACAGGTTTCCCCCAGCGTTTCACCTATCATGCAAGAAGCTTACGTCAATATCGCGGCGTACAAATTCGTCACCTTCGACGACACGGCCGCAATACGGCCGGAATACCAGGACATCTGCGACCGCCTCGGCCTGAAGGGCACCATTCTGCTCACGCCGGAAGGGATCAACATGTTCCTGTCCGGGACGCGCGACAACATCGACAGCTATCTGGCCTGGGTGCGCTCCGATCCGCGCTTCGCGGACCTGGAAGTGAAATACTCGCTGTCGGCGGAGCAGTCGCACAAACGCATGCTGGTGAAGCTGAAAAGCGAAATCATCACCATGCGCATGCCGCTCATCAAACCGGAGCTGGGACGTGCTCCGGCCGTCGACCCCAAGACGCTCAAGCGCTGGCTGGACCAAGGCCACGACGACAACGGCAAGCCGGTCGTCATGGTCGACACGCGCAACGATTTCGAGGTGGATGTCGGCACGTTCGACAACACGGTCGATTACCGGATCAGGAAGTTCACCGAGTTCCCGGAGATGATCGCCCAGCACAAGGCGGACTTCGACGGCAAGACCGTGGTCACCTTCTGCACCGGCGGCATCCGCTGCGAGAAGGCGGCGATCCACATGCAGAACGTCGGCTACGACAACGTGTACCAGCTCGAAGGCGGCATCCTGAAGTACTTCGAGGAGGTCGGCGGAGAACACTACACGGGCGACTGCTTCGTGTTCGACTACCGCACGGCGCTCAATCCGAAACTGGAGCCGACCGAGACGGTGCAGTGTTTCGCGTGCCGCGCGGTGGTGACGCCGCGCGAGCAGCTGTCACCCCTGTATGTCGAGGGCAAGTCCTGCCCGCACTGCGCCACTTGATCCGTCATCCCCGCGCACGCGGGGACCTCTGCGCGCATGCTCGGAGGTCAACGGCCTGCTAGGAAAACCGGGGTCTGACCCCGCGGGGTCAGACCCCACCCCCCACACCACTTCAGCGGAAGTAGGCGGCGATCTGCTTGACGTCGTCGAAGGTCAGCGTGCCGGCGGCCGCTTTCAGGCGCAGGCCCGATAGCAGATAGCCATAGCGCGCCTGGGCGCGGTCGCGCAGGTTCTGGTACATCTGCTGGCGCGCATTGAGCAGGTCGAGATTGATGCGCACGCCGCCCTTGATGCTTTGCTCGGTCGCCTTGACCAGCAACTCGCTGGACGCGACCGCCTTGTCCAACGCGGCGATCTTGGTGATGCTGGTTTCGACGCCGTTGTACTCCTTGCGCAGCTCCGTGAGCGCCTTGTCGGTCTCGGCCTCCAGTTGCGCCTTCGCCTTCTCGAGGTTCGCCACGGCCTGACGCGTGGCGGCGCTGACGTAACCGCCCGCATAGATCGGGATGTTGACCTGCACGCCGATCGCACGCTGGGTGGTGTTCTGGTTCAGCGTGTTGATCGTCTCCGAATCGCTTTGCGAATAGCTCGCCACCAGATCCACGCGCGGCGCATGACCGGCACGGTTCTTGTTCACTTCCTGGCGCGCCACATCGATCGCATAGGTCTGGGCCTGGATATCCGGATTGTTCTTGAGGGTCAGCGCCTTCCACTGCTCGAATCCACCCGGCGTCAGCGGATGGGCTGCGAAGCTGTCCCGCAAGCCTTCCACGCTGTCGATCTCCTGCCCGACGATCGCCGCCAGTGAGGTACGGGCATTGGTCACGTTCGCCTGAGCTTCCAGGACTCCCGCTTCCGCGACGTCGAGCCGCGCCTGGGTTTCCAGCATGTCGGTGCGGGTTCCCTCGCCGCGCGCGAACAGGCGGTCGTTCACCTTGCGCTGCTCTTCGAGCGTATCGCGCTGGGCCCGCGCCAACTGCAACTGTTCTTCCGCGAACAGGGCATCGAGGTAGGCGCCAATTACGCGCACCGCCACGTCCTGGGAGCGCGAGTCGAACACGGCTTCGCTAAGCTGGCTCTGGGCCGCGCCCTGCTTGTAGCGCGCATACGCCTCGACACTGAACAGGGGCTGGCGCAGCTGCAGCGTTTCGGAGCGGCTGTAGTACAAGGGATGATTGATCACCTCGTGTCCAGCCGAGTTCTTCCCATAATCGATGTCGGCGCGCACCTTACTGGCGCTGTAGCTAGCCGACACGCTGGGCAGCAGCGCGGAGCGGCCGATGATGCGGCTTTCCTTGCCGCTGTCGCGCTCCGCCTTGGCAACCTTGAACTGCGGGTCGTTCTGCAAGGCCGCCTGATAGGCCTGTAGGAGCGTGATGGCTTGTGCTTGGCCGCACAGCGCGCCGATTGCGGCGGCCACGGCGCCGGCGCGCAGCAGCCGGACTGGTAAGGTCGGTCGCTTCATCGCTCAATCCTCCCGCAAGGCCGTGCCCGCGCGATCCATGACCGGCTTGAGCAAATAATTCATCATGGTGCGCTCACCCGTCTTGACGAACAGTTCCACCGGCATACCCGGGCGCACTTCCAGCTTTTCCTTCTGCATCATCTTCATGCCCTCCGGCGTGACGCGGGCACTGACCTTGTAGTAAGGCATGCCGTTGTGTTCGTCGGTGAAGCGGTCGGCCGACACCAGGGTCACTTCGCCCGGAATATGGGGCGTCTTGCTTTGGTTGAAGGCCGAGAAGATCAGTTCGACCTTCAGGCCCGGATGGACCTTGTCGACCAGGTTGATGGGCAACTGCCCTTCGACGATCAGGGCATCCTCCGAAGGCACGATGTCCATCATGCGAAAGCCTGGTTGCACCACGCCGCCACGGGTGAACACGTTCACGCCCATCACCACGCCATCGACAGGCGCTTTGACGTCAATGTTCTCGACCGCATAGGCGTCCGCTTCCATGCGCGCGGCCGCGGCGTCGCCATCCTTCTGGGCCTCGGCAAGCTGCGCCCGCACATCGCGCTGGAATTCCGCCAGACGTTGCAGCCGCTTCATGTTCAGCTCGGCGATTTGCCCTTTGGCGCGTCCGATATTGCCGATATCCTCGGCCAAGGCGCCGCTGGTCTGGGCATAGGTCCGCTCCAGTTCAAGCAGACGGGCGCGCGGCACGTAGCCATCCTTGGCCAGGTCGCGCATGTTATCGAGCTGTTCCTTCAGCAGCGCCATCTGCTCTTTCTTGCTGTCGCGGGTCGCTTCCTGGCCCGCCATCTGGGCCTTGATACCAGTGAGCGCATTGTCCATCGCCGCCAGCTCGCTGCGCAGCGCTTCCTTGCGCGCCGAGAACAACTGACTTTGCACGGCCATCGCTTCGACGACGCGCGGATCGTTCTTGTACGGCTTTAAGTCGGCCGGGAACGAGATGCTGTCCAAATTATCGCGTTCCGCCAACAGGCGGGCGCTGATGGAGCGGGAATTGAAGAATTGGGCGAGGGTAATGTCGCGCTGCGCCTTGACGTTTACCCCATTCATGCGAACGAGGACCTGGCCTTTCTTCACCAGCTGGCCGTCCTTGACGAGGATGTCCTCGACGATGCCGCCGGTCAGATGCTGAATCGCCTTGCGGTTCGATTCCTTGGCCACAAAGCCCGACAGCGGGGCGCCCTTGTCCAAGGGCGCGAAGGTGGCCCACACCAGGGAGCCCACCACGGCGACGACCACGATGATCCAGCCCAGACGGGCGTAGGCCGCCGGATCAGTATGGACAGTTTCGGGCGTAACATCGCGCACCAGGACATCGGTCGCGAGCGCGTTCTTGTCGATCAGTTTCATGATTAAACACCTTCCTGGGACGGCGCCGCGACAGCAGGGGCTTCAGCCGGCTGCGCGGGCGGCTGCACGGGCTGGGGCGGCTGGGCCGGTTGCTGCGCCTGCGTCTGGGCCTGTTGCAGCTTCAGCGCGTTCTGCTGCAGTTGTTGGAGCACTTGCTGGGTCGGACCGTACATCTCCGCCACGCCGTCGCGCAACAGCAGCAGTTTGTTGGTCGCACTGATCACGGATGTGCGGTGCGTGATCAGAATGATGGTGCGGCCGCGCTGCCGCAAATCGTTGATCGCATTCAGCAGGGCCTGCTCACCAACATCGTCGAGATTGGAATTCGGTTCGTCGAGCACCAGCACCGACGGATCGCCGTACATGGCACGGGCCAGGCCGAGACGCTGCTTCTGGCCGCCCGAAAGACCGGCGCCGTTCTCGCCCAACAGGGTGTCATAACCCTGCGGCAGTTGCAGGATCATCTCGTGCACGCCGGCGCGGCGTGCTGCCAGCACCACCTTTTCAGCATCGACTTCACCGAAGCGGGCAATGTTCTCGCTCACCGAGCCGGCGAACAGTTCAATATCCTGCGGCAGATAACCCAGATGCGGCCCAAGTTCGGCTTTGTTCCACTGGAACACATCGGCGCCATCCAAGCGTACCTTGCCGACCTGGGCCGGCCAGACGCCGACCAGCAGACGTGCCAGGGTGGATTTACCGGAACCACTGGGACCGATGACGCCGACCAGATCGCCCTCGACGATCCTGAAATTGAGGCCGCGCAGCACGGCGTTGGTTGCCCCGGGCGGGGCCGCCGTCACACCCTCGACGCTCAGTGCGCCGCGCGGCGCCGGCAGTTCCATGCTCACCGGGCGCACAGGATTGGCGTTCAGCAGCGCATCCAGGCGGGTATAGGCCAGGCGGGCGGTGCTCACGCTCTTCCACACGGCGATCAGTTGCTGCACCGGGGCCAGCGCGCGGCCGACCAGGATCGAAGCGGCGATCATCATGCCTGCCGTCATCTTGTTTTCCAGGACGAGCAGCGCACCATAACCCAGCACGAGGGACTGCAGCGAGGTCTGGACGAAGCGCGTGACGGCGCCGACCATGCCGGCCTTTTCGCTTGCCTCGGCCTGACGGTGCAGGAACTTCCCGTGCAGCTTGAACCAGCGTTGCATGAGATTGGGCAGCATGCCCATCGATTCGATCACTTCGGCGTTGCGCAGATTATTCGTCGCCAGCGTGCTGGCGGCGATGGCCAATGAGTTCGCTTCGGAAAGGGGCTTTTTCGAGACACGCTCGTTGACAACCGCAAGCACGATCAGCAGGATCGTACCGACGAGAGAGAACACGCCCAGCGCCGGCTCGAAGAAGAAGATGACGATCAGATAGACCGGGAACCACGGCGCGTCGAAAAACGCGAAAATGGCATTACCGGTAAGGAACTGACGCAGAGCCGTCAAATCGTTGAGCGACTGGCCGGCGTTGGCGCCCGCTTTCTTGAGGTTCTGTTCGAAGGCCGCAGTGTAGATGCGCTTATTGAGCTGCATGTCGAAGCGCGCGCCGATGCGCACCAGCACGAAGCTGCGAATCAGCTCCAGCGCCGCCATGGTGACGTACACGCCCAGCAGCATCACCGTCAGCATCAGGAGCGTGATTTCGTTACGGCTGCCGAGCACGCGGTCGTACACCTGCAGCATGTACAGCGAAGGCGCAAGCATCAACATGTTGATGATCGCACTGAACAGGCCAACCGTGTAAAAAGTGTTCTTGAACGCGACCAGGGCTTCCGAGATCTCGTTCTTGGGCAGATTCTGCAAAATTTTCATTGAAGCGGACCTTTCGTCCGAATATTTCTGGAAAAAGCAAGGATAGCGCGCACGATTTGGCGCAACGAGAGCTTAGTTGGTTTGGGCGGCAGCGTCAACAGAAATGTGATGTAGATCACATTGAACTGCCATTCTTGCAACTTCCTGGGGGGGGGCGAGTCCCTGTGCGAGTTCAAGCTCAGTTGAGCCCGAACTGAAAGAACTGCCCGTGACGCTGCCCTTCGGGCTGCCCTGGCTAATCGACCACGCGCAGCGCGCGCAGCAGGGGAAGATGGACTTGACTGAGCAATTCGGCCTCGCGCCTGAGTTGCTCGATATTCTCATCGCCGCTCAATGTACGCCCCTCCAGCACGAGGTTTTGCCCCTGCATCGACAAGCAAGCCCACACCTCGCGCACCCAATCTTCGTGCTGGGTCGCCCCGCGTTCACGCGCCAGGAGCATCAGCTGAACAATCCGCGGCACGACCACCGCCCCGCCGGTAACTGGACAGCAAAGATAATTGTGCTCCGTGCTGCCACGCGCCTGCTCCATGATCCATCTGTTCAGGCGCCGTGCGGACGGCATTGCGGCCTGGACCGTCGACTCATCCTGCGCCAGGGTCAAGTGGCCAGCGCCGGCCATGATCACAACCGCCTCGAAGAGTTCTTCGAAGCTGTTCCCCTCGCCCTGGAAATGCTGCTCCAACTGCGCGAACGATTTGGGCTGATAATCGGCAAAGAAATCAAGCAAGGGGTCGTAACGATTGGCATGCATGTCGAAGTTGCCGATCGCGCCAGTTGCCTTCAGCAAAACTTTGCTGCGCGGAACCGTCAACACCATACGCAAGGCCCGAATTTGCTCGACCCTTTCCAGGGGACTCAGGCGCAGGCAGCCTTTGACCCAATAATCCTTGCGGAACTGAATATTCAGGATGAAGTCGCGTACTGTCTCTCGATAGACGGCGTCGGGCACTTCTGCCAACAGGGCGCGCTGTTGCGGCGAAAGCGAGAGCTCATCCAGCAGATCGATAAGACTCGCCGTGCAAACGTAGTCAATCTTCGCCGGCGCCAGTACCTCATGAATACGGGAAAACGGAACCGGATTCCAATTCCGATTGAAAAATTCGTGGGCCAGGTAATGACGACTCTGCCTGGCGAACGCTTCAAAGCGCTCCTGGGCATGCGGATTACGCTCCGCGTAGCGGGGATCACACTGCAACACGCGCTGCACAAAGCCCAGTGCGGCGTCGATTCGCTCGGGCATCGGCAAACCTGGGGCGCTGAGCGCCTCCTTGTGACCGAACATCAGTTCACGTAACGGAACAAAACTTGCCCAACCAGGGAGGGTGTTGTAACCGATGTAGACGACACCGCCGAGCTTGAGTTTGCGCCGGATAAAGTCAACCAGAATCGGCCAGTTAGTTTCGTCGATCCAGCTCCAGATTCCGTGCAAACCGATGAAATCGAAGTCGGGCAAGCTCTCGTCGCGGCAGAACTCCGCGAAGGACGCGTCCGAAAGGAAGGCCCGATTGTCCGCGACCTGCGCCATCTGACATGCCGTTGCGGCCTGGGCTGGATTGAAATCGTTCCCGTACCACCGCACCATCGATCCGGCGGCATGCACATTCGTGCTCACGCCCTGACCAAATCCCAGGTCACAGGCAGTCCCGACGTCCGGAAAGCGCACACCTGCGTGCAGGAAGGCTAAACGCAGCCGCAACGGGTTGAGCTCGGGATAGTAGCCAAAGGTATAGCCGAGATCGGTAACGTAGCCAGCGCTCCAATTGGACATCGCGCAACTTTCAGTGTTTGAACGCTGAGCATGGTAGTGGATCGGACGCACCCAGGCAATGGCTGGCCGGTCCTGGCAACAAAAAAAAACCCTGCCGCTCCGAAGAGCGGCAGGGTTCGGTTCACAGCGGGAATCTGCGATTCCCGCCCTGGTGATTAGGCCAGGGTCAGCGAGCCGGAGGTCGTAGCAACCGCAGCGAAGGTAGCGCCCGACAGGTCGATCAGACCCACCAGTTTCACCACGGTATCGGAGGCGTTCGAGTAGGTCGAACCAGCGCTGTTGTCTTCCACGATGTAGGTGTTGCCATCGAATTGGAACCATGCCAGCTTGGCGTTCGTGCTGCCATCGCCGACGGTAGCTGCGTCCAGGTAGTCCTGGAAGACAGCCGTGCCGGCCAGCGACACTTTAGCCGAGGTGAAGGTCGTGGTGCCCGACAGCTGACCTGCGTCGGTGAACACGATCTTCTCGCCGGAGTGCGCATCGTTGATGGTCGAGTACGAGTTGCCGTTTGCGGTCACAGCGGAGAAGGTGATCACGTCGGCACCGGTGCCGGTCGTGATCGAGTTCACACCACCGCCCACGGTCACGGTATCCACACCAGTACCGCCGGTGTAGGTGTTGTTGCCGGAGGTCGCGGTGAAGGTGTTGGCACCGTTGCCCAGGCTCACAGTGTTGTTGCCAGTGGTCAGGGTCACAGTGTCAGCGCCAGCGCCGCCAGTGACGGTCTGGTTGCCGGTCGTGCCGGTCACGCTGTTGGCACCATCGCCGAGGGTGATGATGTTCGCTTTGCCGTTCGAAGCGGTGATGCTGTCCGCGCCCGAACCACCGGTGTAGGTGACGGCGCCGCCGGTTGCCAACGAGAAGTCGACCGTGTTGGTGCCGGTCGCGCTGCCCTTGATGGTGGCAGCTGCTGCCAGAGCACCGGAGGTGAACGTGAAGCCGCCCAGGCTGATACCGCTCGCGTCGACCGTGGTCAGCGCGGTGTCGGTCGCCGTCAGGGTCAGGCCAGCATTGCCGCTGACGGTGACCGTCGATGCCGAGTTGCCCAGCAGGGTGAACGTATCGTTGAACGAGCCGCTCGGGGTAGCCTGGGTGTCCGCGGTGGTGATCGCGATGGTTTCGACGCCGGTGGCGGTCAAGCCGGTCGACGCGAAGGCCACGCTAACGCCCGAACCGTCGGTCAGAGCAACGTTCAGCTTGTCGCTCGTTGCGCCAGCTGCGCTGAACGCGGTGTTGGCGACGGTGTAAGCCGTGCCAGCGCCGGTCAGGGTCAGCGTGCCGCCGCTGGTCATGTTGGTCAGCGTCAGGCCGTTACCAGCCGAGGTCGACACATCATTGTAGTTGCCCAGCACTGCCAGGTCGATGGTCTGGTTGGTGGCACCGGTCAGGACCAGTTTTTCGAACGAGGTGACCTTGCCAGCGAAGGTAGCCGAACCGGAAGCGGTCGCAGCGTCAGCGGCGGCCATGCTCAGCGTGTCGGTACCGTTGCCGCCAGTGATGGCAGCGGTCGGCGCCGTCGTGCCGCCAGCCAGGGTCAGCTTGTCGTTGCCTGCACCCAGATCGATCGACTTGGTCGAGTTCGCAGCCGACAGGGTGATCGTGTCGACGCCAGCGCCGCCCGCGAAGGTGGCTTTGGTCGCGTCCACGGTCAGGGTCGAGTCGCCGGTCGTGCCAGCGGTGCTCACTGCGGTCACGGTTGCGGCGGACACGTCGGCGGTCAGGCCAGCCGAACCGGTCACCGTCACGGTGGCCAGCTTGGTCATGCCAGCGGTCGAGGTCAGGGTCAGGCCCTTGGTGCCGGACACGTTCAGCGCGGTCAGGGCGCCGTAGGTGATGTTGGCCACCGTCGATGCGTTGTTCGCGGTCTTCACGTTCAGCGTGGTGATCACGTCGGCATCGTCGAAGGTGCCACCGGTCACGCCGTCCAGGTTCAGCGCGAGGGTCTTCGTCACTGCGCCTGCGGCGGAGTTGTCGATGATGACGTTGCCCGAACCGTTGGTCAGGTTCAAGGTCGTCAGCGAGTTCGTACCGCTGGCCCCCAGGGTCGTGTAGCCGGATGCGGTGATCGTCTTGATCGTGTCTGCGACCTTGGCAGTACCCACGCCGGTGATGGTGACGGAGTTGTAGGTCGTGGTCGAACCGGTGCCTTTGTTCACGACAGCCGACACGGAGGTCGTGTCGGAGGTGCCGGTCACGGTCACGGTACCGGCCGTTTCGGTCGCGCCGGCAGCGGTCGCCTGGGTCACGGAAACGGTGGTGCCGCCGGTGACGGCGATCGCCCCTGCAGCGCTGGTGCCGGTGATCGAGCTGCTCACGGTCACAGCGCCCTTGGCAGCGGTGGTAGCACCAACTTTGATGGTGCCGGTCGTCACGCCAGCGGCGGTCAGGGTGATGCCCTTGCCGCCGTCAACGGACACGGCAGCTGCAGCCACGGTGGACGTGGTCGAGACCACGTCGGTGGTGCTTGCCGCGACCAGGGTCGTGGCGCCGTAGCTGTTGTTGGTCAGGCTGGTCACGCCGGTCCAGCCGGAGGTGTCGACCGACGAGGTGCCGGCGGTGGTGACTTCCACCAGTTCGACGTTCTTGACAGTCGTGCCCACCGCGGTGGTGGTGTCGACGTTGCCGGTCATCGTGATCACCATCTTGTCGCCAGCGCCCGCGCCGCCATCGATGTTATCGAGGGAGGTCAGGAACAGCGTGCTGGAGGAGGAGGCGGTGATGGTGTCGTCGCCCTTGCCGCCGGTGAAAGTGTCGATGCCAGCGGTCAGGTCTTTGGTCATCGGCGTGTACTGGGCCGGCAGAGCAGCAGCAGCGGTCACGTCGGCAGCGGCGGCGGTCACGCCGGAAGCAGCAGCGGAAACCAGCGCGTCAGCGGCGGTCTTGGCGGCAGCAGCGTCAGCGTCGTCGGTGGTCGATGCGGTCTTGGCGGCAGCGGCAACATAAGCGGCAGCAGCGGTCGCAGCGGCATCAGCCGAAGCCTTCGCGGTAGCGGCAGCGGTCGATTCAGCGTTGGCGGAGGTGATGGCGGCGTTAGCCAGAGCCAGCGACGTGGTGCCAGCGATAGCAGCGTCAGCGTCGGTCGCAGCGGTGGTCATCGCGTCGGAGTCGGTGTTGGCAGTCGCAACAGCAGCCTCGTAGGCAGCCTTGGTCGTGACGACTTCGGCTTGGCCAGCGGCTTCGTTCAGGACGGCGTCCACAACCGACTTGGCCGAAGCGGCGGAAGCGGCGGCGGTAGCGGCGGCGGCAGCGGCGGTGGCGGCGGCAGCCTTGGCGGCAGCAGCGGCGGCGTCGTCGGTGTTACCGGCGGTCAGCTTGGCGGCGGCCACGTAGGCATCGGCGTCAGCCGAAGCGGTCGCAGCGGCGGCGGTCGAAGCGGCGGCAGCGGTCACGGCGTCGGCAGCAGCGGTGCTGGCGGCGGTGACGGCGGTCGACACGTTGGCGGTGGCGGTCACGTAGTCAGCGTCAGCGGCAACGGCGGCGTCCATCGCGGCCTTGGCGGTCGCAGCGGTGGTCGCAGCAGCGGTGGCGGCGGTCGCAGCATCGGCAGCCTTGGACTGGTCGATCAGCAGTTGGCCGTTGGCGGTCGACACGGCAACCGGGTCACCAGAAGCCAGAGCGTCCTTGTAAGCCTGCTGATCGGCGACGACAGTGGCGTCGGCGTCCAGCTTGGCCTGGGCAGCGGCATCAGCAGCGGTCTGGGCGTCGTTGTAAGTGGCGGTCAGCGCGGTAGCGTCGGTCGCGTCAGCGGTCGTCTTGGCGGAAGCCTGTGCGCTCAGGGCGGCGGTCACGCCATCGGCAGCGGTGGTCGCGGCGGTCGCTTTGGTTTGCGCGGTAGCCAGGGCGGTTGCGGCGTCAGCGGTCGCGGTGTCGTAGGCGTTCTTCGCGTTCAGCACGGCAGCTGCCAGCGGGTCGCCGGTCACCACAACTTGCTGGATGGTCGCGTCCAGAGCGGCCGGAGCGGTGGCGGAAGCCAGGGTCGCGGCGTCGGTCACGGAAGCGATGAAGGTCTTGCCCACAGCCAGAGCGTCGCCGCTGTAGGCCAGGATTTCAGGCGTGGTGTCCAGAGCTTGGGTGAAGGAAACGGCAGCCTGGGCCTTAGCTTGGTAGGCCACGGCGTCCGAACCTTGCGCGCCGGAGGCGATCTGGGTCACGGCGTAATCGATGGTCACGTCGCCCTTGGTCAGAGCCTGGCTCCAGAAATTCAGACCTTCCGGTTCCGGCTGGCGGCCGAACAGGTTCACATAAATCTGGGCAACGATGTGGTTGTTGTCCATGCCAGCGAAGGTCGATTTGTATTCGTTCGTCGTGGCGAATGCTGCAGCAACGTCAGCCAGGGTGGCGCCGCCGCTTTCCAAAGCGCTTTCCCAGTAGGCGAGGCCGGTCGGGTCTGCCGGGCGATTGAAATACGCCACGTACAGCGCTTGCAGGGCAGTGGTATTAACACTCATGTATTGCTCCTAGGAGGTGTGTAAAACAAAGTTAAGTTAACTTGCAGAGCCACGGACTTCTCAACTGCAATCCAACGGATCGCATCATGTCAGAAGACATTGGTCAGGTTATGTGACGGCCATCACACAGTTGAGCAATATCCTTTGACAGAACACGTTGCATCCGCCGTTGAGACACGGGGCCAGCCATTATCAGAGAAGTAAGTCTTCAAGGCAAGTTTACCGCGTCGCCGACAGGGAAACCGGGGCATTTTAGCGAAAAACCCTGGGAAGAAAAGCGCGCAATGGTACGAAAAGCTCGCGCACCTGTATAAGAATTTCAGGAAAATCGTTAAAGATTGTAACTGTGGCGAAAAAACCGCGTTACTTTTTGGAGGCCGGAAATAACAATGCCACCCGGCAGGTGGCATTGTGCGCATGCGTGCTCTATATATAGTTCAGCTCTTAGTGTCCCCAGACGGTCACGCCGTTGGCGGTGCGGTCGCCCACCACCCGGCCCTGGAACAGATAGGCCGCGCTGCCGCCCTGCTCGTTACTGAGCACGCCGTCGACGTACATGGTGGTGCCGGGCGCGTAGCGGTTGTCCACCGAGAAGCGGCCGTCCGCGACCACCGATCCGGTCGCGGCCATGGGGATGCGTTCGGCGCCATTGACCAGGTCGAAGCTGGTGCTGAACTTGCGCGTGTCGAAGTTGAAATTCAAGGCCCCATTCTCGACCTGGGCCCGGACCGGCTTGACGGTGACGTTATCGCTGATCAGGTAAGCCTCGCTGTCCTTGAGCGCGAAACCGATCGAACCGCGCTCGGGCGCCGTATAAGGCGCGCCATCCGCGCGGAACAGGGCGTAATAGCCTTTCAAGCTGATCAATTGCGCCTTGGCCGCTTGCTGGGCCGCTACGTCAACCTGGACCGGCTGATTGGCCAGCGCCGCAAACCGGCCCCAGACGATCGTGCGCACCGGCAGCGTGGGCGTGGGCGTCGGAGTCGGCGTGGGCTCCGGGACCGGCACCGGCGTCGGGATCGGCACCGGGATCGGATCGACCTCGGGCGGAGGCACCACCACGATGATCGGCGGCGGGGTGGTCGTGCCGCCTCCCGGCTGACTGGTGCCGCCCGTGTTGCCGCCGCCGGTGGACGGATCGGGACGCGCCTGCGAATGTTCGCTCAGGTTGACCTGTTTGAGCGGGTCCAGGGTGATGTCCGGCGCCGGCGTGGTGGCCTTGGCCAGGGGCTCGTCGCTGCGCGGAGGCGCGACCGTGTCCGGGCTCTGGGCGCCGCCCGCCTGGATCAGCTGGGCCGCAGCCTGGCCGCGCTGGATCTGCAGCAGCTGCCCCTTCTGGCTGGCGGTCAGCTCGCGGCTGGCGGCGCCTTCGCAGGGGCCCGTGCCTTCGGGACGGCAGGCGCCGGCGAAGCCGCTCATCACGATCTTGCCGCTCAACACGCTCACGCTCGAGGTATGCTCGTTGGTAAAGACGACGAAATCCGTGCCGCGCACGCCGATGGCCGCAACCGGGGTATTGAAGCGGAAGTTCTGGCGCGCCAGCTTGACCGCCTCGCCGCTCTTGCTGCGCGCGACTCCGCTCAGCAGCTCGAGCTTGACGCGCGTGTTGGCCGGATGGGCCCGGTCGATCTGATAGACGGCGATGCGCGCCTTGGTGTTCGGGCGCAGCACGAACAGGCCATTGTCGGGCGTCTTAATATAGACGTAGCCGTCCGCGGCGGTGCTCAGCAGCTCGCCTTCGTGGATCGGCGCGTTGAGCGCCAGCGGGCGGGCGTCGGCGGTCGCCGTGCCGGCCACGAAAATCACCTGCCCGGCCTCGCCGGCCTGGGCCAGGCCGGCAGCCAGCAATAATGCCCAACCACCCAGTAATCGACGCAACATGGTATTTCCCCTTTTTAGCCATTATCCCAACCCGACTCATCCGAGTAGGTGACGGCCATCACATATTGTGCCCGAAAAACTGTCCAGCCCAGCCGATGGTTACATGCTGTAGCAATTGCTGCAGCCTACAGGCAACAGATATACTTCGCCCGATGGACCATCGCCGTTCCCCTGCCCATCTGGCCCGCCTGCTGCTGACCGGCATCGCCCTCCTGGCCGTGCTGCTCACGGTGTGGGCCCAATGGTGGGGCGGCGACGGCGCCCTGGCCGACCATTGGCTGCGCGACCGCATCATCCAGTGGCGCGCCGTCAGCACGCCCGAGCCGCGCGTCCTGATCGTCGACATCGACGAGGAAAGCCTGCGCCGGCTCGGCCCCTGGCCCTGGCCGCGCAGCCGCCTGGCCGACCTGACCGAGCGGCTGCTGGCCGACTACCAGGCCAAGGGCGTGGCGCTCGACATCGTGCTGCCCGATCCGCCGCGCGCCGGCGACAGCGACGAACGGCTCGCCCTGCTGGCCGCGCACGGCCCCGTGCTCCTGTCCACCGCCTTCGACTTCAACACCGTGCGCGAGTATCGCGTGCGCCAGGGCGCCCTGGGCCGCGGTCTGCCCGCCGCCGACTACCCCCAAGCCGTGCCGGCCAGCGGCTACATCGGCAACGACGCCACCCTGGCGCGCGCGGCGCGCATCGGCAACGTCGGCTTCATTCCCGATCCGGACGGCGTGTTCCGCCGCCTGCCCCTGTACGTGCGTTACGGGGACCAGGTCTACCCCGCCCTGACCGTCGCCCTGCTGTCGTGCTGCAGCGGGCACCCCTTGCCGGCGCTCGGCCACGACGCCTTCCTGCGCCTGGAGCACCGGCGCGACTGGAGCGCCCTGACCGTGGTCTCGGCCGCCGATATCCTGAGCGGGGCGATCGACCCGGCCAGCGCGTCCGACCGCCTGGTGGTGGTGGGCTCGTCCAATCTGGGCCTGGCCGACCGGGTCGCCACCCCGCACGACCCCTTGCGTCCCGGCCTGGGGGTGCACGGGGTGGCCCTGTCCCAGCTGCTCGACATGCAGGCGGGCACGGCGCCGGCGCCCTGGCCGGGCCGCCTGCTGGCCCTGCTCTACACCATCCTGTGCGCCGCCCTGCTGCTGTTCGCCTTGCCGCGCCTGCCGGCCCTGGCCAGCGTGGCCCTGCTGGTGGCCGCCTCGGCGCTGTGGTGCGCGCTGGCCGTGCTGATCGTGCCGCACGATCCCCAGCTCATCGCGACCAGCCCCTTGGCCTCGAACCTGTTTTTGCTGGCGGTGGCGGTGCCGGTGCAATGGCAGCTGACCCAGCAGCGCTCGCGGCACCTGCTCTCGACCCTACGCCAGTACGTCGCGCGGCAGGTCGTCGACGAGCTGCTGCGCAGCGACCTGCAAGACCCGCTGGCGCCCGCCAGCCGCGAAATCACGACCCTGATCGCCGACCTGGAAGGCTATTCCAGCCACGTGGAAGCCATGCCGGTCGAAGAGGCGGGCCGGCTCACGCGCGATTTCCTGGACTGCCTGACGGGACCGGTGCTGGAACACCAGGGCACGCTCGACAAATACACGGGCGACGGCCTGGTGGCGTTCTGGGGCGCGCCCCTGCCGATCGCCGAGCACGCCGATCTGGCGCTGGACGCGGCGCGCGAGATCCTGGCCCGGGTCGCCGCGCTCAACCGCGTGCGCGCGGCGGCCGGCGCGCGCCCGCTGCGGGTGCGCATCGGCATCGAAAGCGGCCCGGCCATGGCGGGCGACTTCGGCAGCCGCTTCCGCGCGATCTACACGGCGGTGGGCGACAGCGTCAACACGGCGTCGCGCCTGGAGCAGGCGGCGCGCGACTACCCCTACGACGTGATCATCGGCGCCGGCACCGCCCAGCGCGCCCGCCGCCATGCCCTGCGGATGTTGGAAGAGCGCAAGTTGCGCGGCAAGGAAAACCCGACTACTCTCTTCGTTTTTGCCGATCCCGCCCCGCCCGCGATGCCCGTTTCGCCGGAATTGAATTCATGAGTTTGCGCTTGCCCCACTGGCTGCTGGCGGGCGCCCTGCTGCTGGCCGCCGCCCTGGCGCGCGCCCAGACGGAAGCGCCGCCCGACCTGTACCAGGAGGCCCTGCAGCTGATCGGGGAAGGCCGCAAGGACGACGCCAGCGAGGCCTTGAGCCGGCTCATCGAACGCGAGCCGCTCCATGCGGGCGCCTGGCTGGAACTGGCGCTGCTCCAGTGCGCGCTCGGCCACCAGGCCGAAACCGAACGTCTGCTGGCGGCCATCGAAACCCGGTTCCAGCCCCCGCAAGGCATCCGCGACCTGATCGCCCGCACCCGCCGGGAAGGCTGCGCGCCCGCGCGTCCGGCGGCCGAAGGCATGTTCAGCATCGCCCGCGGCACCGACCAGAACGTCAACCAGGGCGCCAGCAATCCGTTCTATACCGTCCTGCGCGACGGCGTGCCGGTCAGCTACGAGCTGCTGCCGGCCTATCTGCCCCAGCACGACCAGTACACTCAGTTGAGCGCCGATTACCTGCGCGACCTGAACGCGAACGGGGCGTCCGGCTTCGTCCAGTTCCAGGCCCGCCGCAACGACCATCTGGCCGACTACAGTTCGGCCTCCCTGTTCGGCGGCGTCGACTGGCCCTGGCGCGCGCGCCACTGGACCGTGCGGGCGAGCGCCACCGGCGGCGTGGTCGAGCTGGGCGGTCGCCTGTTCCAAAAAGTGACCCAGGTGCAGCTGCGCGCCTACCCGCGCCTGAATGGCCCGTGGCAAGTCACGCTCAGCGCCGGTTTGACGCATCTGCAATTTCGGACGCTGTCGAATTTCGATTCGAACACCACCGAGCTGAAAAGCCAACTGAGCTACCGGCCGCGCAACGCCCTGCTCCAGCTGACCGCCGGCGCCCTGCGCGACGACGCCATCGCCGCGCGCCCGGGCGGCGACCGGCGCGGCTGGATGGTCTCGCTGCTGGCGCGGCACGCCTTGCCGCTGGGGGCGACGGGCGAGGTGAGCTGGACCACCCAGCACTGGCTCAGCAGCGAGCCGTATTCCCCCGGCACCATCAACACGGTGCGCGACCAGAGCACCCAGGTGTGGCGCGCGCTGCTGGAATACCCCTACGACGACCGGCGCAGCTTCGTCGCCGAGGCACGCCAGGTGCGCAACCAGGAAAACATCTCCGTATTTCAGTACAATACGCGACTGTTACAACTGAGCTGGCAATGGCGTTTCTGAACATCTGGTGGCTGGCCTTGCCGGGCGCGGCGGCGGCGGTCGCCCTGGCCTGCCTGGTGCCCAACCGCCACCTGCCGCCCCTGCCGAACGATAAACTGCTGCACGCGCTGGCGTTCGGGGCGCTGGCGGCCCTGGCCCTGCCCCTGGCGCGCGACCGCGGCGAAGCGGTGTTGTGGCTGGGCGGCGTGTTCCTGTTCGGTGCGCTGATCGAGTGCTTGCAAAAGCTGGTACCCGACCGCAGCTTCTGCTGGTACGACGTGGCCGCCAATGGGGGCGGCATCGCCGCGGTGGGTCTTGCCGCCCTGCTTTATTCTTCCTTGTAATTGATGGCCGACCAGGACAACACAGCACGCAATCCGACGCCGGAAGAGGTGGCGGACGCGCTCCAGAACAACAAGCCGGTGAACATTCACCTGCGCAAGATTCCCCTATTGTCCGGCCTGACGGACGAGGAGATCCTGCGCATCAAGCCGGAGATCCGGATCCGCCGCTACGCCAAGCGCGAAGTGGTGCTGCACAAGGGCGGGGCGGCGGACGCGCTGCTGTTCCTGCTGTCCGGCCAGCTGCAGGTGATCGACGTGACCGAGGATGGGCGGGCGATCGGCTTGCGCATGCTCAGCGTGGGCGACTTCTTCGGCGAAATCGCCCTCTTGAACCAGAGTACCCGCTCGGCCTCGGTGGTGGCCATGACCGAGGTGCTGGTCGCCTTCCTGCCGGCCCAGACCGCGCTGCACCTGTTTTCCCATGCGCCCAGCGTGGCCAGCCACATGCTGCGCCACCTGGCCGACAAGATCCAGCGCGATTCCGAATTCCGCGCCCTGCTCTCGATTAACAACACCGCCAAGCGCATCTACGCCTATCTGGCCCTGATCCAGCAGAAGAGCCCGCAAACCGGCACCGCCGTGGTGGAAAACCTGCCGACCCACCAGGACATCGCCAACATGGTCAACACCAGCCGCGAGACCGTGACCCGGGCCCTGCTCACCCTGGCCCAGCAAGGCATCATCAAGAAGGACTCGCACCGCCTGCTGGTGCTGGACACCGCCGCACTGCAGCGCCTGGCGCACAACAACTAGGCAAGTCGTTAACTTTAGTGAAACTTTCGAGACACTCTTAAGTCTTGCTTGAGTTATAATCCGCCTCTTCTCAACGAGCGCGGAACCCCCGGCACCAGCCCATCATGCCCTTCTCATCTCTTTTGCTGTCCAGCGGTGACATGCTGCGCGGTGTGTGGAGATATCGGGGCTTCGTGCTAGGCAGCGTGCGGCGCGATTTCCAGGCCCGCTACGTCAACGCGGCGCTGGGCGCGCTCTGGTCCCTGCTCAGTCCGCTCGCGATGATCCTGGTCTATACCGTGATCTTCGCCCAGGTAATGAAGAGCAAGCTGCCGGGCGCCGACGCTCCGTTTGCCTACAGCATCTACCTGTGCGCCGGAGTCCTGACCTGGGGCCTGTTCGCCGAGATCACGGCGCGCGCCCAGGGCATGTTCCTGGACCAAGCCAACCTGCTCAAGAAGATCAGCTTTCCGCGCATCTGCCTGCCCCTGATCGTGGTGCTCAACGCCCTTGTCAACTTCGGGATCATCTTCGGCCTGTTCGTCCTGTTCCTGCTCGCCAGCGGGAATTTTCCCGGTCTCGTGTTCTTCGCCATCGTGCCCCTGCTCATACTCGAGGTCCTGTTCGCGATCGGCCTGGGCATGATCGTCGGGGTGCTGAACGTGTTCTTCCGCGATGTCGGGCAGTTCTTCAGCATCGTGATGCAGTTCTGGTTCTGGCTCACGCCGATCGTCTACGCCCCGTCCATCCTGCCGGAACCGGTGCGCGGCCTGCTGGTCTTCAATCCCATGGCGCCGCTCATCGCCGGTTTCCAGGACATCTTCGTGGCCGGCCGCGCGCCGGCCTGGGACGGCCTGCTCGCACCCCTGGTGCTGGCCCTGCTCCTGTGCGCGGCCGGCCTGCGCCTGTTCCGCGCCCGCTCGGGCGAAATGGTGGACGAACTCTGATGGGCAGCATCCACGTCGCCAATCTCGGCAAGGCTTACAAACACTACCCGACCCGCTGGGGGCGCGTGGCCGAGTGGGTCCTGCCCGGCCACCGGCCGCGCCACCAGCTCAAATGGGTGCTGCGCGACGTCTCGTTCCGCATCGCGCCGGGCGAGGCGGTCGGCCTGATCGGCATCAACGGCGCCGGCAAGAGCACCCTGCTCAAGCTCATCACCGGCACCACCCAGCCCAGCACCGGCAGCGTGGCCATGCAAGGCAGCGTCGCGGCCCTGCTGGAACTGGGCATGGGCTTTCATCCCGATTTCACGGGACGCCAGAACGTCGTGATGGCCGGCCAGCTGCTCGGCATGTCGACCGCCGACGTGGAGGCGCTCATGCCGGCCATCGAGGCCTTTGCCGAGATCGGCGACTACCTCGATCAGCCGGTGCGCGTGTATTCGAGCGGCATGCAGATGCGCCTGGCCTTCGCGGTCGCCACCGCGCGCCGCCCGGACATCCTGATCGTCGACGAAGCCCTGTCGGTGGGCGACGCCTACTTCCAGCACAAGAGCTTCGAGCGCATCCGCCAGTTCCGGCGCGAAGGCACGACCCTGCTGCTGGTCTCGCACGACAAGCAGGCGATCCAGTCGGTGTGCGACCGCGCCCTGCTGCTGGACGGCGGGCGCCTGGCGCGCGAGGGCAAGCCGGAAGAGATCATGGACTACTACAACGCCATGATCGCCGAACGCGAAAACGCCACCGTGCGCGTGACCGAACTGGGCGCGGGCAAGACCCAGACCGTGTCCGGCACCGGCGAGGCCAGCGTCAGCCGCATCGCCCTGCTGGACGAGACCGGGCAGCCGGTCGAACTGGTGGACGTGGGCGCGCCGGTCACCCTGGCCGTGACCGTGCGCGCCAGCGCCGCCATCCCCCGCATGGTGCTCGGCTACATGATCAAGGATCGGCTCGGCCAGCCGATGTACGGCACCAATACCCACTTGAAGGAGCTGCCGCTGGAGGATGTGCGGGCGGGCGAGGAAATCACCTACCGCTTCCGCTTTCCGATGAATCTCGGCCCCGGCTCCTATTCCGTGGCCACCGCCATCGTCAGCACCGAGACCCACCTGGTCAACAACTACGAATGGCGCGACCTGGCGCTGGTATTCACGGTGGTGAACATGCGCCGTCCGCACTTCGAGGGCTGTGCCTGGATCGACCCCGCAATCGAGATCGAACGGCCATGACCTTCATTTCCTACGCCCAGAACTTCGAGGATGTGCTGCTGTGGCGCGCGCTTGGCCACGTCCGTAACGGCTTTTACATCGATGTCGGCGCCAACGACCCGGAAGAGCACTCCGTCACCCGCGCCTTCTACGACGCCGGCTGGCACGGCATCAATATCGAACCCCTGCCCCAGTTCAAGCAGGCCTTTCTCGACCAGCGCCCGCGCGACATCAACCTGGCCTGCGCGGCCGGCGCGGATGCGGGCGAGCTGACCCTGTACGACGTGGAAGGCGTGAGCGGCTGGGCCTCGCCCGATCCGGCCGTGGCCCAGATGCACCGCGCGGACGGACGCCTGGTGCGCGAGCTGCGCGTGCCGGTGCGCACGCTGGCCGCGGTCTGCGCCGACCACGTGCGCGGCGACATCCACTTCCTCAAGATCGATGTCGAAGGCTGGGAGGCCGACGTCCTGCGCGGCATGGATTTCGCGCGCTGGCGCCCCTGGGTGGTGGTGATCGAGGCGACCACGCCGGCCAGCCGCGAGAGCCGCCACGAGTCGTGGGAATCGATGCTGACCGGCCAAGGTTACGCGTTCGCATGGTTCGACGGCTTGAACCGCTATTACGTGGCCGAGGAACACGTGGAACTGGCGGCGGTCCTGAACGTGCAGCCCAACGTGTTCGACGCCTTCATCACCCACCATCTGGACAAGGCCTGGCGCGACGCCGAGAACGCGCACCGCAACGCCGGAACGCTGCAGCAACGCCTGGAAGCGGAAAGCGCGCTGCGCTGGCAATCGGACCAGCGCCTGGACCAGGAGCGCGCCCTGGTGCACGAAGCGCTGGCGCACGCGCGCCAGCTGGCGGACGACCTGAACCGCGCGCACGAAGGCGAGCAGCGCCTGCGCGAGCATCTGCGCCAGCGCGAGGAGGAACTGACCCAGCTCTTGCACGACACCGAGCGGACCCTGGGCGAGCAGTTGCGGCACACGGAACAGACTTTGGGCGAGCAGCTACGTCACACCGAGCAGTGCTGGGCCGCGGAGAGCGCCGACCTGACCGCGCGGCTGGACCAGGCCGCCCGCGACGGCTATGCCGCGGCCCAGTGGGCGCACGAACTGGACACGCGCCTGAACGCCACCTTGCGCAGCATGTCCTGGCGCGTGACGGCCCCGCTGCGCGCTATCGGCAAGCTGCTGCGGCGCGCGGGCTCGACGCCAGCGGCCGGACGCCGCCATTTGCGCACGGCGGTCACCCGCCTGACCGCCAACGAGCGGCTGCGCCGTTTGATCATTCCGGTGCTGGTGCGCTTCCCCGCGCTCGGCAAGCGCGTCGCGAGCACACTGCAGACGATCAAGCAGCCCGCACCCAGCGAACAGCCAGGTGGCGCCGGCGTCCCGGTCGACGCGCCCGCCCTGCCCCCCGAAATCAAGGCGTTGCCGGCATCCGCCCGCCGCATCGCCGCCGACGTGCAAAGCGCGCTCGGCCTGGAACATGGGAACTGAGTCAGCATGCGTATCGTTCTCGACCTCACCTCCGGCGGAATGGACCTGGCGCGCGCCATGGCGGACAGCGCCGGGGTGCACGAGCTGTGGATCACCCTTCCCGACCATCCTCTGGACACCGTCGATGCCGTCCGCGTGGCGCTGCGCGAGGTGCTGCCGGCCGCGCGCGTGCGGGCGCTGGCGCTGCCGCCCGCATTGCCGGCCGCCTGGCGCGACGCCCTGCAGCGCAACGCCTGGCTGGCCCTCGGCGCCGACGCCATCGTCCGCCCCGCCCCCGCGCCACGTCATCCCCGCGCAGGCGGGGATCCATGGCCGCATGCGCTGCCACTGATCATCGCCCCGGAGGGCACCGCCGCCGCGATGCCCCAGTTGTGGCGCGACATCGAGGCCGCCGTCATGGCCGCAGCCAAGCCCACGCCGCGCGTGCGCCTGGCCTACATTTCGCCGCTGCCGCCCGAGCACTCCGGCATCGCCGACTACAGCGCCGAACTGGTGCCGGAGCTGGCCAAATACTACGACGTGGAACTGATCGTCGATCAGCCCGCGGTGCAGGACGCCCGCCTGGCGCCCTATCCGGTGCGCACCGTCGCCTGGTTCGACCAGCACGCCGGCGAATTCGAGCGGGTGCTCTACCACTTCGGCAATTCGCACGCCCACAAGCACATGTTCGCCCTGATCCGGCGCCATCCCGGCATCGTGGTGCTGCACGACTTTTTCCTGTCCGGCGTGCTGGACAATCTGGAACGCGAAGGCTACCTGCCCAACGCCTTCATGGACGGCCTGTACGAATCGCACGGCTACACGGCGCTGGCCGCGCACCGGCGCGCCGGACGCAACCCGTCGATCTGGGCCTATCCCCTGAACAAAGGCGTGCTCGATCACGCGAGCGGCGTGATCGTCCACTCCCCGTTCTCGGTGCAGCTGGCGCAGGACTGGTATGGTCCGGACGCCGGCCGCGACTGGCGCGTCGTGCCCCTGCTGCGCGGCCGCGGCGCCGGCCACGAGCGCGCCGAGGCGCGCGCCCGCCTCGGCTTCGGCCCGGACGACTTCGTGGTGGCCAGCTTCGGCATGCTGGGCCCGACCAAGATGAACGAGGAACTGCTGGATGCCTTCCTCGCATCGCCCTTGGCCGCCGACCGCCACTGCCGGCTGGCCTTCGTCGGCGCCAACGATCCCGGCCTGTATGGCGGCGGCCTGACCCACAAGATCAAGCACGGCGCCGCCGCGGCCAGCATCACGATCACCGGTTTCGTCAGCGCCGAACAATACGCCGATTACCTGGCCGCCGCCGACTGCGCGGTCCAGCTGCGCAACACCACCCGCGGCGAGACCTCGGCCTCGGTGCTCGACTGCTTGCTGTATGGCGTGCCGACCATCGTCAACGCGCACGGCTCGACCGCCGCGCTCGACCCGCGCGTGGTGCTGATGCTGCCCGACGCCTGCACCCGCGCGCAGCTGGGCGAGGCCCTGGCCCGCCTACGCGACGACGCGACGCTGCGGCGCGAACTGGGCGAACGCGCCCGCGCCCATATGGAAGCCGAACACGCGCCGGCCCACGTCGGCGCCCTGTACCACGCGGCGATCGAAGACTTCACCCGCTACAACCGCCACCTGCACTACCGTGGCTTCCTGGCCGAGCTGGGCGCTGCGGGCGCCGGCGCGCGCCCCGCCCTCGCGCAGATCGCGCAACTGGCGGAAGCGGCCGCCTTCAACCAGCCGGTGCAGGCGCCGCGCCAACTGCTGATCGATGTCTCGGCCATGGTCCAGAGCGACCTCAAGACCGGCATTCAGCGCGTGGTGCGCAGCATCGTGCTGGAGCTGATCGCCAACCCGCCGCCGGGCTTTCGGGTCGAGCCGGTGTTCAGCACCGGCAGCAACCGCCGCTACCAGTACGCGCGCCACTACACGCTCGGCGCGCTGGGCGAGACCGCCCTGGCGCTGGAAGACGCGCCGATCGAGGAGCGTCCCGGCGACGTGTTCTTCGGCCTGGACCTGTTTACCAACGGCACCGCCCAGAACCAGGAACTGCTGTGCGCGATGCGCGCGCGCGGCATGGACATCTACTTCGCCGTCTACGACTTGCTGCCGGTGCTGCGCCCGGACGTGTTCCCCTACGGGACCGAGGAATATTTCACCGAATTCCTCAAGACCGTGACCACGGTCGCGCATGGCGTCGTGTGCATTTCGCGCGCGGTGGCCGACGAGCTGGCCGCCTGGCTGGAACGCCAGCCGCCGGCGCGCGCCACCCCGCTGCAACTGGGCTGGTTCCACCTGGGCGCCGACATCGACGCCAGCGCGCCGAGCGCAGGCTTGCCGCCCAACGCGGCCCACGTGCTGGCCGAAGTGGCGGCGCGCCCGACCTTCCTCATGGTCGGCACGGTCGAACCGCGCAAGGGCCACACCCAGGCCCTGGCCGCGTTCGAGCAGCTGTGGGCGGACGGCGTGGACGCGAATCTCGTCATCGTCGGCAAGCAAGGCTGGATGGTGGACAAGCTGTGCGACAAGCTGGCCAGCCATCCGGAACGCGACCGGCGCCTGTTCTGGCTGCCCGGCGTGTCCGACGAGATGCTGCTCAAGCTGTACCAGAGCGCATCGGCCCTGCTCGCGCCGTCGGAAGGCGAAGGCTTCGGCCTGCCGCTGATCGAAGCGGCCCAGCACGAAATCCCGATCATCGCGCGCGACCTGTCCGTGTTCCGCGAAGTGGCGGGAGCGCACGCTTTCTATTTCACCGGCACCGAGCCGCGCGACCTGGCCGCCGCCTTGGGCGACTGGCTGGCGCTGATGCGCGCCGGCCAGGCCCCAACCTCGACCGGCATGCCATGGCAGACCTGGCGCGGCGCCGCCGCCCAGGTGACCGACGCGCTGCTGCGCCACCATTGGTACCGGACCTGGACGCCGCCCGCCGCCAGCAAGGAAGACTATGAAGACCTCTGACACGCGCGCCGGCGCGGGCGTGCCCCTGGTCGTCGACCTCGACGGCACCCTGATCTACACCGACCTGCTGTGGGAAGCCTTGCTGGTCTTCCTGCGCAAGCACCTGCTGCGCCTGTGGCTGCTGCCGCTGTGGCTGTTCGCCGGCAAGGCCGGCTTCAAGCGCCGCCTGGCCGACCACGTGGAACTGGACCCGGCCGCCCTGCCCTACGACACCGCCCTCCTGGCCACGCTCACGGCGCGCCGCGCGCAAGGCGTGACGCTGGTGCTGGCCACGGGCTCGGAGCGCCGCTTCGCCGAGCGTATCGCCGCCCACCTGGGCGTGTTCGACCACGTGTTCGCCACCGACGATGGGGTCAACCTGACCTCGTCCAACAAGGCCGCGCGCCTGGCCGACCTGTACGGCGAGCGCGGCTTCGACTACATCGGCAACGCGGCGGTGGACCTGCCGGTCTGGGAGCGCTGCCGGGATGCCTATTGCGTCACGCGCCGCTTCGACCTGGCGGACGGCCGCCACACCCAGCACACCGGTTCGCGCCGCGGCGGCTGGCTGCGCCCCTTCGTCAAGGCGCTGCGCCCACGCCAGTGGCTGAAGAACATGCTGGTGTTCGTGCCCATGCTGGCCGCGCACCGCCTCGACGCCGCCACCGCCACCGCGTCCCTGCTGGCGTTCGCCGCGTTTTCGCTGTGCGCCTCCAGCGCCTACCTGCTCAACGACGCGCTCGACGCCCAGGACGACCGCCTGCACCCGACCAAGCGCCACCGTCCGCTGGCGGCCGGCACGCTGCCGGTGCCGGCCGCGCTGGGCGCCTCCCCGCTGCTGGCGCTGGGCGCGCTCGTCCTGGCGGCGCTGACCGGGCCGTGGCTCCTGGCCGCGGTGGCGATCTACTTCGTCACCACCCTGTCCTATTCGTTCACCCTGAAGCGGCTGCTGATGATCGACATCGTCACCCTGGCCATCCTGTACAGCCTGCGCATCGTGGGCGGCTGCGCCGCGACCGGGATCGAACCGTCGTTCTGGCTGCTCGGCTTCTCGTTCTTCGTGTTCCTTAGCCTGGCCCTGCTGAAACGGCACAGCGAATTGTTCAACCTGCACCGGGCCGGCAAGGAAAAGACCCGCGGGCGCGGCTACACCACCGCCGACAAGGCCCCGGTGGGCATGATGGGGGTAGCCAGCGCCTTCACCTCGGTGCTGATCTTCATGCTCTACTTCACCTCGTCCAACGTGCTGGAACTGTACCGCCATCCGGCCCTGCTCTACCCGATCGTCCCGTTGCTGGTGTTCTGGCTCGGGCGGCTGTGGGTGCTGTCTTTCCGCGGCGAGGTCAACGAAGACCCGGTCCTATACGTGAGCAAGGACCCCGCCAGCCTGGCCGTGGTCGCCGCGATTGGCCTGCTGGGCCTCGTGGCGGCATGACTGCCACTTCGACCAAAAAAATGAATCCGCTCTCCCTGTTGCGCACCCACCGTTTCGGCCTGGCGGCCACCGCCCTGTGCCTGCTCCTGGCCCTCCTGGTCAAGCCGGTCCACTACGGCGACTTCGACGAATACGCGGTGACGACGGCCGCGCTGGCCAGCCATGGGACGCCGGACGTGCGCCCGGCCGACGTGGCACTGGCCCAGCGTCTGCTGCCGGACCTGGCCGGGCTGTTCCAGCCGCTCGCCGACGGCCTGGCGGCGCAGCGCGAAATTCCCAAGTTCGGTTTCCAGCGCGCCCGCAACGGCGGCGTATACGCGATCCACTTCTTCGCCTACCCGGCCCTGGCGGCGCTCCCGTTCCGCGTGCTGCAGGCGGCCGGGGCCGACCCGTTCCGCTGCTTCCTGGTGGTGAACTTCCTGTGCCTGGCAGTGCTCGCCGTGGCCCTGCGCCGCCAGTTCGGCGGCACGGCGCGCGCACTGGTGGCGCTGCTGCTGTTCCTCGCTTGCGGCGGCTTCCTGTACTACCGCTGGAGCAGCCCGGAATGCATGAGCGCGGCCCTCTTGCTGGCCGCACTCATGTGGACCACCGCCGGCCGCCCCGTGCTGGCGGGGGCGCTGGCCGGCCTGGCCGCCATGCAGAACCCGCCCATCGTGTTCTTCGCCGCCGTCGCGCCCCTGCTGCAGGTGGCCGCGGCCAAGCACACCACGGCCAGCTGGCGCAGCGCACTGGCCGTGCTGCGCGCCCCCGGCCCCTGGCTCGGCTCAGTCCTGTGCGGTCTGCTGTTCGCGCTGCCGCCGGTGCTGTCGCTGATCCACTTCGGCACCCCCAGCCTGATCGCCAAGTACTCCACCTCGCCGGCCCTGATCGGCATGCCGCGCCTGCTGTCCTTCTTCTTCGACCTGAACCAGGGCATGCTGATCGGGGTGCCGGCCCTGCTGCTGGCCGTGGCGGCCCTGGGCTGGAACCACGCCTGGCGGCGCGACCTGCTGCTGCTTGGCCTGGCGCTGCTGCTCACCCTGATGCTCGCCGTGCCCGCCCTTAGCGCCGGCAACTGGAACTCCGGCGCCAACGGCATGATGCGCTACGCCTTCTGGGCCGCCGTGCCGCTGCTGGCCGCCCTGCTGTGGCGCCTGCGCGCACAGGCCCGCTGGCCGCGCCTGGCGCTGACGGCTTTGATCCTGGCCCAGGCCTATGCGATGGCGGCCGCGCAGCGTTACCACTACCTGGAATTCAGCCCCCTGGCGCGCTGGGTGCTGGAGCATTACCCGACCGCTTACCATCCCGATCCGGAAATCTTCTTCGAACGCATGACCCACGTGGACAGCTGGGGTGAGCCGGACCGCACCTACCAGTACCGCGACGCGCGCGGCAGCGTGGTCAAGACCTTGTTCAATGTACGCAACAGCAGCTTCGACACGGCGCTGTGCGGACCGGACCGCGCGCTGGACGCAGCCAGCCTGGTCGATGCCGGCCAAGGCTGGAAATACGTGGACGGCACGCCGCGCTGCCTGGGCACCCTCACCTATACGGCGCGCGACTTCGGCGCCGCCGTGGCGGCCGGCGACGGCTGGACCGGCGTCGAGCTCGGGGGCGGCGCCTGGGATGGCATGTGGAGCAATGGCGCGCGCTCGCGCCTGCAGATCAAGCTGGCGCAGCCGGCCCGCGCGATCCAGCTGGTCGGTCACTACTTCGAACAGCGCCGCGCCACGCGGGTAACGATCAACGGGGTGGACTATGGCTGGATGTCGCTGGAGACGGGACGCTGGCTGCCGCTGGCCCAGGCCCTCGCGCGCGACGGCCAGAACCTGACCATCGACCTGGAACACGAGGCGCCCTACATGCCGCCGGCGGGTCAGCCCGACCAGCGGCGCATCGCCCTGTTCCTGCAGCGCATCGCGCTGCAATAGACTCAGGACTGCTTGGGCAGGCCGCCCAGCAGGGCGGCGACCGGACGCTTGGCCGGCTTGATGGAGGAAGACGGCGTGACCGCCCGCTCGGGTGTCGGCGCGGGCGTGCCGGCCGGCTCGTAGGGTTTGAGGAACCAGGGGTCGACCACCTCGCGGCGCGGGATGAAGCCGCCGCTGCGGGCCGGACGCTCGCTACGCTCACCACGTTCGCCCCGTTCGCTGCGCTCGGCGCGCGGCTCGTCGCTGCGGCGGCGGCGCTCGCCGTGACGCTCGCCCCCACGGCCCGGCGCGAAGCCTTCCAGCGTACCGCGCGGGACGGTCTGCTTGATCAGCTTTTCGATGTCCGTCAGCAGGCGCTCGTCCTTGTCGCTGAACAGGGACAAGGCGTCGCCCGAAGCGCCGGCGCGGCCGGTGCGGCCGATGCGGTGCACATAGTCCTCGGCGTTGTACGGCAGGTCGTAGTTGATCACGCACGGCAGGTCCGAGATGTCCAGGCCGCGCGCGGCCACGTCGGTGGCCACCAGCACGTCGATCTCGCCCTTCTTGAACGCCTCCAGGGCGGCCATGCGCTCCTGCTGCGTCTTGTCGCCGTGGATGGCCTGGGCCTTGATGCCGTCGGCCTGCAGGGAGCGCGCCAGGCGCGAAGCGCCGATCTTCGTGTTCGAGAACACCAGCACCTGCTTCAGGTCGCGTCCGCGGATCAGGTGGGCCACGGCGTCGCGCTTGTCCTCTTCGGCCAGCTTGTAGACGATCTGGGTCACGCGGTCGGCGGTGGCGTTGCTGCGCGCGACCTCGATCAGGAGCGGCTCCTTGAGGAAGCTCCCGGCCAGCTTCTTGATCTCGGGCGAGAACGTGGCCGAGAACATCAGGCTCTGGCGCTGCTTGGGCAGCATGTTGATGATGCGCTGCAGGTCGGGCAGGAAGCCCATGTCCAGCATGCGGTCGGCCTCGTCCAGCACCAGCATCTGTACCTGGCCGAGCGACACGTTCTTCTGCTCCACGTGGTCCAGCAGGCGGCCCGGGGTCGCGATCACGATTTCGACCCCGCGGCGCAGGGCCTCGGTCTGGGGTTTCATGTCCATGCCGCCAAATACGACGGTCGAGCGCAGCGGGGTGTGGCGCGAATACGCGGCCACGTTCTCCGCCACCTGCACCGCCAGCTCGCGGGTGGGGGTCAGCACCAGGGCCCGCACCGGGTGGCGGGCCGGCGACATGCTGGGGTTGGCGTGCGCCAGCAGCAGCTGGATGATGGGCAGCGAAAAGCTGGCGGTCTTGCCGGTGCCGGTCTGGGCCGCGCCCATGACGTCGCGCCCTTGCAGGACGATGGGGATCGCCTTGGCCTGGATCGGGGTGGGGCGTTCATAGCCCTGGTCGTCGAGCGCACGCTGGATCGCCGGGGCGAGCCCGAAATCGGCGAAGCGCACGTCCGCGGGCGCCGTGGCGCCGGTGTTTTCTGTATCGGACATAGTTTGATCTTTGATGAGCCCTATAGGATACCACCAATCATGTCAACCGGTCCGGAAACGGCCGAGCTACGGTACACTCGCGGGCTATGACCCTGCGCCTTTCCCCTCCCCGCTCCCTCGGCAATGCGATCGAATCGCACGACAATGGCTTCAATCTGGTACGCCTGATCTGCGCCCTGCTGGTGGTGGTCTACCACGTGTGGCAGCTGGCGCCGGTCGACGCCGGCCCCGATCCGCTCACCCGGGCGCTGGCGCCGCTGGCCGACCTGGGCTCGCTGGCGGTGGGCGTGTTCTTCATCATCAGCGGCATTTTCGTCACCCAGAGCTGGATGCGCGACCCGCACGGCCTGCGCTTCGCCGCGCGCCGCATCGCCCGCATCGTGCCCGGCCTGTTCGTCTGCTCGCTGCTGACCATCCTGGTGGCCGTGCCCTTCTTCTCGGCCGCCGGCTGGCGCGGCCTGCTGGGCGCCGCGCCCTGGCTGTACGTACTCGACAACAGCGCCGTCCATTGGCTGGTGTACAACATTCCCGCCGAGGGGCTGCGGATCCCGGGCGTGCTGGGCGGGATCGACCTGAACGGCCCGCTCTGGACCCTGTACTGGGAAGGCCGGATGTACGTGATGGTGCTGGTGGTCGGCATGGCCGCCGTGGTGCCGATGCGAAACTGGCTGCGCGGCGCCGCCGTCGTGCTGCTGCTGGCGGCCAACCTGTGGCCCCAGGTCCTGTCCGGCTATATCTGGGAAGTGCGGATGTGGTCGCTGTTCCTGACCGGGATGTTCCTGTACACGATCGCGCCCAGCGCCCGCATCGGCCCCCTGCACGCCCTGTGCGCGCTGGCCCTGCTGGGACTGAACTGGACCCGCAACGCCGCCCTGCTCGGGGCCGGGCCGAGCTGGTTCGGCATCGCCTTGCTGGCCGGCGCCGTGGCGCTGTGGGCCGGCACCACCCGCCGCACCGTCCTGCCCCACATCCGGCGCCACGATTACTCCTACGGGGTCTACATCTACCACTGGCCGGTGATCCTGATCCTGCGCGCGGCCCTGCCGCCGCTGGCCCCGCCCGCACTGCTGGCGGCCACCCTGGCGCTGCTGGCGCCGTTGGCCATGTTCAGCTGGCACTGGGTGGAGGCGCCCGCCCTGCGCTGGATGCGCCGTCTGTTGCGCCCGCGCCGCCATGCGTGAAGCTGGTTGACAACGCCCCGCCGCTGCCCCACAGTTGACGGAGAGTAAGTACCAACAGTCAACCATGCCCCTTCTGATCGCCCTGGGCCGTCGCTTGCTGCCGGGTCTGCTGGCCCTGTGCCTGCTGGCGACGGGCGCGGCCGCGGCGCCGACCTCGACCCTGCGCTTCGCGCGCCTGAGTTCGTTCGGCGCCAGCACCCTGTCCGTGCTGAGCCTGCTGCAGGACCGCCAGGGCTTCGTCTGGATCGGCACCCATGCCGAGGGGCTGTACCGGCACGACGGATACCAGGCCACCCGCTACCTGCACCATCCCGAGGACGAGCGCAGTTTGCCGCACGACCGTGTCTCGGCCCTGTACCAGGATCCGCGCGGCCGCCTGTGGGTCGGGACCCAGAACGGGCTGGCGCGCTTCAATCCGGAGACCAACGACTTCACGCGCTTTCATCCGCCCGGCGCCTCGGTGGCGAACAGCCAGCTCATCATCAAGCTGATCGTCGGCGACGGCCGCCAGGGAATGTGGCTGGCCACCTGGGGCGGCCTGCAGCACTTCGACCCCGACACCGGCCGCTTCGAGCTCTACCTGCACGACCCCGGCAACCCGGACAGCCTGGGCGCCAACGACCTCAATGCGCTGGCCCTGGACCCGCACGGCGGGCTGTGGGCCGGCACCTGGCCCGGCGGGCTCGACTATCTGGAACCCGGCACCCGCCGCTTCCGCCACTACCGGATCGACCGCGCGGCCCAGCCCGACAGCAAGCTCAACATCGTGCGCGCCCTGCACCAGGGCGCCGACGGCACGCTGTGGATCGGCACCGAACGGGGCATCCTGTCCTGGGACACGCGCCGCCCCTGGGACGAGCGGCGCCTGCTGCCCGCGCCGCCGGTCCGGGTCAACTGGTTCTATGCCGACCGCGAGCGCGCGGTCTGGGCCGGGACCATGGGCGGGGGCCTGCTGCGCTTCGTGCCCGGCCTGAACACCCCGGAACGCTTCGTGCACCGCGCCACCGACCCGCACAGCCTGCCGTCGGACCACGTGCGCGCCATCCTGGAAGACCGCGGCGGCATGCTGTGGGTGGCCACCTTCACCGACGGCATCGCCCTGGCCAACCTGAACAGCGGCGGCTTCCGGCGCCTGATTCCCTTCGACGAGGACGAGCGCACGCCGCACGCCAACAACGCGATCCAGGCGCTGACCGGCGACGCCGAGGGCAAGCTCTGGCTCGGCTCCAACAGCGGCCTGACCCGGTTCGATCCGGCCAGCGGCGCCATCCTGCAGCGCCACCAGGCCGAGCCGAGCCGCCCGGGGGCCCTGTCCAACGACATCGTCTACAGCCTGTACCAGCAGCCGAAAGGGCCGCTGTGGGTGGGCACCTCGGCCGGCCTGAACCGGCTCGACACGCCGGCCGGGAAATTCGAGGTGATCCGCTTCGGCGCCGTGGCGGCCGACTTCATCAACGCCATCGCGCCCGGCGCCGACGGCTGGCTGTGGCTGGGCACCGGCGCCAACGTGATCCATTACCACCCGCAGCGCCGGCGCACCGAGGTGTATGTCGCCGACCCCAAGGACCCGGCCTCGCGCAGCGTGACCGGGACCACCGCCATCGTCGAGGACCGGCGCGGACGGGTCTGGATGGGCTCCGAGTGGAACGGCGGCGGCCTCGACCTGCTGGAGCCGGGCACGCGGCGCTTCCGCCACTTCCGGCACCAGGCGGGCAACCCGGCCTCGCTCAGCGACGACAACGTCGCCACCCTGTACCAGGATCCGGCCGGACGCCTGTGGGCCGGCACCGCCAAGGGGATCGACGAAGTGCTGGCGGGGCCGGACGGCGAAGTGAGCTTTCGCGCCTATCCGTTCCCGGCCGCCATCGGCGCGGCCAAGGTGCTGGCCCTGCGCGCGGACCAGGGCGGCAAGCTGTGGCTGAGCACCTCGGCCGGCCTCGTGCGGCTCGATCCGGACAGCGGCCGGATGGACCGCTACGTGCCCACCGACGGCACCGGCGAAGGCTTCGGCGTGGCCGCGGCCTACGCGGCGGCCGACGGCGTGCTCTACTTCGGCAGCGTGAAGGGCATGACGGCGGTGGAGCCGGCGCGGGTGCACAAGGAGGCGGTCGCACCGCAGGTGGCGATCACCGACGTCACCGTGTTCAACCGCTCGCTGCGCGGCGACCGGCGGCGCGCGGACGGCGGGCTGGCCGGCCCGGTCACCGCGCCGACCCGGCTCACCCTGGGCTCGGACGAATCCGTGTTCGCGATCGAGTTCGCGGCCCTGCACTTCACCAATCCAAGCCACAACCGCTACGCCTACCGCCTGCAAGGCTTCGACCGCCGCTGGGTCGAGACGGACGCCGAGCATCGGGTGGCGACCTACACCAATCTCGACGCCGGGAGCTACGTGTTCGAGGTCAAGGCGGCCAGCGACGAGGGCGTGTGGAGTGCGGACGCGGCGCGCCTCGAGATCCGCATCCTGCCGCCGTTCTGGCAGACCTGGTGGTTCCGCACGCTGGCCACGGCGGCGGTGCTCGCCTTGCTGGCGACGGCCTATCGGCTGCGGGTGCGGCGCCTGACGCGCCTGCAGCAGGAATTGCGGCGCCTGGTGGCCGAACGCACGCGCGAACTGGAAGAGAGCAACGCCAAGCTGGCCGCCCTGTCGACCACGGACGGGCTGACCGGGATCGGCAACCGGCGCAGTTTCGACGCCGCGCTGGCGGGCGAATGGCGGCGCGCCAAGCGCAGCGGGCAGCCGATCGCGCTGGCCATGCTGGACGTGGATCACTTCAAGGCCTACAACGACCACTACGGCCACCAGTCCGGCGACGCCTGCCTGCGCCGCGTGGCCGAGCTGATCGCCGCGCACGGACGGCGCACCACCGATGTCGCGGCGCGCTACGGCGGCGAGGAGTTCGCCCTGCTGCTGCCGGGCATGGACGCGGCCCAGGCGCTGGAGCTGGCCGAACGGATCTGCGCCGACCTGCGTGCGCTGGCGCTCCCGCACGCCAGCGCGCCGTCCGGCATCATCACCCTGAGCATCGGGGTCGCGGCCCTGCAGCCGCACACCGGCGGTTCGGCCGAGCTCCTGGTCCAGCAGGCCGACCAGGCCCTGTACCGCGCCAAGTCCGGCGGCCGCAACCGCGCCGAACTGGCTCCTAGGACGTGATGAGGCCGTGCTCGTCCAGCATGTCGTGCATGAGTTCGAGACGGATGAGGGGATTGTCGAGCGTGAGCAGGTCGTGCTTCTGGCGATTGGACAGCGGCAGCAGATCGCACCAGCGGTTCGCAACCCAGCCGCAATCGGCCAAGTGGAACGGCGGCAGCAGCGGCCAGCGCTCCTGCGGCACCGCCGCCAGCGACAGCATCACCCGCTCCAGCGCGTCCGACGCGCCCTGCAGCTCGGACGGAATGCGGACTACCCGGTCATCCGCCAGGCATTCGACCTCGCCATACCAGAGCCCGCCGCGGCGGCGCTCGGCCGAAAGAATCTGGAAGCGCGAACCGCCGCGGCACACCACCTGCAACAGGCCGGGCGTATCGGACACGGAATGCTGGACCGTGGCGAGGGTGCCGGTGGAGACGAACTGCTCCACCACGTCCGGCTGGCGCACCTCGTTGCCGTGGGTGATGAGGACCACGCCGAAGGGCGCCTGGTCCAGGATGCAGCGCGCGATCATCTCGAGGTAGCGCGCCTCGAAGATCTGCAGACGCAAGGTCCCGCCGGGGAACAATACTGTGTTCAACGGAAACAGCGGGATCGTGAGCTGCGCGTTCATGCACTGATGATGACAGATTCGCGCGCAACCCGCGCGCACGTCTATGACAGTCACAAACCCAGCTGGGCGAGGATCTCGTCCTTCATCTGCTGCAGTTCCGGATCGGCCAGGCGGCGCGGATGGGGGTGGCGCACGGCGAAGCTGGCCTGGATGGTGGTCGGCCGCGGCGACAGCACCATGATGCGGTCGGCCAGGTACAGCGCCTCGTCCACGTCGTGCGTGATCAGGACCACCGTATGGCGCTCCTCCCCCAGGATGCGCAAGAGCTCGTTACGCATGCGCAGGTTCATGAGCGCATCGAGCGCCGAGAACGGCTCGTCCATGAACAGCACCTCGGGCTTGACCACCAGCGCCCGCGCGATCTCCACCCGCTTGAGCATGCCGCCCGAGAGCTGGTGCGGATACGCGTTCTCGAAGCCCTTCAGTCCCACCATCTCCGCATAGTGGTCGGCCAGCGCGGCCTTGTCGCCGTGGCCGTCGCCGTTCAGGCCGAACATCAGGTTCTCCTGCACCGTCAGCCACGGGAACACCGAGCCGTGCTGGGAGATGACGATGGCTTTCGGGCTGGGCTTCAGGTGCGGCTTGCCGTCCAGCCGCACCGCGCCGCTGTCCGGATGCTCGAAGCCGGCGATCATCTTCATCAGGGTCGATTTGCCGCAGCCGGAAGGCCCGACAATGGCGACGAATTCGCCCTCGCCGATGGCCAGGTCGACGCCGCCGACCACCGGCAGCGCGTTGAAACTCTTGCGGACATTGTCGATGACGATCTTAGCGTCCATAACGCCACCTCACGGTTTTCATGCCTTCCAGGCGGCGCATCAGGCCGTCGAGCAGCAGGCCGATCAGGCCGATGATGATCATGACCCCGATCACGAGGTCGTAGCGGCTGCCCGAGTTGCGCGAGTCGATGATCAGGTAGCCCAGGCCCGACACGGGCGCGATCATCTCGGCCGCCACCACCACCAGCCAGGCCACGCCCAGGCCGATGCGCATGCCGACGATGATCTCCGGGAGCACGGCCGGCACGATCACCTGGCGCAGCAGCACGCTGCGCGAGACGCCGAAGTTCTCCGCCGCGCGCAGGTAGCGCTTCTCGATGGTGTGTACGCCGGCCGAGGTCTGCACGATCAGCGGGAACACGGCCGCGATGAAGATCAGGAACACGGGCGACATGTTGCCGACGCCGAACCACAGGATGGTCACCGGGATCCACGCGATCGGCGAAATCGGGCGCAGCATCTGGAAGATCGGGTTCAGGGTGCGGTAGACCGTGTCCACCCGCCCCATCCACAGCCCCATCGGCACGCCCGCCACCACGGCCAGCATGAAGCCGGTGGCCACGCGCAGCAGGGAGGCGCCGATGTGCAGCCACAAGGTGCCGTCGCGGGCCAGCTCGAGCGTGCCGCGCAGGACCGCGAGCGGGGTCGGGAAGATCAGGCTGTGGGACAGGTCCACCGCCAGCCACCACGTCGCCAGCAGGATGGCGACCACGGGCAGCGGATAAAGAACGTTCTTGAATCGCATCAGGCGTGGGTCAGTTGGCGGTAAAGGGTCTGCGCGCGCCAGGCCAGGCGCGGCCAGCCGGCGTCCGGATGCGGCAGGACGATCACGGTCAGCTGGCCGCTGGCATGCGCGGTGCAGTCGAATTGGTTCTCGGACGGGACCTCGAACGGCATGCGGAATTCCTGGCCGGGCATGATCAAGACGGGGCCAAAACTCTGCGGCACGGCGTCGCTGTTGCGCAGCAGGAGCACGTCGCGCAGCCCGAGCGTGAGATAGATGGTCGATGGCAGCACCTCGGTCTTGTCGCCCGCCATGCGGCGCGCCCAGGTGCCCTTGGGGATGTCGAACACCTGCTCGTGCGACGCGGCGGCCGGCAGCGGCGCCAATGCGGCCCAAGCCAGCACGGCCAGCACGGGCAGCAGCGGCAGCAGCAGCCAGCGGCGCTTGTTCATTTGCCCTCCCCCGCCAGCGCCAGCACGTCGTGCACCACGTCGGCGGCCGGATGGCCGAACGGCAGCAGCGCACGCAGGCGCCCCTGGGGGTCGATGAAGTACAGGTAGGACGAGTGGCCCATCGTGTACTCGGTCTGGCTGCCTTCGAGGTAGTGCCGCGTCGCCTGGATGCCGAAGGCCTTGCGCACGGCCGCCATCTGCTGCGGGGTGCCGGTGATGCCGACGAAACCGGGATCGAACTTGGCCACGTATTCGCGCAGCACTTGGGGCGTGTCGCGCTCCGGGTCCACGGTCACGAACACCACTTGCAGCAGATCGGCCTTCGACCCCAGGCGGCGGCGCGCCTCGGCCAGCATGCCGAGCGACACGGGACACACGTCGCGGCAGGTGGTGTAGCCGAATTCCAGCACCACCACCTTGCCGCGGTAATGCGCGAACGAGAACGGCTTGCCGTCCGCCGCCGGCAGGGCGACTTCCGGCGCGGGACGGGGCGGGTTGAACATGCCGGCCTTGAGCTTGGGCTCGGCGGCGCCGGCGCCCAGGGCGCCCAGCATCAGGAGCAGTGGCAGCATGCGCGTCATGGGATCGAAAACTCCACCGGCCGCACCGCTTTGACGAAGCTCTCGTCCACGTACTGCTCGAAGGCGACCGGCTGCTTGATGGTGCCCGCCGCCAGCGACAGGTTCATCAAGTCGTCGAACTCGGCCCGCACCATGCGCAGGTCGCCGTAGGATACCCGGTCCTGCGGATGCTCCATCACGAAGCGCAGGATGTTGGGGTCCTGGTTGAAGAAGGTGCGCTGGGCCGCGATGGCCGCGCCGCGCAGGCGGTTCTCGTGGGTCGCGTCGAGCCAGGTGCCGGCGGCCTGGATGTAGTTCACCAGCTCCTGCACCATGGGGCGCTGTTCCTGGATCAGGCTTTCCTGCACCGTCAGCACGCAGCAGATGTAGTTGGGCCATTCGTCGCGTGTCATCGACAACGGACGCGCGTAGCCGGCGCGCTGGGCCGAAGCGCCGAACGGCTCGCCGGTGCAGTAGGCGTCGATGGCGTCGGCGTACAGGGCGGCCGGCATGTCCGGCGGCGCCATTTCGTAGATCTGCACGTCCTTGGCCGTCAGGCCGGCCCGCGCCAGCATCTTGCGCAGGAAGATGTAATCGACCGCGAAGCGGCTCGGAATGGCGATGCGCTTGCCGCGCAGCTGGGCGAAGCTGCGGTAGGGCGAATCCGTCCGTACCATGATCACCGCGCCGGAACGATGCCCGAGCGAGACGATCTTGACCGGGATGCGGCTGTTGGCCAGGTCCATCACCAGCGGCGCCAGCATGTAGGCGGCCTGGATGCGGCCGGCCATCAGGGACTCCTTCACTTCCGGCCAGCCGCTGTACTTACTGTACTTAAACTCAAATCCCCGGCCGCCGTTGCGCGCATTGACCGCATTCTTCGCCGTGACGGCCACGGGCAGGGTCAGGTTGCAGGTGACGGGCAGGCCGCCGACGACCAGACGGTTGGGGTCGCGCTCATTCGCGCAGCCCGCCAGCAAAGGTGCCACGCCACATGCCGCGGCCGCGCCGAGGAACTGGCGGCGGTCGAACGCAGGGTGGGCTGGGCGATCCAAGACGGGCATGGCGAGAAAGCGCTTGCAGGGTGTCCGATTGTAGCAAACCTACAGCCACCATAACTGCCGATTGGAATTTTTTATGGGCAGCCGTCAGCGCTTGAGGATCGAGCCGAGCACGCCCCGGATGATCTCGCGCCCGACCTGGGACCCGATGCTGCGCGCGGCGGATTTCACCATCGCCTGCATGGGCGAGTCGCGCCGGCTGGAGCCGCCGCCGAACAGGCCGCCCAGCATGTCGGCGAAGCCGCCGCCCGGCCCCGGCGCGGGGGCGGCCGGCGTAGGCGCCGGCGCCGCCGCCTGCATGGCGCGCTTGCCCAGCACCTCGTGCGCGGACTCGCGGTCCACCGGGTGGTCGTACACACCCTTGAGCACGGAGGCGCCGATGATCCCGGCGCGCCCGGCCGCGTCGATGGGCCCGATCTGCGAATGCGGCGGCAAAATCCAGGCCCGTTCGACCACGTGCGGCGTGCCCCGCTCGTCGAGGAAAGAGACCAGGGCTTCGCCCACGCCCAGTTCGGTGATGACCTGCGCGGTATCGAGCGCCGGATTGGGACGGAAGGTGTCGGCGGCTGCCTTGACCGCCTTCTGGTCGCGCGGCGTGTAGGCGCGCAGCGCGTGCTGGACCCGATTGCCCAACTGGCCCAGCACCGTGTCGGGGATGTCGAGCGGATTCTGGGTGACGAAGTACACGCCCACGCCCTTGGAGCGGATCAGGCGCACCACCTGTTCGATCTTCTGCAGCAGCGCCTTGGGCGCGTCCGTGAACAGCAGGTGGGCCTCGTCGAAGAAGAACACCAGCTTGGGCTGGTCCAGGTCGCCCACTTCGGGCAGGGCCTCGAACAGCTCGGACAGCATCCACAGCAGGAACACCGAGTACAGGGCGGGCGCATTGATCAGCCGGTCCGCGGCCAGGATGTTGATCATGCCCTGGCCGCGCGCGTCGGTCTGGAGCAGGTCGTCGATATTGAGCATCGGCTCGCCGAAGAAGCGGTCGCCGCCCTGCTGCTCGATCGCCACCAGTCCGCGCTGGATGGCGCCGATGCTGGCGGCCGAGACGTTGCCGTAGCCGGTGCGGTAGTCGGCCGCGTGTTCGCCCACGTGCTGCAGCATGGCGCGCAGGTCCTTGATGTCGAGCAGCAGCAGGCCGTTGTCGTCCGCGATCTTGAACACCAGCTGCAGTACGCCCTCCTGGGTGTCGTTCAGGTTCAGCATGCGCGCCAGCAGCAGCGGGCCAAGGTCCGAGATCGTGGCCCGTACCGGATGGCCCTGCTCCCCGAACACGTCCCAGAATGTGACCGGGCACGCGGCCCAGGCCGGGGCCGGCTCCTGCAGCAGTGCCAGCCGCTTGGCCATCCGCTCGGACGGCGCGCCCGCCCTGGCCAGGCCGGACAGGTCGCCCTTGACGTCGGCCATGAAGACCGGCACGCCGCTGGCGGACAAGGCCTCGGCCAGCACCTGCAAGGTGACGGTCTTGCCGGTGCCGGTGGCGCCGGTAATGCAGCCGTGGCGGTTGGCGAGGTTCGACAGCAGGCCCAGGACGTCATTCGGAGCGGACGTGGTCTTGGCGATGGGGAGCAATGGGGACATGGCGCACGCAAGCAGGTATCGTGAATGGCGCATCATACTATTTCCCTCCATAATGGAGTGTCATTCAAAACGCTATTGAATTCATGCCGGACCGCCGCCCGCCGAACCGCTTCGGGCCGCTCGAGCAGCGGCTGTTCCTGATCGTGCTTGGCGCCGTGCTGCCGCTCGTGGTCTTCTCCTACCTGATCCTCACCCACAATGCCGACCGCCAGCGCGACCACCTGATCGAAGCGGCCCAGAACACCATGCACGCCACCATGGCGGCGGTGGACTCGGAGCTGCAATCGATCGTCTCCTCGCTCGACGTACTGGGCGCCAGCCCGCGCCTGCAAAGCGGCGATCTGGCCGGCTTTCGCGCCGAAGGGCTCGATTTGCTGGCGCGGCGCGGCTGGGCCAACCTGGTGCTGTCCACGCCGGAGGCGCGCCAGGTTCTCAACCTGCGGGTGGCGCCGGGCGCTCCCATGCCGGGCGGCGTGGACCCGCGCGGCATCAGCGCGGCGGTGCGCCTGCGCCAGCCGGTGGTGGGCTCGATCGTCAAGAACCCGGACCTCAAGGGCTACTACTTCTCGGTCAAGCTGCCCATCATGCGCGGCGAGCGCGTGCTGTACGTGCTGTCCGCCGTGCTGGCGCCGGACACGGTGCAGCGCCTGATCCTGCAGCAGTCCCTGCCGCCCGAGGGCGTGGTGCGTGTGGTCGACCAGCCGCTCAACATCGTCGCCCGCTCCATGCATCCGGAGCTGTCGGTGGGACGGCCCATCTCGCCCAGCTTTCGCGCACTGCTCACGCGCGATCCGCGGCCGGCCGGCTGGGCGGTCACCCGCACGCTGGAGGGGCGCGACGTGTACACCGTGTTCCAGCGCTCGGCGCTGAGCGGCTGGACGGCGGGCGTCGGCCTGCCGGTCGAATACATCGACGGTCCCGTCAAACGCTCCTATCTGCTGCTCGGGGTCGGGATCGTGCTCTCGGTGGTGCTGGGTTTCGTGGTCGCCTTCCTGGTCGCGCGGCGCATCGTGCGGCCGGTGCAGGAACTGGAGGCGGCGGCCTTGCGCATGGGCCGCGGCAGCGAGCCGGCCGCGCCGGACACCGACATCCCCGAGATCCGCCAGGCCAGCGAAGCGCTGCACGCCGCCTGGCGCGAGCGCGAACGCCACCTGGAAGAGGAACGCGTGCTGCGCACCCAGGCCGAGCAGGCGCGGCGCATGGCGGAGCACGCGAACGAGGCCAAGGACGAATTCCTCGCCATGCTGGGCCACGAGCTGCGCAACCCCCTGGCGCCGATCTATTCCGCGATCCAGCTGCTGCAGCGCACCGGCGCCGATCCCGAGCGGGTGCGCCAGATGCTGCCCGTGATGCTGCGCCAGACCGAGCACCTGATCCGCCTGGTGAACGATCTGCTGGACGTGTCGCGCGTGACGCGCCGCCTGATCACCCTGCAGCGCGAGCGGCTGGACCTGAACGCGCTGCTGCCGGACGCGGTCGAGCAGGTGCAGGACCTGGTCGAGCGGCGCCGCCACACGCTGGACGTGGTTCCGGCGCCGGAGCCGGTGTGGGTCGACGCCGACCGCACCCGTATGATCCAGGTGATCGTCAATCTCCTGCAGAACGCGGCCAAGTTCACCCCGGACGGCGGCCACATCCGGTTGACGGTGGAAGGCGCGGCGCGCCAGGTGCGCCTGACGGTGAGCGACAACGGGCTGGGCATGGACGCCCAGCTCGTGCCCCAGGTGTTCGACCTGTTCAAGCAGGCCGAGCACGGCATCGACCGCAAGCTGGGCGGGCTGGGGATCGGGCTGTCGCTGACCAAGGGCCTGGTCGAGCTGCACGGCGGCACGGTGTCCGCCCACAGCGACGGCCCGGGCCGCGGCAGCAGCTTCACGGTCGAACTGCCGCGCGTGGCGGCGCCCTAGCCTGCTCAGGCGCCGGGCGCGTACCGTGCCAGCTAGGGGCGCAAGGCGGCGAGCGCGTCGTCCAGCCGGTCGTTCCCCCAGAACATGTCGCCGTCGACGAAGAACATGGGGGCGCCAAAGATGCCCTTGGCCTGCGCCTCCTCGGTGCGCGCGCGCAGCTTGAGCTTCGTCTCCGGCGCCGCGGCGGCGGCCAGGGCGGCCGCGGCATCGACGCCCAGGCCGCGCAGCACTTCATCGACCAGGACCGGATCGTCGATCTCGCGGTCGTCCGCGAAGTTGGCGAGCATGATGCGCTGGATGAAGGGCTCCTGCCAGGCCTGGCCCTCGGCCGCCGTCGCCACCCGCGCCGGCAGCAGCGAGCGGCGCGGGAACACGGTCGGCCGCTTCCACGGCAGGCCGTACTTGGCCGCTTCGCGCTCCATGTCGCGCCAGACATAGGCGCCCTTCTGCTTCTGGACCACGAACGGCGAACTTTCCCAGCCCAGCGCCTGGAACACGGGGCCGAGCAGGAAGGGGCGCCACAGCACGGTGGCGCCGCGTTCGCGGGCCAGCGACCCGATGCGCAGCGCGCTCAGGTAGCTGTAGTTGCTGCCGAAGTCGAACCAGAATTCGATGTCCATCGCGGCCTCATTTGAGCACCAGCTGGGTGAAGGGAAAGCCGATCTGCTCGAGCGCGTCGACGGCCTGGTCGAGGGAGCGGAACACGGACGGTTCGAGGGTGGCCACGTCCAGCAGCAGGCCGGCCTCGCCGCGCTTGCCCTCGATGCGGACCTGCCAGGCGTGGCGCTGCATGGGCACGCGCAGGAGCGCCGCCTGTTTCAGCAGGCCGGCGCCGAAGTCGCGGCGCGCCTGCTCCATGGTGCGGTGACAGTCGATCATGGCCGCTGATTATACCGGCGCCAGCAAACCCGGGGTCTGTCCCGGGGTCTGTCCCCGGGACAGACCCCGGTTTTTCAAGTCAGCGACAGGGAGGCCTGGATGCCGCGGCAGATGCGGCTGGCCATGTTGTCGACCGTGTAGTGCTCGGCGCTGGCCTTGGCGCCCAGCACCAGCCGCGCCATGCGGTCCGGATGGCGCAAGGTCTCTTCCACCGCGGCGGCGAAGCGGGCGGCGTCGTTCTCCGTCATCACGCCGTTGCTGCCCGAGTGCAGATACGAGATCTCGGGCGAATGCAGGCCGCAGTCGGTGGTAAACATCGGCCGCCCGCTGGCAAAGGAATCGAGAATGCCAAGACCCACCAGCCCCGGATTGAGGATCACGTCCGCCGTACGCAGGGCCAGCGCCTTGGCCTGGCCCTGCACCGGCCCGAGCGGATGGATCCACGGATTCTGGCGCGCGGCTTCCTCGATGCTGGCCTGCTCCGGGCCGGCACCCGCCACCAGCAGCTGGAAGTCCGGCACCGCGGCCCGGATGCGGCAGGCCGCGTCGATCAGGAAGTCCAGACGCTTTTCCTTGTACAGGGAGCCGAGATACAGGCCCACCGGGCCAGGCTGCAGCCGCAGGCGCTGGCGCTCGGCCTCGATCATCGCGGGCGTCACCTGGTCGCACATGGTGCGCAGCTCCTCGGTGTCGATCGCGTTTTCCACCACCGTCGTGCGCTCGGGCGGGAAGCCGGCTTCGGCCACCATGCGCGCGCTCATGTCGGTGTAGGCGAACCACCAGTCGGCGCGCCGCACGGTCCAGCGCTTGAAGCGTTCCTTCCACCCGTCCGGACGGTCCGACTGCAGGTTCGCGCCGTGGCCCCAGAACGCGAGTCGAGTCGGGCGCGCCAGCATCAGCCACAAGTTGTAGACGATCTTGTTCTCGTGCATGACGATCACCAGGTCGGACTGGCGCGCGTACTTCCCGAACGGCTGCCAGCACACCCGGTAGCCGAGAAAGTAGCGGGTCGGGATGCGGATCGCCCATGGCAGTTCGGCCTCGTTGCGCTTCATCTTCTCCTTGGGCGTGCCCTCGCCCACCAGCAGCTGCAGCTCGATCCCTTCGCGTTCGAGCTGCTCGCGCAGGCGCTGGTAGAAGCCGACCCGGTACTGCAGCAGCTGACGCTCGACGATCAGCACGCGCGGGCGGGAGCGGAATTCACGCGCGAACTGGGCGCGGCTGCTCCAGCGCGCCCAGGCGTGACGGCAGGCGTCGCCGATGCCGCGCGCGGCCCGGTCGAAGGTGTAGCCGGCGACGATCTCCTGGCCGCGCGCACCCATGCGCTGGCAGAGAGACGGGTCGGCCAGCAGCTGCGTTGCGCGTTCGGTCCACGCATCGGCGTCGAGCTCCAGCACGAAGCCGTTTTCGCCGTCGCGCACCAATTCGTTGGCCGCCCCCGCATGCGGCGAAATCAGCACCGGCATGCCGGCCGCGCAGGCTTCGTTGGCCACCACGCCCCACGGGTCCCAGCGGCTGGGGAACATGAACACGCGCGCCGACTTGTACAGGCCGGGCAGCTCCTCCTGCGCCGCGAAACCGTGCAGGTGGACATCGATCAGGCCGGGGAACAGTGCCGCGTGGGCCCGGATCTCGTCCTCCATCTCGCCCGAACCCGCCATCAGGATGCGCACCGGCCGCCCCAGGCGGCGCGCCACCTTCACCCCGACGTCCAGCACGAACAAGGGATTCTTCACCGGAACCATGCGCCCGCTGAACATCAGGTCGTACGGCGCATAGGTCGGCGCCGCCCGGGCGAAGGCATCGTTGTCGATCGCCAGGCAGGACGTGAAGCGTGCCCCGCGCGGCACGCCGTAACTGTCGAACAGGGCGTGGCCGCCGCGGCTGGCGGCGACGAAGGTCTGGCTGCGCCGGTATACCGTGCTCCGCGCCAGGCGGTGCAGCGGGGTCAGCACGCTCTCCGAGTCGAGCGTCCCATCCGTCATCGTCACATGGGCGCAGCCGTTCGAGCGGGCGTAGGCGAAGGCGTACAGGTGGGTGGGGTTGAATCCGTCCGTCACCACCACGTCCGGCCGGCAGGCGCGCAGCGCGGAAAACACATCCCAGTTGTGGTGGATAAAGCGCGTCTGGAACGTGAAGTAGGACGGCTTGAGGATGGTGTGCGCGCAGGTCAGCGCCGGCGAATTCCAGTGGCGGATCGGTTCCTTGTCGATGCATGCGATGACGTGCAGTTCGATATCCGGCAGACGCGCCAGGCGCGAGAACACGGGGGTGCGATAGGGCGGCAATTCGTTGGTGACGAGCGCGATTTTAAGCATGGTCGTTTGGCAGGCTGGGCTGATCTGGAAGGAGGTGCCGCCAGTGTCGCGTCCCGCGCCACGCCAACCCGCCCCGGATCGGCAAACGGGCATTTGACCGCACGCAAATGGACGGTAGTGCTCGCCATTAAGCTGAATCAACCGCGCCCCAGATGGCGCTTGACTTCATTGAAAGCGGGACTCCGATGCGCATTTCTTACCCCTTGCTTCCGCTGGCCCTGGCAGCGCTGCTGAGCGCCTGCGCCAGCCGCATGCCGGCCGGACCTTCCGTCGCCGAAGGCAACCTGGCCACGACGCTCACCCCGATCGACCAGCAGCTGGTCGCGCGCCTGCGCGGCGAGCAGCAAGGCCGCGAGCATCAGCATATCGAGGCCCTGCGCGGCCAGCCGGGCCAGTACACCATCGGCGGCGGCGATATCCTGACCATCGTCGTGTGGGGCCATCCGGAATTGACGGCGGCCGCGCTGATCGCGCCGACGCCACTGATTTCACCGACCGAGCAGGCCGCCGCCACGGCGGCGCCGCCCCAGGGCTTCGTGGTCAGCGAGGCCGGCGACATCCAGTTTCCGTTCGCGGGCAGCCTGCACGTGGACGGCCTGACCGAGGTACAGGCCCGCGACGCGCTGGCCGCGCGCCTGGCGCGCGTGATCCAGAAACCGAATGTCACCCTGCGCGTGCAAGCCTTCCGCAGCAAGCGCATCTACGTCGGCGGCGAAGTGCGCGCCCCCGGCCTGCAGCCGATCAACGACATTCCGATGACCCTGGTGGAGGCCCTGAACCGCGGCGGCGGCGTGCTGCCGACGGGCGACCAGAGCCACATCGCCCTGCTGCGCGGCGGCACCCGCTACCGGATCGACCTGCCCGGCCTGATCCGCGACGGGATCGACCCGGCGTCCATCCTGCTCAAGAACGGCGACGTACTCAACGTGTCGTCGGCCGAGGAGAACAAGGTGTTCGTGGCGGGCGAGGTGGTCACGCCGCGCGCCCTGCCGATGCACAACGGCCGCCTCACCCTGAACGAGGCGCTGGGCGAGACCGGTGGCATGAACCCGATCAGCGCCGATGCCAGCCAGGTCTACGTGGTCCGCCGCAACGACGAAAAGGCGGACGTGTATCTGCTCGACGCCAAGTCGCCGGGCGCCATGGCGGTGGCCGAAGGCTTCGAACTGCGCGCGCGCGACATGGTGTACGTGGCGCCGAGCGGCCTGGCCAACTGGCACCGCACCCTCAGCCTGCTAATTCCGGGCTCGCTGCCGGCCGCGGTCAGCGCGCGCAAATAACGAACCGACAAGAACGAGAGGACACCCAATGCCGCATTCCATCGTCGAATCCACACCGGGCCCGCTGGCGCAGCCGCTGGTCCCCGAAGCACCGCCCTTGCAGTATTACGAGGACGAGGTGCGCCTCGGCAGCTACCTGGACACGCTGCGCGAAGGGCGTTGGCTGATCGCGAAGATCGCCGGCGCTTTTTTGCTGGGCGGTCTGGCCTACGCCTTCATCACGCCGCCCGTCTACGAGACCACCATGCTCCTGCACGTCGAGGAGGACATGCCGAACAATAACGCGCGCAACATGATCGGCGAGATCTCCGCGCTGTTCGACATCAAGGCCGCGGCCATCTCGGAGATGGAGCTGATCAAGTCGCGCATGGTGCTGTCGAACGCCATCGACCGGCTCGGTCTGTACATCGACGCGCGCCCCGTCTACATGCCCGTCGTCGGGCCCCTGGTGGCGCGCTACACCACGGGCCTGTCGACGCCGGGCATCTTCGGCTATGGCGGCTACGCGTGGGGCGACGAGAGCATCGACGTGTCGTCGTTCTACGTGCCGGAAAGCCTGCACAACAAGCAGTTCATGCTGACCGTGCTCGAAGGGCGTCGCTTTGCGGTGCAGCAGGCGGAAAGCGGAATCAACTTCACCGGCGCTTACGACAAGCCGCTCACGCTGAATTTGCGCGACGGCCAGCTGAAGCTCCACATCAAGGACATCAATGCCCGTCCCGGCGCCAAGTTCACGCTGACCTACCGGCCCAAGCTCGACACCATCGAGCGCGTGCAGAAGGCGCTCACGGTGGCGGAAATCGGCAAGCAGTCCGGCCTGGTGCGCGTCAGCTACGAGGGCCCGGATGCGAAGCTGGTGTATGACACCCTGAGCGAGATCACGCGCGAATACGTGCACCAGAACGTGACCCGCAAGCTGGAGGAAGCCGAGAAGTCGCTCGCCTTCCTCGACAAGCAGATGCCGCTGGTGAAGCAACAGCTGGACGACTCGGAGGCGGAGTACTACCGCTTCCGCCGCAACAGCGGGACCATCGACATTTCGGAAGAGAGCAAGATCAGCCTGCAGCAGGCCGCCGCCGCCAAGACCCGCATGCTGGAGCTGCAGCAGAAACGCCAGGAACTGCTGGCCAGCTTCACGCCCAACCATCCGGTGGTACAGGCGGTCGACCAGCAGATCCGCGCCATGAACGCGGAGGTCGAGCGCGCCAGCGCCCATATCCGCCAGTTGCCCAACCAGGAGCACGAACTGTTGCGCCTGAACCGCGAAGTGAAGACCAACACCGATCTGTATGCCGCCCTGCTGGCGTCGGCGCAGCAACTGCGCCTGGTCAAGGCGGGCAAGGTGAGCAACGTGCGTCTGGTAGACACGCCAATCCTGCCGTCCAAGCCGGCGCGGCCCGAGCGCGGCAAGATCACCGGCCTGGCCTTCGGCGTCGGCCTGTTCCTCGGCCTGGTCGCCGTGTTCCTGCGCAAGGTGCTGCGGCGCGGACTGGAGAGCCCGCGCAAGGTGGAGCAGCTACTCGGGGCGCGCGTGGTCTACGCCACTGTCCCGCACAGCAAGGCGCAGGAGGACAGCGACCGCGCCGTGGCCCAGGGCAAGCGGGCACCGGAGCTGCTGGCGCGGATCGATCCGCTCGATCCCGCCGTCGAAAGCCTGCGCAGCTTCCGCGCGGCGCTGCAGGCCGGGCTGGAACGCTATCGCAACAATGTGGTCGCGCTGTGCAGTCCGACGCCGGGCGTGGGCCGTTCGTTCATCGCCGCCAACTTCGCCGCGGTCCAGGCCGCGGCGGGCCAGCGCGTGCTGCTGGTCGACGCCGATCTACGCGCCGCGCACCTGAGCGCCGGCCTTGGCCTGGCGGCCGGCCCCGGCCTGGCGGAAGCCATTTCCGGCAGCGCCCCGATCGACCACGCGCTGCGGCGCGAAGTCATGCCGGGACTGGACGTGATGCCAGCCGGCGCCCTGCCGCCCAACCCGGCCGAGTTCCTGCTGCATCCGTCTTTCGCGGGCCTGCTCGGCAACCTGTCCGCACGCTACGACCTGGTGCTGGTGTCCACCCCGCCGCTGCTGGCGGTGGCCGACGGACTGTCGGTGGCGCGCCACGCCGGCTCGGTGTTCGTGGTGGCGCGCGCCCGCCTGACCACGGACGACGACCTGAACGACGCCATCCAGCGCCTGAACCGCGCGGGCGTCGCGCCGCAGGGCGTCCTGTTCAACGACATGCGCGCCGCCAGCGGCGCCAACGCCATTCACGCTCCGCGCAGCGGCCTGCTGCTGCCGCACCGCGCCTGACCGGAGGAACGATGAACCAAGCAACAGCCTACTTTTCATCCCCCATCCAAGCCGCGGCCGAGACCCGCTGCGAGCCCGGCATTCCAAGCTGGGCCGCGGCGTCCCTCGAGACGCTGTACGGCAACCTGTACGCCTGCCTGACCCAGTTCGAGATCGGCTTCGGCCTGGACGGGCTGCACACGTACGCCGTCACCGCGGACGGGCAGCTGCGCACCCTGCTCATGTTCCGCCTGCACGGGCACCGCGCCGAGGTCTGCAACGAAGTGATCGCCATCGGCGCGGACGACGTGGCGGCCTTCGACGCCTACGTGTTCGCCCACTTCCCCCAGGTGCGGGTGGTGGCCTGGCGCGCCGTGCATACGCCGCCCCAGCGCCAGGTTCCCGCCACCCAGTACTACGACTACCTCGAAGACACCATCATCACCCTGCCGTCCAGCGTGGAGGCCTATTTCGCCAGTCTGTCCAAGAACACGCGGCGCAACGTGCAGCGCCAGGAACGCTGGGGACGTACCGAGCTCGCCGGCTTCGACATCCGGGTCGCCCGCCGCGCGGACATCGACCCCGAACGGGCCAAGGCGATCATCGCCTTGAACCACGCACGCATGGAGTTCAAGCACAAGCAATCCGGCATCGACGCCGCGGAGACCGCGCGCATCCTGCGCCTGGTGCGCGAGCGCGGCATGATGGTCACGATCGAGGTCGACGGCAAGGTGGCGGCGGGCGCGCTCGGCGCCACGGTCGGCCGCAACTTCTTCCTGATGGTGCTGGCCCATGACCCTGTCTTCAACACCTATGGCCTCGGCATCCTGTGCTGCTACCGGGCGATCTGCGAAACCATCGCGGACGGCAGCGCCGAATTCCACTTCCTGTGGGGCCTGTACGACTACAAGCGCAGCTTTCTCGGCGCGCCCCGGCCCCTGTACCGGCTGCTGGTGTACCGCTCGCGCGCGGCGCAGCTGCTCGAAGCGCCGCTCGCCTTTGCCGCCTGGCGCCACTCGGCGCGGCGGCGCCTGATTGCCTGGCTCAAGGAACAGGACCGCAAGGATGCCTGGCTGGCGCGCACGCTGCGCGCCGCCCGCGAGCGGCTGCTGCGCCTGCGCGGCGCGCGCCAAGCCACCTGACCACACTCCAAGGACCAACATGTTCATCGATACCCGCAGCATCGAATCGGCCAGCCGCATCCATGCCACCTTGTGCATCGTCGGCGCCGGCCCGGCCGGCATCACGCTCGCCCTCGAAATGGAACGCATGGGGATCGACACCGTGCTGCTCGAATCCGGCGGCCTGGGCCCGGACGACGGCACGCGCGACCTGTACCGCGGCAGCGACGTCGGCCTGCCCTACGATTTCGCCGACGGCTGCCGCAGCCGCTACCTGGGTGGCAGCAGCAACTGCTGGGGCGGCTGGTGCCGCCCGCTCGATCCGTGGGACTTCGAGCGCCGTGCCTGGCTGCCGCACAGCGGCTGGCCGCTGGACGCGGAAGAAATGGCGCCGTGGTACCTGCGCACCCATTCGGTGCTGCGCCTCGGGCCGCAGAACTTCGAGCCGGCGTGGTGGGAGCGCGCGGTCGGACGGCGCGACGTGCGCCGCCTGCCGCTGGTGTCGGGCCGCGTGCGCGACACGGTGTCGCAGTTCTCGCCGCCGGTGCGCTTCGGCAAGCTGTATCGGCACGACCTGGAACAAGCCCGCCACGTGCGCGTGATGCTGCATGCGAACGCGATCAACCTCGACACCGGTCTGCCGGTGCAGGGCATCCGCGAGGTCCAGGGCGCCACCCTCAACGGGCGCCGTTTCACCGTGGCCGCGCGCGCCTACGTGCTGGCCTGTGGCGGCATCGAAAACGCGCGCCTGCTGCTCGCCTCCAACCGGATCGATCCGAACGGCGTGGGCAACGAACACGACCTGGTGGGCCGCTACTTCATGGACCACCCGCGCATGCAGACCGGCCAGGTACGCTGGAGCCGGGCCTGGGCGCGCAACAAGCTGTACGACATCAAATATCACTACATGAACTCCGCCGTGGCGGCCCATGGCCAGCATCTGGCCGCGCAGCTCGCACTGACGGGGGCGACCCAGGCCAGGGAGCAGCTGCTCAATTCGCGAGTGTGGTTCGCCTCGGTCTTCCCGGGCGAAGGCAGCGCCGGCGCCGAAGCCCTGTTCCGCTACAAGCAGGCGACGCTGCAGAAGGATCAGCCGGACTGGAGTCCGACCAAGGATCTGCTGACCATGATGACGCATCCGTTCGACACCTTCGGCTACGGCATCACGCGCCTGGTGCAGCCGCGCATGCTGATCCGCTCCGTGCGCTTCGAGATCATCGTGGAGCCGGAACCGAACCCGGACAGCCGGGTGACCCTGTCCGGCACCGAGCGCGATGCGCTGGGCATGCCGCGCGTCTGCGTGGACTGGCGCCTGGGCACGCGCGTGCAGCGCACCTTCGACCGTACCCTCGCGCTGATCGCGGACGAACTGCGCGCCACCGGCGCCGCGCAGGTCGATCTGGATCCGCCGCTGGAGGGGGGGCCCTGGCCCAGTTCCCTGCGCCGCGAGGGCACCTGGCATCACATGGGAACGACGCGCATGCACGACTCGCCGCGGCACGGGGTGGTGGACCGCAATTGCAAGGTGCATGGGCTGCACAACCTTTACATCGCCGGTTCCTCGGTGTTCCCGACCGCGGGGGCGAACTTCCCGACCATCACCCTGACCGCGCTGGCGCTGCGCCTGGCCGATCACCTGGGCCACGAACTGCAGCGGCGGCCACGGACGGCCGCACTGCAGCCGGACTTCACCGCGGCCTGAGCGCACCTCCGTCATTCCCGCGCAAGCGGGAATGACGGATTCACAGCTGCATGCCGATGTGGGCCGACACCACCGCGCGCGCCCGCGCCAGGCGGCTGCGCACGGTGCCCACCGGGCACTCCTGCGCATCGGCGATATCGACGTAGCTCGCGCCGTCCACCTCGCGCATCAATAGCGCCGCGCGCAGCGTCTCCGGCAGCGTCTCCAGCACGCCGATCAGCGCGATCGCCGTCTCGCGCGCGGCCAGTTCCCCCTCCGGCGCATCGGCGATACCGATCGGATAGTCGCACGCCAACTCGAACGCCGCCAAACGGCGCTCCTGATGACAGGCGCGCCAGGCGGCGCGGTCGGCGATGCGCAGCACCCAGGTGAGAAAGGCGCTGTCGCCGCGGAAGCCTTCGATCGCGCGGTAGGCGTACAGGCAGCTGGCCTGCACGATGTCCTCGACCTCGGCGCGCACCGGCAGCTGGGCGCCGACGCGGCGCAGGATGCGCGGCCGGTTCAGCACGATCAGGGCGCCGAAGGCGATCCGGTCGCCCTGGGCCGCGCGCTGCGACAGATGCTGCTCGGCGCCCGCGCGCGCGCCCGGCGCCAGCGCGCGCACGGCCTGCACCGCACGGTGCACGGCGATCGCTTCCGGCACGCTGGCCGTTCGGTCATGGGCTGCGGAGATGAAGTGTAGGCACATGGCTCTCGTTATACCGGCGCGCCTGTCCACGCCCGTGCCGGAACCGTCAAATGCGCGCGTGCTTCTACTCAGGGCGGCCACGGCAGTGCTCCCGATAATCGATCTCACCAATGCGACACTTGCGAAACGGAAGACGATGCAACATCCCTTGCTGAATAACCCGGTGCGGTTCGAGCTGGTCCTGCGCCTGGCCGACGTGGCGACCCTGGCCGCCACCGGCGTGCTCGCCAGCGTGCTGCACTTCCATACCCTGCCCGGCGCCACCGCGCCGGTCCATCTGGTCCTGCTCTACCTGTGCAGCTTCGCGGTGTTCTTCCTGTTCGGGAAGGCGCGCCTGTATCCGCCGCCGTGCGGCCGGCCGTCGCTGCGCCTGGCGGTGACGCTGGCGGCCTGCTGGGGGTTCGTGCTGCTGCTTGGCCTGCTGTTCGCGTTCATGATCCACCAGGTCGCCTTCCTGTCGCGCGGCTGGCTCGGTGCCTGGTTCGCGCTCGGTGCGGCTGGCCTGTTCTGCAACCGTGCGGCCACGTGGTTCGCGCTGGAGCGCACCTGGGACATGCCGGCGCGGCGCGCATCGGTGCTGGTGGTCGGCGACCCTGACATGGCGCGCACGCTGCAGGAGCGGGTGGATGCCATGCCGCTGGCCGGTTATGTGCTCTCCGCGTTCTGTCCCGCAGCGGGCGGTGCAACGACCACCCCGCGCGACGTGACGCTGGTGGCGGACGCCGACACGCTACCGGCGTGGCTCGACGCCCACCCCGTGGACGAAATCTGGATCGCCTTGCCCATGCGCGCCGTCGAACGGGTGCAGGAGCTGCAGCACCAGCTGCGCGAAGTGCTGGTGGAGATCCGCTGGATCTTCGATGTCGGCCCGCTGCAATTGCTGAACACGAGCCAGGAGCACTTCCTGGGTTTCCCTGCCCTCACCCTCAACTGCCCTGCGCCGAGCGACTGGCACGTGATCGCGAAGTACGTCTTCGACAAGGCATTCGCCGCGGCCGCGCTGGTGGGTCTGGCGCCGCTCATGCTCCTGATCGCGCTGGCGATCCGGCTCGATTCACCCGGCCCGGCCCTGTTCACGCAGCCGCGCATGGGCTTGAACGGCAAGCGCTTCGACGTGTACAAATTCCGCACCATGCGCGTGCACCAGGACACGGCGGTGCGCCAGGCCACGCGCGACGATGCGCGCATCACCCGGGTCGGCGCCTTCCTGCGCCGCACCAGCCTGGACGAGCTGCCGCAATTCCTCAACGTTCTGTTCGGCGACATGTCGGTGGTGGGCCCGCGCCCGCACGCCGTGCAGCACAGCGACCAATACCGCAGCCTGATCGACGCCTACATGACGCGCCACCGCGCCAAGCCCGGCATCACCGGCTGGGCCCAGATCAACGGCAGCCGCGGCGAGACCGACACGCTCGACAAGATGGTGCGCCGGGTCCAGCTCGACATGTACTACATCCGCCACTGGTCGATCTGGATGGACCTGCGCATCGTGCTATGGACGGCCCTGCGCGGCTGGACCGGCGCCAACGTGTACTGACCTTCAACCTGGAGCATTCCGCATGACCTTCGATTACACCTCTTCCCCGCTCGCGCCGCGCGCCAGCCGCACCGCCCTCATCACCGGCGTGACCGGCCAGGACGGCTCCTACCTCGCCGAAGTCCTGCTGGCCAAGGGCTACGCCGTGCACGGCATCGTGCGGCGCTGCTCGTCGCCCACGTCCGGCCGCATCGCCCACCTGCTGGAGGCGGCGCGCGGGCACGGCGTGCGCTTCTTCCTGCACGACGCCGACCTGTGCGACGCCCTGTCCCTGCAGCGCGTGATCGCCGCCGTGCGCCCGGACGAGATCTACAACCTGGCCGCCCAAAGCCATGTCGGCGTCTCCTTCGAGGAGCCGGAATACACGGCCAACGTCGACGCGCTCGGCACCTTGCGCCTGCTGGAAGCGATCCGCGTGCTCGGCATGGAGAAGGCGACCCGCTTCTACCAGGCGTCGACCTCCGAGCTGTTCGGCGCCGTGGCCGAGACGCCGCAGCGCGAATGCACGCCGTTCGCGCCGCGCAGCCCGTACGCCGCCGCCAAGCTGTACTCCTACTGGATCACGGTGAACTATCGCGAGGGCTACGGCATGCACGCCTCGAACGGGATCCTGTTCAACCACGAGTCGCCGCGCCGCGGCGAGACCTTCGTGACCCGCAAGATCACCCTGGCCCTGGCGCGCATCGCCTGCGGCATGCAGGAATGCCTCAGCCTGGGCAACCTCGACGCCCTGCGCGACTGGGGCCATGCCCGCGACTACGTGGAGATGCAATGGCTGATGCTGCAGCAGGACCGCCCCGGCGACTACGTGATCGCCACCGGCGAGCAGCACAGCGTGCGCGAATTCGTCGACATGGCGGCAGCCCACCTGGGCATCGTGCTCGCGTGGTCCGGCGAAGGGGTGCTGGAAATCGGCACCGTGCGCGGCCTGGCTCGCAACAGTCCGGGCGCGGATCACCTGGCGCCGGGCCGCGTCATGGTGCGCGTCGACCCGGCCTACTTCCGCCCCACGGAAGTGGAAACCCTGCTCGGCGACCCGGGCAAGGCCGCCCGTGAGCTGGGCTGGCGCCCGACCTGCACCTTCGCCGAGCTGGTCGAGGAAATGATGGAAGCCGACCTGCACGCCGTGCACAGCGCCTTGCAGGCGGCGCATCCGGCGCTGGCGCGCGTGCGTCCGGCTTCGGCCAGCCTGCATTAAAAGGAGAAACACCATGAGCATCGACCTGTCCCAACGCATCTACGTCGCCGGCCACGAAGGCCTGGTCGGCTCGGCGATCGTGCGCGCCCTGTACCGCGCCGGCGCCACCGACATCGTGACGCGCACCCACGCGGAACTGGACCTGCGCGACCAGACCTCGGTGCGCGCCTTCTTCAGCGCCGAGTCGATCGACCAGGTCTACCTGGCGGCCGCCACGGTGGGCGGCATCCACGCCAACCAGACCTTTCCCGCCAAGTTCATCCATTCGAACCTGACCATCCAGACCAACGTGATCCACGAGGCCTGGCGCCACGGCGTCGAACGGCTGCTGTTCCTCGGCTCGTCGTGCATCTATCCGCGCCTGGCGCCGCAGCCGATTCCCGAGGACGCGCTGCTCACCGGTTCGCTGGAGCCGACCAACGAACCGTACGCGGTGGCCAAGATCGCCGGGATCAAGATGTGCGAGAGCTACAACCGCCAGTTCGGCACGTCCTTCCGCAGCGTGATGCCGACCAACCTGTACGGACCGGGCGACAATTACCACGCCCAGAACAGCCACGTCATCCCCGCCTTGCTGCAGCGCTTCGAGGCCGCCGCCACGGAAAGCGCGCCCGAAGTGGCGGTCTGGGGCACGGGCAAGGCCCTGCGCGAATTCCTGTACGTGGACGACCTGGCGGAAGCCTGCCTGTACGTGATGGGGATGTCCGACGACGCCTGGCGCACCGCCGTGCGCCCGACCTGCTCGCACATCAACGTCGGCTACGGCAGCGACCTCACCATCGCGGAGCTGGCCCACATCCTGGCCGACGTGGTGGGCTTCGAAGGGCGCATCGTGTTCGACCCGACCAAGCCGGACGGCACGCCGCGCAAGCTGCTGGACTCGACCAAGATCCGCGGCCTGGGCTGGCGCCCGCAGGTGCCGCTGCATCAGGGGCTGCGCGAGACCTACCACAGCTACCGGCGCAGCCGGGCCCAGGCGCTGCGCCTGGCGCCGGCGCGGGCGCTCGACCTGCCGTCGGTGCTGCGCCGCCAGGCCTACGCGATGGGGGTGGCCCGCCACGCCTACAGCGACATGCGTTCCCCGAGCTGAGCATGGCCGCCGAACCGAGCGCGCGCATGCCGCTGCCGATTGCCCCCAGCCTATCCCGCCCGCTGGCGCTCAGCCTGGCCAACCAGGCCGTGGCCAGCGGCGGGAATTTTTTGCTGGGGATTTACCTGGCGCGGACCATGCCGCTCGCCGACTTCGGCCTGTACGGCCTGTGCTACGGCATCGTCATGCTGTACATCGGCATCGGCAACGCCCTGCTGCTCACCCACATGAGCGTGGGGATGGCCGACAAGGCCGACGCCGAACGGGCCGGCTATGCGGCGCGCATCCTGTGCGCCGTGGTCGGCCTGGGCGTGACCGTGGTGGTCCTGGCGGCCGTGGCCGCGCAAATGATCGGCTGGTTCGCGCCTGGCCAGGACGAACTGGGCGGACTGCTGGTCCCCACCGCCAGCGCCGCCGCGCTGTTCCTGTGCTGGGAGTTCTTCATTGCGTTCGCCTACGTGCGCCACATGGAGCGCGAGGCCTTGCTGGTCAATGCCGTCACCATGGGCTGCATGGCGCTGACCCTCATCACCTTGCGCGTCACCGGAGCGGCCGCACTGGATGCCGGCACCGTGCTGCTGGTGTACGGCGGCTCGGCCGGCGTGGCTGCGTTTGCGGCCTTCGCGCACGCGCCACTGCCGTTGCGCCAGTCGTTCGGCGCCGTGCGCCGCGAGGTGGGCGATACCTGGCGCGACGCGCGCTGGGCCCTGGGCGGCGTGGCCATCACCTGGGCCCAGACCCAGAGCTACAGCTACGCGCTGGCCCTGCTGCTGGGGCCCGCCGGGGTCGGGCTGGCCAACCTGGGCCGCATCTTCATCTCGCCGTTCTCGTTCCTGATCCCGGCCGTGAACAAGATCGTGATCCCGCGCCTGGCCGGCCTGCGCGTCAGCGATCCGCAGCGGGTAAAGCCGACCGCGCGCCTGATCACCGGTGGCCTGCTGGCCATGGCCGTGGGCTACAGCGTGGCGCTGGCGCTCGGCTTCGACCGCGTGGCGCCGCTGGTGCTGGGGCGCGAGGTGGCGGACATCGCGCCGCTGGCCGGGCTGTGGTGCCTGGTCCTGTACGCCAACATCACCCGCACCTGCGGCGGCATCATGATGCAGGCCCAGCGCCGCTTCCGCCAACTGACCCTCTTGAACCTGCCCAGCGCCGTGGTCACCATCGCCCTGGCCATGCTGCTGGTGCAGCCATTCGGCGCCGCCGGGGCCATCCTCGCCGTGCTGGGTGGCGAGGTGGTGCTGGCCGGGCTGATCTGGAGAAGCCGCCCATGAATCCCGCCCGCCTCAGCGTCGACATCTGCATCGCCACCTTCCGCCGTCCCGCTCTCCTGGGCGAATTGCTGGACGCGCTGCCGCGCCAGTCCAGCGCCGCCGCGCTGCGCGTGATCGTGATCGACAACGACGCCGCCGGGAGCGCGCGTGCCACCGTGGAAGCGCACGCGGCCGGCGCGCCCTACCCCGTGCTGTACGCGCTCGAACCGCAGCAGAACATCGCCCTGGCGCGCAACCGCGCCTTGCGCCTGGCCACCGCGGACTGGATCGTGTTCGTCGACGACGACGAGCTGCCGGTGGAAGGCTGGCTGCAGGCGCTGCTCGCCTGCGCCGTGCGGTTCCAGGCGCAGCTGGTGTTCGGACCGGTGGACAGCCGGCTGCCGCCCGGCCTGCCGGCCTGGCTCGCGGCCCCCTTCGCCAAGGCGCCGCGTGCGACCGGCACGCAGGTCACGCTGGGCGGCGCCGGCAATGTCCTGATCGAGCGCGCCGCGCTGGCGCGCGTGAGTCCCTGGTTCGACCCCAGTTTCGGTCTCACCGGCGGCGAGGACACCGACTTGTTCTACCGCCTGCACCTGGCGGGAGCGGCCATGGTGTGGTGCGACGAGGCACGCTGCAGCGAAGCGGTGCCGGGCGAACGGCTGCAGCTGGCGTGGCTGCGCCGGCGCGCCTTCCGCGGCGGCCAGACCTATTACCGGGTGGTGGTGCGCCGCTATTCCCCACCGCGCCTGGCGGCGTGGTTCACGCTCAAGCTGGCGCAGCTGGGCGCGGGCGCACTGGCCGCTCCCGTGCTGCGCGTGGCCAGCTACCCGGCTTTCGTCGCCCTGAGTCTGCGCCTGGCCGGCGCGGCGGGCCAACTCACGCGCAGCCTGCGCTGGCGCGACCTGGAGGAATACCGTGTACGCCCGCATCGCTGACCAGACCCAGGCCGCGCGCGACCAGCGCCTGGGCCTGCCCTTCCTGATCTTCATGGCCACCTCCGGCCTGCCGCTCGGCTACAGCCTGCAGCCGACCCGCGTGCTGGCTGTGGCGGACGTGGCGGAGATGACCGCGCAGGCCGCGTCGGCCGACAACACCCTGGGCTCGCTGGCCAACATCGTCCTGCTCGGGGCCCTGTACGGCTGGTCGGCCTGGATGCTGCTGACGCGCCCGCGCAGCAGCGCCACCATCATGGTGCGCACCTGGCCGCTGCTGGCGATCCTGGCCCTGATCGGCGCCAGCGTCATGTGGAGCTTCCAGCCGGAGAAGGTGGTGATGAACGTGGTGCACAACATCGGCGTGATCCTGATCTGCCTGGCCGCCGCGCTGCGCTACCGGCACGCGCCGGACCGCTTCGTGGCCGACCTCGGACTGGTGCTGGGCGCGAACATGGCGCTGCACCTGGCGGCCATCGCCATCCTGCCGGGCTACACCATCGACTGGCAGGCGCGCTGGCAGGGTCTGACCGTCCACCCGAACACCTTCGGCGCGCTGGCGCTGACCACGTTCTGGGCCAACGCGGCCGTGCTCGCGGGCCGGCTGGCGCCGGGCCGCCGCTGGTACTGGGCCGGGGTGCTGATGGCCGTCGCAGCAATGATCGGGGCGGACAGCAAGACCTCGCAGGTCACCTCCGTGGCGACCGTCTGCGTCCTGCTCGGCCTACGTTTCCTGGTGCGGCGCCACGCGCGCCTGCCGCTGTACGCCTCGATGGTGGTCCTGGGCGGGACGCTGCTGGTGCTGTACAAGGTGGTCGCCGCCACCGTCGACATGGCCTGGCTGTTCGAGGCGCTGGGACGCGACCCCGAATTCACCGGCCGCGCCCAGGTATGGGAGGACGCGCTCAAGGCGATCGGCGCCAAGCCGCTGCTGGGCTGGAGCTTCGACGACCACGCCTACCTGATCGCCACGGCCGGCATGCCGTATTCGAGCTACCACAGCGGTCTGCTGGACCTGGCCGTGAACGGCGGCGCGGCCGCCATCGCGCTGCTGGCGGCCCTGATGCTGTCCTGGGTGGCCTGCTACTTCCGTCCGGACGGCGTGGCGCGCCGCATCGCGCCCTGGTCGGCGGCCTACGTCCTCGCCTACGTCATGCACAATCTCACCGAGGCGTCCTACGTCTCGCCGCGCGGGCAGCTGTGGGCGATGTTCCTGGCCGTGCTGTTCCTGTGCGCCTGCTCGGCGCCCGGCCGGCGGCGCGCGCAGCCGCTGCCACCGCCGCGCTGCGCGCCAGGCTGGAGCGTGGCCGGATGAGCGCGGCCCTGGCCTATCGTCCCGACGTGGACGGCCTGCGCGCCGTCGCCGTGCTATCCGTGCTGGCCTTCCACGCCGGTGCCGCCGTGCTGCCCGGCGGCTTCGCGGGGGTCGACATCTTCTTCGTGATCTCCGGCTTCCTCATCACGCAGCTGATCTGCGCGGAGGCCGCGGCCGGCAGCTTCACCCTGGGCGGCTTTTACCTGCGCCGGGTGCGGCGCATCCTGCCGGCCTACATCGCGGTGAGCCTGGCCACCCTGGCCGCCGCCAGCTGGCTCCTGATCCCGAGCGACTACCTGCTCTACACCACTTCGCTGGCCGCCTCCTGGGGCTTCGCGGCCAACGTCTTCTTTTCGCTCTCGAGTTGGGGCTACTTCGGCCAGCGCAGCGAGGAGTATCCGCTGTTGCACACCTGGTCGCTGTCGGTGGAGGAGCAGTTCTACTTCCTGTTCCCGCTGCTGCTGGTGTGGCTGCTGCGGCGCCGGCGCGGCGCCTTGCTGCCGCTGGCCCTCATGTGCGCGGCTGGCCTGGCCCTGTCCGAATGGCGGGTGGAACGCGTCGGCAGCTACTTCCTGTTGCCCTATCGCGCGCACGAACTGCTGCTCGGCGCACTGGCCGCCCTGGCCGCGCGCGCCCGTCCGCCCGCCAGCGCGCGCGCGGCCGGCTGGTGCACCGGCGTCGGACTCGCCCTGGCCGGGGCGTCGCTGTTCCTGCTCCATCGCGAGCTGCGCTTCCCGGGCCTGCATTCGCTGGCGCCGTGCGTGGGCGCGGCCCTGGTCCTGTACGGAGGCGCGCGGCCGAACCGGGTCTCGGCGTGGCTGGCCGTGCGGCCGATGGTGGCGGTCGGCCTGATCTCGTATTCCCTCTACCTGTGGCACTGGCCGCTGTTCGCCTTCCTGCGCTACCGCTACGGTGACGTGACGCCGGCCATGGCGGCCGGTGCGGCCCTGGCGGCGTTTGCGCTGGCTGCCCTGTCCTATCGCTACATCGAGCAGCCGGCCCGCCACGCCCGCCTGACCCTGCCGCGCGCCGCCGTGCGCTACTACGCGGCGCCGGCCGCGCTGTTCCTGGCCGTCGGCGCCTGGTCCTGGATCAGCGCGGGCATCCCGGCGCGCTTCCCGCCCGCCACGCGCGCCCTGATCGCCAGCTACTCCTTCGAGCGCGATCTATCGGGCGACTGCGCGCTCAAGTCCGGCGAGTTCCAGACCGTGTCGCTGGAACGGCTGGCGCGCCAGTGCGCGTTCGGCGCGGAAGGCGAAGCGCCCACCGTGCTGCTGTACGGCGACTCGCACGCCAACCACTTCAAGCCCTTCGTCGAGGCCCTGGCGCGGCGCGCGGGCCGGCGCGCCGTCTACTTCGTCGAGGGCAGCTGTTCGGCGGACGACCTGCCCGAGGACGGCGCGCCGCCTACCGCCTGCCAGCGCCGCAACCTGGCCATGCTGGACCTGGCCGGACGCTTCCGTTACGTGGTGCTGGGCACCCTGTGGAAGTACCAGGGCCAGGAAGACCAGTTCGCGCGGCGCCTCGAACAGGTGGTGGCGCGCATCACGGCGGCGGGCGCGGTGCCGGTGCTGTTCAAAACCGCGCCCTGGACCTACAGCGACCATTCGCGCTGCGTGCTGCACCGGGCGCGCGGCTGGATCGCCGCCGCTACGCCCTGCACCCTCGCGCGCGCCGAAGTCGACCGCGCGATCGGCCGCATGGACGCGGTGCTGGACACGCTGGCACGGCGCCACCCGGGCGTGCTGGTGATCGACCCCAAGCCCCTTACCTGCAGCGGCGCCCTGTGCGCGACCAGCGTCGGCCAGCTGGCCCTGTACAAGGACGCGAACCACCTGAACGCGCCGGCCGCCCGCGTCCTCGGCGAGCAGTACGCGGCCCGGTTCGGCAACCCGTTTCAGGCCGTCACCGCCCCTATCGCAACGGTCACATCGAGACTTGACGGTCATCAGTAGCGCGCGGCGCCAAAGGATTGAAATGCTTGAGAAAGATCCACTAGGGGCGAAACCGATGAAAATCCTGATCGTGCACAACCGCTATCTCGAACGGGGCGGGGAGGACGTGGTGGCCGAGGCCGAGGCGGCGCTCCTGCGCCAGGCCGGCCACGAGGTCGAGGTCTACAGCCGCGACAACCGCGAGCTGGCCCAGATCCCGACCCTGCGCGCGGCGGCCGGCGCCGTGTGGTCGCGCCGCTCGCACCAGGAGGTGGCGGACCGCTGCGCCGCCTTCGCGCCGGACGTGGCCCACTTCCACAACACCTTCCCGCTGGTGTCGGCGGCGGCCTACTCCGCCGTGCACCGGCACGGGGGGGCCGTGGTCCAGACCGTGCACAACTTCCGCCTGCTCTGCCCCCAGGGCAGCTTCCTGCGCGCCGAGAAGGTGTGCCAGGACTGCCGCGGGCGCCTGCCCTGGCGCGGCATCCGGCGCGGCTGCTACCGCGATTCGCCGCTGATGTCGGCGGTGGTGGCCGCGGCCTCGGCCAGCGCGCGCCTGGTGGGCGGCAGCCTGCAGGGCGTGGACGCCTACATCGCCCTCACCCACTTCGGCAAGAACGTGCTGATCGACGGCGGCCTGCCGGCCGCGCGCATCCACGTCAAGCCGAACTTCGTCGAGCCGGGGGCCGTGCAGCCGGAATGGGAGCAGCGCAGCGGTGGCCTGTACGTGGGCCGCCTGGCGCCGGAAAAAGGCGTGCGCGACCTGATCGCGGCGGCCCATCTGCTCGGCGATGGCCCGGCCCGCGTGTGCGCGCCGCGCATCAAGGTCGTGGGCGGCGGCCCGCTCCAGCCCGAAGTGGCCGCGGCCTTCGGCCCCGACTACCTCGGCCCGCAAGCCCCGCGCGCCGTGCGCGAGATCATGAACGCGGCGCGCTACCTGATCGCGCCGTCGACCTGCCTGGAGACCTTCGGCCTGGCCGTGGTCGAAGGCTATGCCCAGGGCCTGCCCGCCATCGTGCCGAGCCACGGCGGGCTGGGCGAACTGGTCGAACACGGCGTCACCGGCCTGCACTACCGGCCCGGCAGCGTGAGCGACCTGGGCGCGCGCATCGCCTGGGCCGAAGGGCATCCGGAGGAGATGCGGCAGATGGGCCGCAACGCCTACCGCCGCTACCTGCAGCGCTACACGCCGCAGCGCAACGCCGGCCTGCTGGAAGACATCTACCGCGAGGCCCTGGCGCGGCGCCAAGGTGCGCTCGCGCGCCGCCACGAAGTGCACCATGCCGCGTGAGACCGTTCCCGTGCTCGGCACGCGCATCGACGCCATCGACTGGCACCAGGCCGTGGAGCGCATCGCCGGCTGGGCCGCGCGCGGCGAGTCGCGCTACGTCGCCCTGTGCAACGTGCACTCGGTGGTGACGGCGCGGCGCGAGCGCGCCTTCCACGCGGTGCTGGACCAGGCCGACCTGTGCGCGCCCGACGGCGCCCCGGTGGCCTGGACCGTCGGCCGCCTGCGGCGCCGGGCGCAGGAACGCATCAACGGACCCGACCTCACCTTGTGCCTGATGGCGCGCGCGGCGCGCGACGGGCTCTCCGTGTTCCTGTACGGCGCCACGCCGGACACGCTGGCTGCGTTTGCCCGCAGCCTGCGCGCCCGCTGGCCGCAGCTGCAGCTGGCCGGCATGTACGCCCCGCCCTTCCGCGCCCTCTCCGCGGAGGAAGACGCGGAGATCACCAACCGCATTGCCCAATCCGGCGCGCAGATCGTGCTCGTCGGCCTGGGCTGCCCCAAGCAGGAGCGCTGGATGGCGGCGCACTGCGGACGCATCCCCGCCGTCATGCTGGGCGTGGGTGCTGCGTTCGACTACCACGCGGGGACGCTGAAACGCGCGCCCCTGTGGTGGCAGCAGCATGGACTGGAATGGCTCTATCGCCTGTTGATGGAGCCGCGCCGCCTCGCGCGGCGCTACCTCGTGACCAACACGCTGTTCCTGGCCGGCGTTGCGCGCCAGCTCGCGGGACAGCTTCGCCGGAGTGACTAATGGACCAGGATGGCTACAATCCGAACCGGCTGCTCGATACGCTGCTCGAGCGGCTGCATCTGAAGAACGACGCTGCGCTGTCGCGCCTGCTGGAAGTGGAAGCGCCGACCATCAGCAAGATCCGCCATGGGCGGCTGCGGGTCGGCGCGGGGATGCTGCTCAGGATGCACGAGGTGACGCAGCTGTCGATCGACGAGCTGCGCAACCTGATGGGAGACCGGCGCCGCCGCGTGCGGCTCCAGGTGGAGGCCGCGCGCGAGAAGCGCCGGGATCACTGAGGACTTACTGGGCGCGCATCGGGTGCGGGTAGGTGTACGGCGTGTACCCGGGGCGCGGCGTCAGGAAGTAGTCACGGTTCAGGCCAATGGACGACGGGCAGGTGTTGTCGATGCCATTGGTCGTGTAACCGTTGGACGGGTTGGCCGAGTTGTTCCAGATGTAGACGGAGCGAATCTGGTCCGGACCCGGGTAGGTGCCGCAGCTGAAGCCTTCCGTCATCAGCTCGATAGTGCGGCTGATGGTGGCCGGCGCCGTGTTATTGAAGATCACACCATCGCCACCGCGGATCCCGATCGCGGTGCGCTGCAGGCCGCTGGTGATCTGGGTCGAGTAGTTGTTGTTGTAGATCTCGTAGCTGCGCGAACCGCGCGGCGAGGACGACACGCCGTGGGCGTCCGTCATGGCGTAGTCCTTGGCGGCGTCGGTACCGACCACGGTGTTGTAGCGGAACACGTAGACCGAGCCGTTGTTGGACGCGACGTTATGACGGTTGCCGATGAAGTAGTTATCCTCGACGAACACGGCATTCGGGCCGCCCAGGTCCAGGTTCGGCCAGGCGCCGCCGCCGTAGACCACCACACCGTAGCCCAGGTTGGCCAGAGCCGGGGTGTAGTTGTTCACGAAGTTGTTCTTCCAGATCACACCGCGCTGGCCGGGGGCGTCGCCCACGTAGACGGCGGCGAACGTGAACTTGGTGAACTTCGAGTCGGTCACGCGGAAGTCCTTGCAGCCACCCAGCAGGCCCAGGCCCTTGTCCCACACCGAGGCAGTGGCATAGCCCACCAGGGTCATCCCCGAGAACGTGGCCTGGCCGCCGTTGGAGCAGTTGTACGCCACCAGGTACTGGTTCTCCGACACCGCGGCGGTGCGGCGGATGATGGTCTTGTCCTGGCCTGCGCCACGCAATGCGATCCCGCCCGGCACGGACAGCTGGCTGGAGCCCCAGCTGCAGTCGCCCGCCGGAATCACCACGGTGCTGCCGCTGGCCGCGTTGGCCACGGCGGAGGCGACGGCGGTGTACTGGCAGCTGGCCGCCGTGACGGTCGGACCGGACGTGATCGGCGTGGTGCTGGTCGTCGTCGTGGTGGTGCCGCTGGTGGTGCCGCTGGTGGTGCCGGTGCTCGTGGTCGAGGTGGAGCAGGACGCCGTATAGGGTGACCAGAAGTAGGTGCTGATGGTCGGATCCCAGCCCGGATTGTCATGCGTGGCGATGTAGTACTTGCCGTTGTCCGGATAGCGCACGATGTTGCCCGTCACGTAGCTCTTGCCCCAGACCCAGTCCGGATAGCTGCAGGTCGAACCGGACGTGGTGGTCGTCGTCGTGCCGCTGGTCGTGGACGTGGTGCCGCTGGTGGTCGTGGTGCTGCCACTGGTGGTCGTGGTCGGGTCGGTGGTGGTGCTGGTGGTACCGCTCGTGGTCGAGCAGGACGCGGTGTACGGCGACCAGAAATACGTGCTGATGGTCGGATCCCAGCCCGGATTGTCATGCGTGGCGATGTAGTACTTGCCGTTGTCCGGATAGCGCACGATGTTGCCCGTCACATAGCTCTTGCCCCACACCCAGTCCGGATAGCTGCAGGTCGAACCCGAGGTGGTGCTGGTCGTGCCCGTGCTGGTGGTCGAGGTGACCGGGCCCGGGCTGGCGGTGGCGCGCAGCGGGTGCGGATAGGTGTACGGCGTGTAGCCCGTCTTTTGCGCCAGGAACACGTCGCGGTTGGCGCCGATCGAGGTCGGGCAGTTGTTGTCGATGCCGTTCACGGAATAGCCAGCCGTGCCGCCCGTGTTGTTCCAGATGTAGAGCGAGCGGATCTGGTCCGGACCCGGGTAGCTGCCGCACTTGAAGCCGGACACGTCCATCTCCACCGTGCGGGTGATGTTCGCCTGCGAGGTGTTGTTGAAGATGACCCCGTCGCCGCCGAAGATCGCCATGGCCGTGCGGGTCTTGCCGCTGGTGGCCGTGGTGGCGAAGGCGTTCTCGTAGATCTCGTAGCTGCGCGTGCCGTGCGTTGCCGTGCCCAGGCCGTCGACATTGAGCATCATGTAGTCTTTGGTGGCATCGGTCGCGCCCACGGTGTTGTGACGGAACACAAAGCTTGCGCCATTATTCGACGCGACGCTTTGACGATTGCCGACAAAACTGTTGTCTTCGACGAAGACCGCGTTGTTGGTGCCGAGCGTCACGCTGGAGGGCCAGGCGCCACCGCCGCGCACCACGATGCCGAAGCCGAGGTCGCCCAGGGCCGGGGCAAAGTTGTTGGTGAACTTGTTCTGGAAGATCACGCCGCGCTGGTTGGGCGCGTCGCCGACCACGACGCCGGCGTAGGTGAAGTTCGAGAACGACGAGGCCGAGACCTTGAAGTCGGCGCAGCCGCCGGACAGGCCGAGGCCAGCGTCCTGGATGGTGCTGTTCGCCATGCCGACCAGGCCGATCCTGGACACGTCCGCCACCTTGCCGTTGCCGCAGCTGTAAGCGATCAGGTAGGTGCCGCGGGTGACGTTGGCCGAGCGGCGGATGATGGTCGAGTCCGCACCCGCGCCCTGCAGGTAGACACCGCCGGGGACGGCGAGCTGATTGGCGCCCCAGCTGCAGTCGCCCGCGGGAATGGTCACGGTCTGCCCGCTCACGGCGGACTGCACCGCGGCACTGACATCCGTGTAGCTGCAGGAACGGGCCGCCACCGTGCTGGTGGTGGAGGTCGTGGTCGTGGACGCGGTCAGCGCGTTGCTGCTGCCCATGCCGGTACGCGCCGCGGAGGCGGCGGGGTCGGAGCCGCCGCCGCACGCGGTCAGCGTGAGGGCGAGGCCCGCGGCCGAGCAAACCTGTGCCCAGCGGGTGTCGAAGTTGGAAATGTTCACGAGATCCTTCCTGTGCAAATTGATCAAAGCGCGTTGCTCTCTCAGGTTTTTCTTGTGGGCACATCCTAGGAGTGTTCCTTTTCCCGCCGCAAGAAAAATTTCGCATTGTGGAATTTCCATGGCGTCAGGGCCAAAGGAATTTCTTCATGGAAATATGATAGATGTGCGCAAGTTGACGCAAGATAGCGCCAAGATGACCGATAGTTAAAGGAAGATGAGTGCTAGCGAGCTGAAACGGATGAATCTATGGCCGCGGCCGCTTCAGCGTTGTTCTGGCGTAATTCTGGAGCCGTCCGTTCCGCCACTGCCCGCAGAAAATCGTCGAGCAGCGGCCACAGACCGAGCCGTTCAATATCAAGGGAATGCCACCAGATGTGGAACAAGCCGCCGCTGGCGTCGGCCAGGTCGAGCAGGGCCGCCAGGCGCGTGCGCAGGTCGGGCGCGGCCAGGGCGGCGCGCGCAGCGGGCCAGCGCGCGCCGCGGCCCGGTTGGGACAGGAAATTGCGCAGCACCACGCTCGGGCTGTGCGGATAGAACTGCAAGGTGGTGGGCATGCGGAAGCGGTCGGCGCCCGCATCCAGGCAGAGATTGCGCACCGTGCGCGCGTAGGCGAAGCCGGCCTGGCGCACCAGGGCGACCTCGCGCGCGCCGTGCTTGCCGCCGGGATAGCAAAAGCCCGTCACCGCCCGGCCGAGCCGCTGTTCCAGCGCGTCCTTGCCGGCGCCAATCTGGTGCGCCGCCTGGGCCGCCGGTAGGGCCGGCAGGAAGCAGTGGTCGAGCGTGTGGGCGCCGATCTCGAATTCGCGCCCGAGCTCGCGCAGCGCGGACCGGCCCAGCACCGGCGGCCCTTCCCGGTTGCGCACCGGAACGTAGAAGGTCGCCTTCAGGCCGCGCCGGGCTAGCAGCTCGGCGCAGCGCAGGTCGGCCGGGTGACCGTCGTCGATGGAACAGGTGAAGCGCGCCGCCATCTCAGGCGTGACCCACCCCGTCGCCCGCGTGCAGGGCCGTCCGTTCCGCCTGCCACAGGAAGGCCATCTCCGGCTCCGCCGCGCGCACCATGCGGCCGATGCCGTAGTACTCGATGCCCAGCTCGGCCATCATCTCCGGCTCGTACAGGTTGCGCCCGTCGAAGATCACGGGCTCCTGCAGCGCGTCCTTCAGGCGCGCGAAATCGGGGCTGCGGAATTCCTTCCACTCGGTCGCGATCAGGAGCGCATCCGCGCCCTCGGCCGCGGCCAGCGGCGTCTCGGCGAACGACAGCCGGCCCAGCATGTCGGACGTGAAGCGCACGTCGGCCGCCAGCGCCATGCGGCAGGTCTCCTGCGCCACCGGGTCGTAGGCCGCCACACTCGCTCCGGCCGCGAGCAGCTGCTCGAGCAGCACCAGCGAGGTGGCCGCGCGCATGTCGTCCGTGTTCGGCTTGAAGGCCAGGCCCCACAGGGCGAAATGGCGGCCGCGCAGATCCGGACCGAAGCGGCGCATCAGTTTCTGGCCGAGGACGCGCTTCTGGTGGTGATTGACCTGCTCCACCGCCTGCAGGATGCGCAGGGTCCGCCCGGCCTCGTCGGCCGTGCTCAGGAGCGCGCTGATGTCCTTGGGGAAACACGAGCCTCCATAGCCGCAGCCGGCGTACAGGAAGCTGTGGCCGATGCGCGAATCCGCCCCCACGCCCTGGCGTACCGCCTCGATGTCCACCCCCACGTCGTCGGCCAGGTTGGCCAGCTCGTTCATGAAGGAGATGCGGGTGGCCAGCATGGCGTTGGCGGCGTACTTGGTGAATTCGGCCGAACGCGGGTCCATCCAGTAGGTGCGGCCGTGGTGGCGGTTGAAGGGCGCGTACAGGAGGCGCAGCAGGTCGGCCGCGCGCTCGCCCTCGGCGCTGGCCTCGACCCCGATCACGATGCGGTCGGGACGCATGAAGTCGTCCACCGCCGCGCCCTCCTTCAAAAATTCCGGGTTGGACACCACCGAGAAGGCGAGCCGCGCCCCGCGCAGGAGCAATTCCTCCTCCACCGCCGCCCGCACGCGCTCGGCCGTGCCGACCGGCACCGTCGACTTGTCGACGATGACCTTGAAGCGGTCCATGTGGGCGCCGATGGTGCGGGCCGCGTCCAGCACATGCTGCAGATCGGCCGAACCGTCCTCGGCCGGGGGCGTGCCCACCGCGATGAAGATGAAGTCGCCGTGCAGCACGGCCGGGCGCGCGTCGCCGGTGAAGGCCAGCCGGCCGTTGGCCAGGTTCTCGCGCACCAGGGCCGGCAGGCCGCGCTCGTGGATCGGCGTCTCGCCCTGTTGTAAAAGTGCTACGCGCGCGCGGTCCGGATCGAAGCACACCACCGTGTTACCCAGCTCCGCCATGCAGGCGGCCGTCACCAGGCCCACATAGCCTGCGCCAAATATGGTTACATTCATTGGAACAATCCCCAGTTAGGGCGCGCCGTGCGGCGCGCATCGAAGATCACAGTAGCGGCCTCGTGTTTTGATCTATCCGTAAAGCGTCAATTGTTTGGACGACAATCAACAAACTTGACGAATGTCATTGTCGCAACACGGCCAGAACCATGTAAGATCGTCAGAGTCATATCAAATTTACAATAAGCAACAGGGGGTGTCGTGGTCGTGCTTGCTCAGCCTATCGTCGCGGAAACGCGGCCGTTGGCGACGGTCGATGTCCTGGCCGACGCTGTCCTCGTCGTGGCCGACGCCGCGCGCGTTCTGTACGGCAACTCATCAGCCAGGAAGCTCTTGCGCGCCGAGCCGACCGGCCGGCCCCTGCGCTTCGTCGCCGAACGGCTGGCGCCGAGCGCGAACGGCGGCGTCATTCTCGAACGCCTGGTCCAGCTGTGCGCCGCCGCCCAGGGGGCCCCGCGCGGGGCCAGCACCCGTCTGTACGTGAATCACCGCTGGCTGCAGCTGCAGGCCGCCGCCCTGGATGCGTCGTCCGTACAACTGGTGATCCAGGACATTACCGACACGATGCATGGCCAGGCCGTCATCGAACGCATGCGCCAGCAGTTCCGGGCCTTGATCCGGCGCGCCGAACAAGCCGCCGAGGAGGAACGCAAGCGCATCGCGCGCGACATCCACGACGACCTGGGCCAGGCCACGCTCGCCCTGCGCATCGACGTCCAGCTGGCCTGCGCCGAAACGGCCGAGGACAGCCCGGCGCGCAAGCGTCTCGAGCTGATCGACCAGCAGATCGGCGAACTGGTCCGCTCGATGCGCTCCATCATCAACTCGCTACGCCCGCCCGTGCTGGACGCCGGCCTGGTGGCCGCCCTCGAGTGGCTGACCCAGCAAGTGGCCCGGCGCTCGGGCCTGGCGGTGCGCTTCGACTGTGCGCTCGATCCGGCCACGCCCCTGCTGGACGACGAGCGTTCGGCCTCGCTGTTCCGCATGGTCCAGGAGGCGCTCTCGAACGCGCAGCGACACGCCCAGGCGACCGAGGTCGTGGTCAGCCTGGCGCGCGAACCCGGCCGCTATGTGCTGGGCGTGCGCGACAACGGCCGCGGCCTGCAGGCGCGACCGCAGCCGGGCGAAGGCGGGGTCGGGCTGGTCAGCCTCAACGAGCGGGCCGACGCCTTCGGCGGCCAGGTCCAGATCCACTCCAGCCCCAGCGGCACGGTACTTACGATCACGGTGCCGTGTTGCGTCGGTACATCAGAAAACGGGTGACCAACTTGCGGTTTATCAAAAAGATAGCTTTCGTGCGCAGTTTGTCGTATAAAAAAAATAACTAAAAATAACAACAGACCGGCCCGCCTCAACCTCGCGGGCCTCCGCGCCAGACGACGTCCAGTGCAGCCTCGGCTGCTTCCACTAAACAGGGAGTCTGTATGCATCACGTGCCGGAAAAATGGGAAAGCGCCCGCTTCTTCAACGCTACCGCCCAACCTTACTTGCGTTCCACCCTCACCGAGGTCTGCCAGCTGCTCGGCGTTCCCGACGCTCTCGACTTCAGCAAGAACGAAACCTACTTCCCACACTTGCAGGTGCGCCAGGGCCAGCGCGTGCACCTGGCCGGACAGGCGTTCGAACAGCTGTTCGTGGTGCACAGCGGCTTTCTCAAGACCGCCCTGCTGGACGCGTCCGGCGACGAGCAGGTGATTTCCTTCCCGATGCAGGGCGACCTGATCGGCGCGGACGGCATCGCCGAGCTGCGCTACCCGAGCGAGACCACGGCCTTGTCCGACGCGGTGCTGATCCCGCTGCCGATCGACGCCCTGCATACGCTCGGGCGCGCGCACCCCAAGCTGCCGCCCGCCATCTATGGCCTGATCGGCCATGGCCTGCAGACCGGTAGCACCTTGCGCCGCCTGCGCGCCTGCGCCAACGCCCAGGCCCGCATGGCCGGCTTCCTGCTCTACCTGGCCGAACGCTACGCCGCCATCGGCTACTCGGACGCGCGCGTGGTGCTGCGCATGAGCCGCGCCGACATCGGCAGCTTCATGTGCATGACGGTGGAGACGGTGAGCCGGGCCTTGTCCGCGCTCGACGCCTTGGGCCTGATCGAGGTCCAGCGCCGCACCATCATCCTGCGCGACCGCGCCGGGCTGGTCCAGCACATGTCCGCACACGAGGCTTGAGGCGGATGCGCTCGCTGTTGCTGACACCGTCGCGCGACGGCGTGTTCACGCTGCGTCAAATTTTGATGTTCCTGGTCGGCGTGCTGCTGCTGCCGTCGCTGGTGGCCACGACGGCGCTGGCGGTCAAAAATTTCAACGACGGCGTGACCGCCCATCGCGAGTCGACCATCCAGACCGCGCGCGCCATGGCGCACGTGGTCGACGGCGAGCTGGCCGGCCTGCGCGCCGCCGCCCAGGCACTGGCGGTCGCCCCGCCGCTGCAGCAGGGCAACCTGGCCGCGTTCTACGATTACGCGCGCTCGGTCCAGACCACCACCTCCGGTTATGCGGTCGTGCTGAGCGACCTGCACGCCCAGGTCCTGGTCAATACGGCGGTCCCGTTCGGCGCGCCGTTGCGGGACCAGGGCAACCGCGAGCAGATCCGGCGCGTGCTGGCCGAGCGCGGGCCGGTGATCTCCGAACTATTCCTGGGCACCCTCACGCAGCAGCAGGCCCTGAGCGTGGCCGTGCCGGTCTACCGCGACGGCGATGTGCGCTACGTGCTCGAAATCCGCATGCTGCCCGAGCGTTTCAGCCAGATCCTGTTCGAACAGCGGCTCGATCCGGACTGGATCGCCTCCATCATCGACGGCAACGGCACCATCATCGCCCGCACCCGCGCCAAGGACCGCTACACCGGCCACAAGGGTCGGCCCGATCTGCTGGCGCGCATGGCCGTCGCGCGCGAAGGCTACCTGGAAGGCGCCTCGCTGGAGGACATTCCGGTGGTGACCATGTTCAGCCAGTCGCCCGAGTCGGCCTGGACGGTCACGATCAGCATTCCGCAGACCCAGTTCAGCAGCCGCCTGAAGGACTCCCTGCGCCCGGTGCTGGCGCTGGCCAGCCTCATGACACTGCTGGGCGCGATTGTCGCCGCCCTGGCCGCGCGCCGCATCCAGACCTCGATCCACTCCCTGATCCCGCTGGCCAATGCCATGGGCCGCGGCGAGACGGTCGAATCGCCGCCGATGGTGATGAAAGAGGCAGCCCAGCTCGGGCATCAGCTCGAAGACACCTCGCGCACCCTGCACGAGGCCTACATCCAGCGCGCCGCGGCGGAACGCGACCTGCGCCGCCTCAACGCGGAGCTGGAAGCGCGCATCGAGGAGCGCACCGCGGAAGTGCGGCGCTCGCGCCAGCTGCTCAACGCCATCGTCGAACATATTCCGGCGATGATCGTCGTCAAGCATGCGCGCGACCTGAGCTACCACTTCTGCAACCGCTCGGCCGAACTGCTGCTCGGCAAACGGCGCGAGGAAGTCCAGGGCAAGACCGACTTCGACCTGTACGCGCCGGACACCGCCGCCGCCCAATTCGCGGTGCAGCGCCGCTTTCTCGACCAGCACGAGGCGAGCGTCGAAACCGAGCACCGCATCGTGCCCCTGCACGGCGCGCCGCGCGTGTTCGACACCACCTACATCAGCCTGGGCGACCCGAGCGGCGCGCCGGTGTTCCTGCTCCAGATTTCGCTCGACGTCACGGAGCGCAAGCGCTACGAGGAACAGCTGCGCATCGTCGCCAGCGCCTTCGACGTGCAGGAAGCCATGATGATCACCGACGGCGAGCGCCGCATCATCCGCATCAACCGCGCCTTCGCCGAGATGACCGGCTACAACGAGGAGCAGCTGCGCGGGCAGACGCCCGCCGTGCTGCAGTCCGGCCGCCATGACGCCCAGTTCTATGCCGACCTCGAACATACCCTGTCCAGCGAAGGCTCCTGGCAGGGCGAATTATGGAACCAGCGCGCGGACGGCGACGTGTTCCCGTGCTGGACCACGATGACGGCGATCCGCGACCACGCGGGCGCGGTGGTCAACTACGTGGCCGTGTACACCGACATCACCCAGCAGAAGCGCCACGAGGAGGAGATCCGCCGCCTGGCCTTCTTCGACCCGCTCACCGGACTGCCCAACCGGCGCCTGCTGATGGACCGCCTGAACCACGCGCTGGCCGCGGCCGTGCGCAGCGGGCGGGCCGGAGCGCTCATGTTCATCGACCTGGACAACTTCAAGACCCTGAACGACACCCTCGGCCACGACAAGGGCGACGAACTGCTGCGCCAGGTGGCCGCGCGTCTGCCCGCCTGCGTGCGCGAGGGCGACACCGTCGCGCGCCTGGGCGGCGACGAGTTCGTGGTCATGCTGGACGACATCAGCGAGGAAATGGACCAGGCCGGCCTGGTGGCCGAAGGCGTGGCCGAGAAGATCCTGTCGGCCCTGAACGCGCCCTACAACCTGCAAGGCACGCCCTACACCTGCACCCCCAGCGTGGGCGTGACCCTGTTCGGCAGCCACCATACCAGCATCGACGAGGTGCTCAAGCACGCCGACCTTGCCATGTACGACGCCAAGGCCGCCGGGCGCAACGCGGTGCGCTTCTTCGAGCCCCAGATGCAGGCCTTGATCAGCGAACACGCGGCGCTGGAGCGCGAACTGCGCGAAGCCTTGCATCGGCACTGCTTCGTCCTGTACTACCAGGCCCAGGTCGATGCCCACGACAACATCATCGGCGCCGAGGCCCTGCTGCGCTGGCGCCAGGACGACGGCACGCTGATCGCGCCGGAAGCCTTCATCGAGCTGGCCGAGGAGACCGGCCTGATCATCGCCATCGGCCAATGGGTGCTGCGCACGGCCTGCCAGCAGCTGGCGGTCTGGGCCACCCATGAACACATGCAGCGCGTGACCCTGGCCGTGAACGTGAGCGCGCGCCAGTTCCAGCAGCACGATTTCGTGGAACAGGTGATCGAGGTGCTGCGCACCACCGGCGCCGACACGGCCATGCTGAAGCTGGAGATCACGGAAAGCTCGCTGCTGCGCGACGTCGACGAGATCGCCGAAAAGATCGACCGCCTGCGCCGCCTTGGGCTGTCGATCGCGCTGGACGACTTCGGGGTCGGCTATTCGTCCCTGTCCTACCTGCGCCGCCTGCACCTGGACCAGCTCAAGATCGACCGCTCGTTCGTGCGCAAGGTCGCCGTCGATCCGCACGACGCGGCCATCGCCCGCACCATCGTCACGCTGGCGCAGACGCTGGGCCTGTCGGTGGTGGCGGAGGGCGTGGAGACGCGCCAGCAGCGCGACTTCCTGCACCGCCACGGCTGCCACGTGTATCAGGGCTACCTGTACGCCGCACCGGTGTCGGGCGACGAGTTCGAGACGCTGGTCAGCCGCACCTTCACCGCCACCCTGGTCTAGCGCCGGCCCCATGCTACAGTGGTGCGGATGAAGACGATCCTGGTACGTGACCTCGCGCCCGGCGACGCCGGCGCTCTGCTCGAGTTCGAAACGCGTAACCGGGCCTGGTTCGAAAGCAGCATCGAACCGCGCCCGGCGCAGTTCTACAGCCCCGCCGGCGTGGCGCGGCACATTCATGAATGCCTGCTTGGCCAGCAGGCCGGCCTGCAACACCCATGCCTGATCGTGGACGGCGCCGGCGCCATCCTGGGCCGGGCCAATCTCAAGGACATCGACCGGCGCGCAGGCCAAGCGGAGGTGGGCTACCGGATCGGCCAGGATTGCGCCGGCCGCGGCTGCGCCAGCGGTGCGCTGGCCCATCTGGTCACGCTGGCGCGCGCGCGCTGGAAGCTGCGCACCCTGGCCGCCTATGTCGCGGACGGGAATGCCGCCTCGGCGCGGGTGCTGGAAAAGAACGGCTTCCGGCGTGCGGAGCGGCACGGCTGCCTGGCCGTCATCCGCGGCCAGCCGTGCGGCGGCTACGCCTGGCGGCTCGAGCTCAGCGCATGAGCGCGCCGAACACCCGGCTGATGATCGCGCTGCCGGAACCGAGCGGATCGCGGCGGATCGAACGCTCCTCCTCCGCGATCATCGCGAACAAACCATTCAAGGCCTGCTGCGTGACGTAGCCTTCCACGCTGGCCTGCTGCGGCGCGATGCCCAGCTTGCCCACCACGCTGAAAGCGGAGTTGTAGCGCGCCGCCAGGTCGGTGCGGTCCGTCACCTGCTTGACGATCGGGAGGAAGCGGGTGGCCAGCTTGTCCGCCGTCTTGGCGCGGAAGAAGTCGGTGACCGCGGTGTCGCCGCCGGTGAGGATGTTTTTCGCGTCGGTGACCGACATGCTGCGCACCGCGTCGAGCAGCAAGGGCTTGGCCAGCGGGACCGCCGTTTCCGCGGCGCGGTTCATGGCCGCTTCCAATTCGTCGAGCTGGCGCCCGCGCCCGCTCAGCTGCAGCAGGGGCCGCGCCTTGTCCAGCCCCGCCGGCAGGCCGATGCGCACCTTGTCGTTGCCGGAAAAGCCGTTCTCCCGTCCGAGCTTGTCGACCGCCGCGACCGCGCCGCGCTCCAGCGCCGCCTTGAGTCCGGAGCTGGCGTCGCGCTCGGTCAGGTCTTCCAAGGCGCCGGCGCGCGCCAGCGCGGCCGCCAGGATCATTACCATCAGCCAGAAGCGCCGCATCGTCCCCTCCTCACACCGGATAGACGCGCACGGGGCGCGTGGCGACCGGGAAGCCGGCCGCGCCGAGCGTATCGGCGATGGCCTTGTTGGTGTCGAAGTACACCTGCCAATAGTGGTCGGTGTGGCAGTAGGGCCGTACCGCCAGCTTGGGACCGAACTCGTTGAACTCGAGGATTTCCACGTCCACGCCCGGCGCGGGCACGATGTTGGGCACCTTGCCCACCGCGTCCCGCAGCAGCCCGACGGCCCGCTGCAGGTCGGCATTGGCGGCCAGCTGCGCGACCAGGTCGACCCGCCGGTACGGATTGGCGGTGAAGTTGCGGATGTCGTTGCCGAGCACCTTGCCGTTGCCGACGATGGTGCGTACGTTGTCCGGGGTGTTGAGCGTGGTGCCGAACAGGCCCAGTTCCAGCACCGTGCCCTCGACACCGCCGATCAGCACGTAGTCGCCGACCTGGAACGGGCGCAGCACCAGCAGGAAGATGCCGGACGCGAAATTACCGAGCAGTCCGCTCCAGGCCGCGCCGATCGCCACGCCCGCACCGGCCACCAGGGCCGCGAACGAGGTCGTCTCGACGCCGAAGTAGCCGAGGATGGCGACCACCAGCACGATGTTGAGCGCCACCGTGAGAAAGCTGACCAGGTAGCGCTGGACGGTGGGGTCGATCTTCTGGCGCGTCATGAGCGCCTCGACCAGGCGCGAGACCAGGCCGATCAGCCAGCGGCCGATGATGAAGACGGCGATCGCGCCCAGCACTTTCAGGCCGAACGCGATCAGGATGGGCTGGGCCTGCTCCATCCAGCCCGAAATGCGGTCCTGTTGCATGGTTCCTCCGGAGATGTCCGCTGACACCACCGAGCCTACCCGCCCAGGTCCGCACAACCATTGCGCGCAAGCCTGCGCGCAATTGACGGGGCCTTACTTCTTGAGGATGCCACGCAGGACGTCGAAGGCGCCCTTCTTCAGCGCGTCGGCCGGCGAGGCCGGCTTGTCCTCGGTCTTTGGCTGCTGGGGCTGGTCCTGCTCGTCCTCATGGCGCTGGCCGGCCATGGCCGCGCCCATCATCGCGCCCATGCCGGGCATGAGCGCGGCGACCGACTTGCGGCGCACCTTCACGTCCCATTGCGGCTCCCAGGTCACCTTGGGATCTTTCGGGCGCGGCGGATAGGCCAGGTTCAATTCGTCGCCATACGCGATCACGTGGATCATCGCCATCGGGCTCACGGCCTCCTTGGGCGCGGCGCATTCGGTGGCGGCGGCGGGCAGCAGCACCTTCTCCTTCTGCCACTTGGCCACCGCGCTGTCCGGCTGGTAGTTGACCAGGCCCATGCCCATGTCCGGCAGCTCGCTGGAAGTCCAATACACCATTTCCATCTCGTTGTCCTTGCCGCGCGCGCTGCCTTCGCGCACGCCCATGGACTGCACGAACCAGCCGCTGGCCTGCGGCATCGCCTTCCACTTGAAGAGGACGGAGCTGGCGTCGTCGCTGCGGCTGGCCTCCACCGCCGGCATCAGGTCGTGGGCGGCGTCGAGGTTGAACTTGAAGCCGTCCACCACGCCGTCGCCGGCGAACGCATGTTCGCCCGCCAGCGAGGCGCCTTCCGGCAGCAGGCGCCCGTCCTGCTTGTTCGGCCACACCGGACGGCCCGGCGCCGGTTCCGGCACCCGGAAGGTGGCCGTGCGGTTCTGGAAGAACTTGCTGTACTGGGCCGGGTCCAGCTTGGCGATGTCGAGCACCAGCGGCTGACCTTTGCGCACTTCGGCGCCGCAGCCCCAGTACAGGTACATCTTGCCCTTTGGCATTTTGGTCTCGCCCGGCTCCGTGTCCACTTCGACCGGGCGGGTGCGTTCCTGCTTCTCCGGCTCCGGCGCCAGCAGGTTCAGCGTGGGCGCCAGCTTCGAGCCGGCCGGCACGCTCTGGGTGGCGGTCTTGAGGCTGCGATTCTTGCTGGTCAGGAGGGTCACGTCCATCCAGCGGCCCTGGCTCTGCCCCTGGGTCTGGCCGAAGCTGTTGCCGCCATCCTTCTTGCCACCGCCAAACAGGCCACCCAGCAGGCCCCCGCTGCCTGCGGCCGGGATGCCGCCGCTGAAGGTCGCCAGGTCGATATAGGCTTGGCTGACCGGCGGCTTCACTTTCTGGACCGGTTCCGCCGCGCCCGCATGGGCGGCGGCACCGAGGCTGGCAAGGGCGATCACGAGCTGGGTTGGAGAAGTCACGGCGGGCTCCATTATTGTTGGAAAGAAAGACTCGATTGTAGCTGATGAATAACAGTTTGGAAGCGTTTCCCGTCATGCGGGAACTTGGCGCGACACAGAGGTCCGCGTCCTACAGGGGTGCGACCGGACCTCCCACACGCGCGCGCCGGATTCGGGCTATGCTGAACGGTATGAACTGGCTGATACGACTTCCCGGCTCGCGCCGAGCTCCCTCCGGGCTCGAATGGCGGATCCTGCGCGCCTACCCGCCCCTGCTGGGCGCACTGGTGCTGGCCGCCGCCGCGGGTACGCTGCTGGTGCGCGGCGGTTTCCTCCATCTCGAACAGCAGGAACTGTTTCGGCTGCTGGGGCTGACGGGTTTCCTGCTGAGCGCCCTCATCACGCTCGGCATCGGCTGCGTGCTCGTGGTGCTCATGAAAGGCCACGGCTACGTGGCCGACGCCTACCCCATGCCGGACGACCACATGCCGGATTAGGTCATGTCGCCGCGATAGGTCAGATGCACCTTGTTGCCGTCCGGGTCGCGCAGGTAGGCGCCGTAGTAGCCCGGCGCATAGTGCGCGCGCTCGCCCGGCGCCCCTTCGTCCGCGCCCCCGGCCGCGAGGCCGGCGCGGTAGGCCGCGTCCACCGCCGCCGCATCCGGCGCCAGGAAGGCGACCATGCTGCCGTTGCCCGGATTGGCGGGCAGGCGGTTGAACGGCAGGTACACGTAAAAGCGCGGCAGCGTCAGGTCCGGATGCACCCAGCACGCGGCCGGCGGCCCGCCGTCCGGCGTCACCGGGCGGCGCTTGAGGCCGAGGGGAATCAGCACCGCGTCGTAGAACGCGCAGGCCTGGTCGAGATCGCGGGTGCCGACCGTGATGTGACTGAACATGGGTCCTCGCTAACGTGAAGAATTGGACAGCAGCAGGCGCGCGCCCGCATAGGCGAACACGCAGGCCAGGCCGGCGTTGAGCCAGCGGTGGGCGGCGCGGTAAGCGCGGCGCGCGGCCGCGGTCGAGAAGGCCAGCGCGTAGCCGCCGAAGACCGCGACGCCGATGGCGGCGCAAGCCGCGATCATCGTCAGCGCGGCGTGCGTCGTGGCGCCGCCCGGAAGCGCCAGCGACACCAGCGACAGCCACACGAAGATCGCCTTCGGGTTGGTGAGGTGCAGCGCCGCGCCGCGCGCGAACATGGCGCGCTTGCGCCGCGGCGGGCTCGCCTCCCCGGGCTGCGCCAGGACCGCTGGCGCACGCGCCGCGCGGGCCGCCTTCCACGCCAGCCAGAGCAGGTATGCGCCGCCCAGCACCTTGACGAGGACCAGCAGCGCGGCATAACGCTGCAGCAGCGCCGCCAAGCCGAGCGCGGCCAGCAAGCCCCAGGTGACCGAGCCCGCGATCACGCCGGCGGCCAGCGCCAGCGCACGGGCGCGGCCATGCTCCATCGCCGCCTGGGCGATTGCCAGGTTGCTCGGACCCGGGCTCGCGACGCCCACCGTGTAGACCGCGCAGGCGAGGGCCAGATCGAGCGAGGCCACGCTCAGCCCTCCATGATGCGCGCGGTACCGGACAGGCGGATCGATCCGCCCGGCTCCGGCCCGATCTGCGCATGGATGCGCGAGCGGCTGCCCATATCCTCGCCCTGCACGATGTCGATCGCGCCGCCGTGCGGCCAAGCCAGCTCGCGCAGGTAACCGGCCAAGGCGGCGGAAGACGCGCCCGTGGCCGGGTCCTCGTACACACCGCCGTAGGCGAACGGATTGCGGGTGTGGAAAACGCGGTCGGACTCCGCGAACACGAGCAGGATCGTCACCAGGTTCTGCTCCTGCATCAGCGCCCGTCCCGCTTCGAAGTCGTACTGCATCGCGGCCAGGGCGGCGCGCGAGCGCAAGGCCAGCACCAGATGGTCGTTGCCCGCGTTGATCAACGCCGGCGGAATGCGCGGATCGAGTTCCTCGCGCCGGTAGCCGAACAAGGCGAGCGCGGCATCGACCAGGGCGGCGCTGGCCTGCTTGCTGGAGGTGGGCGGCGACTGCAGCGCGGCGGCGATGGCGCCGTTCGCACGCTGGCCTTCGACCGAGATGCGCGCGTGGTTCAGCGTCAGCGGGTACAGGCCGTCCCCGCGTTTCAGCGCCAGCGCGGCGCCCAGGGCGATGGTCGCGTGGCCGCAGAACGCCACTTCCGCCTCCGGCGAAAAATAGCGCACGCGCCAGCTCTCGCCATGCGGGATGGCGAACGCGGTTTCGGAGAACCCGACCTGCGCCGCGATGGCCTGCATGCGTTCTTCCGCCGGGAATGCGTCGCCGATCCAGACTCCGGCGGGGTTGCCGCCGGCATCGCCGTCGCAGAAGGCCGCGAGCTTCATCAATTCCATGTGAACCCCTCTCTCGTTGAATGCCGATCCGGACGATGATAAAGCGAGTTCAATTTCTTTGCTGGCAAGGCCCTCGTCGGCAAAATGCCAACACCTCAGGTATGATCGGCGGCTTGATCGGCAAGCAGGAGCATGGAATGAAAAACCTGATGCATATCGCGTGCGGTGCGGCCGCGCTGGCGCTCGGCGTGGCGGCGGCGGCCGAACCGCCGCAACCCGGCCCGTATGCGCGCATGGTGGTCATCCAGCCCAAATTCGGCCAGGGCGCCGCGTTCGAGGCGGGCTACCAGCGCCATCTGGCCTGGCACAAGGGCGCGGGCGACCGCTGGACCTGGTTTGGCTGGTACTTCGTGCTGGGCGACCGCCTGGGCCAATTCATGGACGGCACCTTCTTCCATGCGGCCGAGGACTTCAATCATGCGGTCGCGCCCGCGGAGGACGGCGCCGACAACAGCAAGAACGTCACGCCCTATGCCGACTTCCTGAGTCACGGCGTGTACGAACATCTGCCCCAGGCCAGCGCCGGCGGGCCACTGCCGGATCGCTCGGCCTTCCTGTCGATGACGACCTACTTCATCGCGCCGGGCCGGGCCGACAGGTTCGAAGCGCTGCTCCAGGCCCGGCACAAGCTGGCGCCGGCCGGCGCGCGGTACAGCTGGTATCGCCTGAACGTGGGCGGCGAGGCGCCGCAGTACGTGCTGCTGCGGCCAGCCCCGAGTTTCGGCGCCGCGGCGACGCTGAAGGACTGGCTGGCCGGCGTGGCCGACAGCGCCGGCGTGGTCACGCGCACGCGCGCGGAGCTGCTGCGCTTCGCACCGCAAATGAGTTATCAACCAGAGGAACGTTAAACAACATGGTCAAGATCAGTGTCCTGTACCCGAACGGGGATGACGCCCGCTTCGACTTCGCCTATTACACCGACAAGCACATGCCGCGCACCATCGCGCTGTTCAGCGCTCATCCCGGCTACCGCTCCACGAGCGTGGAGCGCGGTGTCGGCGGCGGCGCGCCCGGCGCGGCGCCCGCCTACATTGCGATGTGCCATTTCGTGTTCACCAGCGCCGACGCCTTCATGGAAGCCTTCGCTCCCAACGCCGCCGAACTGCAAGGCGACATCCCCAACTACACCAACATCGCACCCGTCATCCAAGTGAGCGAGATCCTGATGCAGTGATTCAGGACTTGGCCGCGTTCAGCGCGATCGCAGCGCGAATCAGCGCCTTGAACGCGGCCTCGTCGAGCTTCTCGCCTTCGTGAATGTCGATCGCGCGGCGCACGTTCCCCTCCAGGCTGGAGTTGAACAGGCCGGCCGGATCCTCCAGCGACGCGCCTTTCGGGAAGGTGAGCTTGACCGCCTTCTTGTAGGTCTCGCCGGTGCAGATGATGCCGGCGTGGGACCACACCGGCACGCTCCACTTCCATTCCTCCACCACCTCCGGATCCGCCTTGTGGATCAGGGCGCGCACCTGCGCCAGCACGGGGCCGCGCCAGTCATCCAGTTGCGCGATCTTCGCGTCGATCAGCCGTGGCGCATCGGCCGCCTGGGTCGTTGTCTTGGTTGTCATGCACGTCATGGTAATGCAATGCGCAAGGCTCTTAAGAAAATTCGCCGCAACCGTGCTCGACTCCTACCCGTTTCCCTTTCGATTCAATGACTTAGGCATCTGGCCCGGTTCCTGCTTTTACGTGTTCACCTGAGTTCTTTGAAGGGGATGACCATGGTGAGCAACTACGTGCGGGTGCAGGAAGTCCGGGACGACAGATTCATCGTCTTCGACTTTGCGATCGGGGCGCCGGACCTCAGCGTGGAGCTGATCCTGCCGCCCAAGGCCTTCGTCGAATTCTGCCAGGCCAACCGCGTCGTCTACATGACGCCGGCCCAGGGAGCCCAGGTCGATATGGAACGCCTGAAGTGGCGCAGCGGCAGCGCGGCCCTCCAGGATCACGAACACCGGTAGGAGAGGAGCTACAACATGGTAGAAATTCGGACCGCGACCATTGAACCGATACGTAATACGTTCGATCACGTCGCAAAGGTGCTGGGCGGCGATAAGCCCGCCTCGCGCTACCTGGAAGGCACGCTGAAGCTGCAGTCGGAGGCGAACTTCCATTATCAGGCCCTGTGGGACAAGGACCACGCGCTGTACGACCCGGCGCGCACGCAGATCGTGATGCAGGACTGGTACGCCTTCCAGGACCCGCGCCAGTTCCACTACGGCGCCTACACCATCGCCCGCGCACGCCAGCAGGAAGCGGCCGAGAGCAATTTCGACTTCGTCGAGAAGCGCCAGCTCCTGCAGTTCGTGGACGACGCGGCTCGCCAGCGCATGGCCCAGGTGCTGGTCCCGCTGCGCCACTACGAGTGGGGCGCCAACATGAACAACTGCTTCGTCGCCTCGTTCGCCTTCGGCTCCATGCTGAACGTGCCGGCCACCTTCCATGCGATGGACCGCCTCGGCATCGCCCAGTACCTGACCCGCATCGGCCTGCTGCTCGGCGACGTGGCCGCGATCGACGCCGGCAAGGAAGCCTGGCTGCATGACCCGGCCTGGCAAGGCCTGCGCAAATCGATGGAAGACCTGTTCGTGACCGAGGACTGGTTCGAGGTCTTCGTGGCCCAGAACTTCGTGACCGACGGCCTGCTCTTCCCCTTCGCTTACCGCCAGTTCGTGCGCGACGTGGGCGTGCAGGGTTCGACCGTGGCCATGCTGGTCGAATTCATGTCCGGCTGGTTCGACGAAACCACGCGCTGGATCGATTCCGTGATCAAGATCGCGGCGGCGGAGTCGGAGGCCAACCGCGCCCTGCTTTCGGCGTGGTATGCCAAGCACAAGGCGATCGCCCTGGCGGCCCTGCAGCCGCTGGCCGCCGGCCCGGCCGGCAACCCGGCCGCGGCGCTGGAAGCGGCGGCGCAGCTGGACGCGCGCGCCGCCAAACTGGGCCTGCAAGTGGGAGGTGCGGCATGAAGCTCGTCTACATCGCGTTCCAGGAAAACGAGGAAGCGAGCGCGGTGATCGCCTCCTTCATCGAGGACAATCCCAGCGCCACCGTACGCCGCTACCCCGCCATGGTGCGCATCGAAGCCGAAGGCCGCCTGACGGTGCGCCGCGAAACGGTGGAGCGCCGCATCGGACGCGAATGGGATCCGCAGGAAATGCACTTGTACATCATCTCCGTCTCGGGGAACGTCAACGAGACCGACGACGAATTCACCCTGAGCTGGGGCCAACAGGAGACAGCACGATGAGCAGCACCAAGAAACTCGGCCTGCGCGAAAAATATCGCCTGATGACGCGCGGCCTGGGCTGGGACACGACCTACCAGCCGATGGAGAAGGTCTTCCCCTACCAGCACTTCGAAGGCATCAAGATCCACGACTGGGACAAGTGGGAAGACCCGTTCCGCCTGACCATGGACTCGTACTGGAAATACCAGGCCGAGAAGGACCGCAAGCTGTACGCGATCATCGATGCCTTCAGCCAGCACAACGGCCACCTGAACGTGTCGGACCCGCGCTACGTCAACGCGCTCAAGCTGTTCCTGCAGGGGATCACCCTGTCCGAATACAGCGCTCACCGCGGCTTCGTGCACCTGGGGCGCCAGTTCGGCGGCGTCGGCCCGCGCGTGGCCGCGCAGATGCAGGCCATCGACGAGGTGCGCCACGCCCAGACCCAGATCCACGCGCTGTCGCACTACAACAAGCACTTCTCGGGCTTCCACAACTTCAACCAGATGTACGACCGCCTGTGGTACCTGTCGGTGCCCAAGTCGTACTTCGAGGACGCGCTCACCGCCGGCCCGTTCGAGTTCCTGACCGCGATCTCGTTCTCGTTCGAGTACGTGCTGACCAACCTGATCTTCATGCCCTTCATGTCCGGTGCCGCCTACAACGGCGACATGGCAACCGTGACCTTCGGCTTCTCGGCGCAATCCGACGAGGCGCGCCACATGACCATGGGCCTGGAAGTGATCAAGTTCATGGCGGAGCAGGATCCGGACAACATCCCCATCATCCAGAAGTGGATCGACAAGTGGTTCTGGCGCGGCTACCGCTTGCTGGTGCTGGTGGCGATGATGATGGACTACATGCTGCCCAAGCGCGTCATGTCCTGGAGCGAAGCGTGGGAGATGTATTTCGAGCAGGCCGGCGGCGCACTGTTCGAGGATCTGGCGCGCTACGGCTTTCGCATGCCGAAGTATGCCGACGTGTCGATCAAGGAGAAGGGCCGCTATTCGCACGAAGCCTGGGCCGCCCTGTACTCCTACGGCGCCGCGGCCGGCCTGCACACCTGGCTGCCGAAGCAGGAGGAAATGGATTGGCTGGCCGAGAAGTATCCGGACACCTTCCCCGACTTCTACGCCAAGCGCCTGGAACACTGGCGCGACATGCAGCAGGACGGCCAGCGCTACTACGCGAGCGCACTGCCCCAGCTGTGCCAGGTATGCCAGGTCCCGGCCTGGTTCACGGAACCGGACGATCCGCACACCCTGTGCAAGCGCGAGACCGAGTACAAGGGCCAGCACTATCACTTCTGCTCGGACGGCTGCAAGGACATCTTCGACAACGAGCCGGAGAAGTACGTGCAGGCCTGGCTGCCCACGCACCAGGTCCTGCAGGGGAATTGCGGCGGGGCGGAGCTGCCCGATGTGCTGAAGTGGTCCGGCATCGACGTCGGCCGCGACAACATGGACTTCGCCGGCTCGGAAGACGAACGGCACTGGAACCAATCGATCGGAGAACGCAAATGACGGTCAACGCTCTTTATCCCGACTACACCGGCCAGCCGCGCGACGGCCAGGAACGCTTTCACGGCGGCGCCGTGGTCTATGTGTCATGGGCACGCCACCTCATGTTCACCAATCCCTACGCCTTTCTTGTCATGCCGGACTTGAAGGTGGGAGACTTCGTCACCACCATGTTGGCACCGGCTTACGGTCCGCATCCGGACTGGGCGAAGATCGACTGGGCGAGCGCGCGCTGGACCAGCAATGGCAAACCGGTCACGCTCGATCCTGCCCAGACGATGGGCGCGGCCGGCGTCCATCACAAGATGCACCTCCAGCTCGAGACGCCCGGCCTGGACGGCATCGGCGGCTCAGGGATCTGATTGGCAAGCAGCCAAGGGACGAAAGGCGCGGCGCGGCTGCGCCTTTTTCGTTGTACGATGTAAGTACGGAGGAGACCCGATGAACTTGAACGATTCCGGACACGAGGCGATTTCCGCGCGCGTGAAAGCGTCCCCGCAAGGGGTGATCTTCATGGACGCGCAGCGGATGCTGCTGGTCGACACCAGCCGCATGGGCTTCCTGCGCCAGGAGCTGATCGCCACCCTCGGCGTGGAACGCGCGCGCGGGGTCCTGATGCGCATGGGCTTCGCCTCCGGCCAGCGCGACTACGCCTGGGCCAAGAAGCTCCTCGGCGACGCCGATCCCTACGAGATCCTGCGCTTCGGCCCCAGCCTGCACCGGGTCCGCGGCGGCGCCTCGACCCGCATCGTCAAGACCGAGGTGGACATCCCGAACAAGCACTTCTACGGGGAGTTCATCTGGGACCAGTCCTACGAAGCCGACGTGCACCTGGACCTGTACGGCGTGCAGGCCGACCCCGTGTGCTGGGAGGCGATCGGCTATGCCACCGGCTACTGCAGTGCGATGATGGGCTGCTTCGTCTACTACCAGGAGACCGAGTGCCGCGGCAAGGGCGACCCCGAGTGCCACATCGTCGGCAAGCCGATCCACGAGTGGGAAGACCTGGACGAGAACGTCCTCAAGCTGTTCCAGCCCGACCCCGTGGTGGAGCGCCTGCTCGACATGCAAAAGAGCATCGAGCTGCTGCGGCGCGAAAGCGGCGAGGAGCTGGGCGCCGTGCCCTTCCTCGGCAAGTCCAAGGGTTTTCGCGACGCGCTCACCTTCGCCGACAAGGTCGCCAAGTCGGACGTGACGGTGCTGCTGCTCGGCGAAACCGGCGTCGGCAAGGAGCGCTTCGCGCGCTACATCCACGAGCGAAGCAACCGCGCCGACAAGCCCTTCGTGGCCGTGAACTGCGGCGCGATTCCCGAGGAACTGATCGAGGCCGAGCTGTTCGGCGTCGAGAAAGGCGCCTACACGGGCGCCCAGAATTCCCGGCCCGGCAAGTTCGAGCGCGCCGACGGCGGCACCTTGCTGCTGGACGAAGTGGGCGAGCTGTCCGCCTCGGCCCAGACCAAGCTGCTGCGCGCCTTGCAGGAGGAAGAGATCGAACGGGTCGGCGGCACGCAGACCAAGAAGATCAACGTGCGCATCGTGGCCGCGACCAATGTCGATCTGGCCGAAGCGGTCCGCAAGGGCAAGTTCCGGCTGGACCTCTACTACCGCCTGAACATCTATCCGATTTCGATTCCGCCGCTGCGCCAGCGCCGCAGCGACATCGAGCTGCTGGCCGACGACTTCGTGCGGGTCTATTCGAGCAAGCACGCCAAGAACGTCCTCGGCCTCACGCCGGCGGCGAAAAAGGTGCTGTCCGAGTACAACTGGCCCGGCAACATCCGCGAGCTGCAGAACATGATCGAGCGCGGTGTGATTCTCGCCTCCAACCGCGGCTACATCGAGGAAGACCACCTGCTGCTGCACGGCTTCGGCAAGCCGGGGCGGGAAAGCGTGACCGCGCCGGAGCAGGAAGGCGACTCTTCGGGCCTGCTCGAGCAGATGATTGCGCACCGCCAGAGCCTGGAGGACCTGCAGAACCAGCTGGTGATCTCCGCCGTCGAGCGCGCCGACGGCAACCTGAGCGAAGCGGCCAAGTTCCTCGGCCTGTCGCGCGCCCAAGTCTCCTACACCCTCAAGAAGCTAAAACCCTAGGGTCAGATCGCCCATTGCACAAAAATTTGCTCGGTGAGCAAATTTTTGTGCAATGGGCGATCTGACCCTCGATAAAAATCTGAACGGAATTTCGCGCCGCTGTTGCGGCGCTTTCTTTTTCCACCGCCGAATCAAGCACTTAGCTGCTGGCCTCTAACTTGCTTTGTTCTCCGTATCCAACACGGAGGCAAGCATGGAATACGCACACTACACACGATTGAAAATTCGTCAGGATGACGGCGTCCTGACCGTGGCCCTGAGCCACCCCGCCCGCCGCAACGCCATGGACGAAGCGATGCACCGCGAACTGCCCGCGCTGTGGCGCCAGGTCAGCGCCGACCGCGCCGTGCGCGTGGTCGTCATCACGGGCGATCCGGAAGGCGGCGCCTTCTGCGCCGGCGGCGACCTCAAATGGGTCAGCGGCGCCGCCCAGTCGGGCGAGGCTTATGAAGAAATCCTGCGCGACGGCGTGGACATCGTGCGCGGCATGGCGCAGCTGCCGCAGCCGGTGATCGCCATGGTCAACGGCGCGGCCATCGGCGTGGGCGCCAGCATCGCCCTGTTCGCGGACATCGTCTACGCCGACGAAGCGGCCACCATCGCCGATCCGCACGTCTCGATCGGCGTGGTGGCAGGCGATGGCGGCGCCATCATCTGGCCGCTGCTGGTCGGGCCCAACCGGGCCAAGGAATTCCTCATGACGGGCGACCCGGTCACGGGCGCCCAGGCCGAACGTATTGGCCTCGTCAACCACGCCCTGCCCAAGGCGGAACTGGAAGCGGCCGCGCAAGCGATGGCGCGGCGCCTGGCGTCCGGCCCGCGCCTGGCGATCGAGCTGACCAAACGCTCGGTGAACATCCAGGTCAACACGCTGGTCAACCACATGCTGCACGCCTCACTGGCGCTGGAAGGCATGACCTTCCGCACCGAGGACCACCGCGCCGCGGTGCAGGCCTTCCTGTCGCGCGCGAAATCCTGAGGAGGCGGCCATGGTACGTTACGAACAAGTGGGCGCCGTCGCGCGCCTGGTGCTGGACCGGGTCAATGCGCGCAATGCGCTCAATGGCGAAATGCTGGACCAGCTGGCGGCGCACATGCAGACCGCCGACCGCGACCCGTCCGTGCGCGCGGTGCTGCTGACGGCCGACGGGCCGGTGTTCTGCGCCGGCGGCGACCTGCGCGCCATCTTCACCAACGCCACGCCGGACAGCGTGCGCCGCTTCCTCAACGACCGCATGCGCCCGGCGCTGCGCAGCATCGTCCTGGCCGACAAACCGGTGGTGGCTGCGCTGAACGGCCCCGTGGCCGGCGCCGGCGTGTCGATCGCGCTGGCCTGCGACTTCATCATCGCCGCCGACAGCGCGCATTTCATCCCCGCCTTCGGCAAGATCGGCGCGATGCCGGATTCGGCCGCGATCTACCTGCTGGTGCAGTACCTGGGCCTGGCGCAAGCGCGCGAAATCGTGCTGCGCAGCCGCCAGCTGACGGCGGCCGAGGCCCTGGAGCGCGGCCTGTATTCGTCGGTGACAGGCACGGACCAGCTGGCGCAGGAGGCGCTCGACCTGGCCACCTCGCTGGCAGCGGAGCCGACCCTGGCGCTTGCCCTGGCCAAGCGCGCCCTGCGCGACGCGGCGCGCCAGCCGTTCGACGCCTTCATGGACGGCGAATCGCTGGCGATGGCCTTCCTGCACACCACGGACGACCTGGCCGAAGGCTTCGCCGCCTTCAAAGACAAGCGCGATCCGGAGTTCCGTGGTGCTTGAGGCAGGCATGCGATCGGTCGTCGTCACCGGCGGCTCGGCCGGCATCGGGCACGCCATCGTGCGCGGCTTCCTGGCCGCGGGCGAGCACGTGACCTATTGCGCGCGTGACGCCGGCCGGCTGGAGCGCTCGCTGGTGCCGCTGCTGGCCCAGTATCCCGGCCGCGTGACCGCCGTGGCGGCGGACGTCGGCACGCCGGAGGGCGTGGCGGCCGTCATCGGGCGCGCCCTCGATTCGGCCGGGCGCATCGATGTCCTCGTCAACAATGGCGCTTCCGGCCAGTCCGGCACGCTGGTCACGCTCACCGACGCGCAGTGGCAGGCGGAATTCGAACAGAAGTTGATGGCCATGGTGCGCTGCGCTCGTGCCGTATTCGACACCATGCGCACGCACGGCGGCGGGACGATCGTGAACATCAACAGCGTGTTCGCGCGCGCGCCGGACGACGGCTTCTACGCCGCCAGCGTGCTGCGCGCGGGCTGCCTGTCCTTCACCAAGCTGCTGGCGCGCGAGGGTGCGCCGCACGGCATCCGCGCGCTGGCCATCTGTCTCGGCCTGGTGGCCACGGATGCCTGGCGCGCCTGGTGCCCGGCCGGCATGGCCTTGGCGGACTACCAATCCGACGTGGCGCGCCAGTACCGCGTCCCGGCCGGCCGCATGGCGCGCCCGGAGGAAGTGGCGGCGCTGGTCGGCTTCCTGTGCTCGGACGCGGCGGTCTACATCACCGGCACTCAGGTGGACATCGACGGCGGCATGTCGCCCTGCGCCTGACACCAAAAATTCTGCAGAAATTTTCGCGCACCCGTTTTCGGGTGCCGTCGAAACCTGTTTAAAAACAGGCGCTTACACGCTGGCACGGTCGCTGCTTAGTAAGCGTCAACGGAGAACATCACATGGGTCACTCATACACCCCGGAAGACGTGGCGCAACTCAAGCGCGGCACAGGCGAGCGCCTCTACGGCGACGGCGCCCTGGTCGTGCTCAAGGCGCTGCTTGAATCCGGTATTAGCTACTTCGGCGGCTACCCCGGCTCGCCCACCGCCAACCTGATGGACGCGGTGGCCGACGCCTACGAACCGGTGCTGAAGGATTACGGCGTCTATTTCGAAAGCTCCAGCAACGAAGTCTCGGCCGGCGCCCTGCTCACCACTTCGGTGTACGGCAAGGTGCGCGGTGCGGTGACGTGGAAGGTGGTCGGCAACGGCGTGGCGATGGACGTGGTGGACCACGTGTCGCAGCTGGGCGTGCAGGACGGCGCCATGATCGTCGTCGGCGAAGATTACGGCGTATCGAGCACCACGGTGGTCCAGCGCACGCTGGCCTGGGGCGTCAAGTCCGGTCTGCTGGTGATCGACCCGCGCGCCGACCAGCAGCTGCTGCACCGCATGGTCAAGGAAGGCATGGACCTGTCGCGCGACAGCAAGTCGGTGGTGGCGCTGCTGCTGCGGCCCCAGGCTTCGCACACCAACGCCCAGATCGAAGTGGGCGACAACGTGGTCCCCGCCATCAGCACGGTGAACAAGGTCGACGGCTTCCGCAAGGACCCCACGCTGTTCGCGCTGCCGCCCTTCGCGCAGGAGCAGGAGAAGGACCGCTACCAGCACCGCCTGCCCACTGCGGCACGCCTGGTGGTGGAGCGCGGCTTGAATGAGTTCTTCGGCGGCGCCGACGCGAAGTTCGGCATCATCACCCACGGCACCACCTACAACTCGGTGCTGCGGATCCTGAGCCTGTACGGCCTGGCCGACGAATTCGGCGTGCTGGATCCGCGCCTGCACCTGCTGCAGCTGAACGTCATCAATCCCTTGTCCGAGGACCAGCTGTCCGGCTTCATGCAAGGCAAGGATGCCGTGCTGGTGGTGGAGGAAGGCCAGCCCGACCTCATCGAACAGCAGCTGCGGGCGCTGGCGAACAAGCGCGGCATCGACACGCGCATCGTCGGCCACGACCTGGTGCCCGGCACCGGCGAGCTGGTTCCGGAACGCCTGATGGAGCCGCTGGCGCGCTTCGTGGGCGAGATTGCCGGCATCGATCCGGCCGGCGTGGCAGCGCGCGCCCAGGCCCTGCTGGCGCGCCGCGCCGAAGTGGCGGGCGCGATCGGCGAACCGGTCCCGGCCCGCATCCCGACCTTCTGCACCGGCTGCCCGGAGCGGCCCGTGTTCTCGCAGATGAAGATCAAGGAGGCCGTGTTCGGCGAGAAGGACTGGCACGCGGGCGACGTGGGCTGCTACGGCATGGCCGGCTTCAAGCCCTTCGAGCTGGCGGACTCCAACATCGGCATGGGCGCCGGCCTGGCCGCCGCTTCCGGCATCACGGCCATGTCGCGCCAGCGGAATGTGTCCGTGGTGGGCGACGGCACCCTGTGGCACAGCGCCTTCAACAACTCCGCCGCCAACGCCATCTACAACATGCAGGAGTCCACCTACCTCGTGCTCGATAACGGCTGGACGGCGATGACCGGCGCGCACGAGAACCCGAACGTGGGTGTGCTCATGAACGGCGAGCCGATGAACACCGACATGAGCATCGAGAAGACCTTCCGTGCCATGGGCGTGAAGCATATCGAGAAGGCGAATCCGTACGACTTCAAGGGCTTCCAGAAGAAGTTCATCCGCATCCACGAGGACAAATCCAAGCCGCAGGTACGGGTGCTGATCTCGGACGCGGAATGCCAGTTGCAGAAGCAACGCCGCGTGCGCCCGCAGAACGCGGCCGCGCTCAAGGCCGGTAAGCGGGTGGCGATCGACCGCCTGTACGTGGACGACTCCGTATGCGTGGGCGACCACGCCTGCATGCGCTTCAACGGCTGCCCCTCGCTCACGCTCAAGCCCTCCGCCGGGCCGGCCAAGAAGAGCGACAAGGCCTACATCGACCAGAACTGCGTCGGCTGCGGCGTGTGCGGCGAAATTTCCACCATGGCGCAGCTGTGCCCTTCCTTCGTCAAGGTCACCACCGTCTCCAACCCGTCCTGGCGCGAACGCATCGCGCAGGCGCTGCGGCGCCTGCTGCTACCGCGCTACGTGACGCTCGCCCTGGAGGGCAAATGATGAAACAGAACGACCAACGGCGCCTGCGCCGCGTCCTGATCGGCACCGTCGGCGGCCAGGGCGGGGGCGTGCTCTCCGCCTGGCTGGTGCGCGGCCTGATCAACCATGGCTGGGACGCCATCAGCATCGGCTTGCTCGGCATCTCGCAGCGCGCCGGCACCGTCACCTACTACGTCGAGGCCGCGCCGGCCGCGCCGCAGCGGCGCGTGAACTCCGTGTTCGCCACGGCCGGCGACGTGGACCTCTTGATCGGCCAGGAACTGCTGGAAGTCGGGCGCCTGCTGCAAGGCGGCTATGCCGCGCCGCACTGCGTCCTGATCGGCAATACCTACCGTTACCTCACTACGCTGGAGAAGATGCCGTCCGAGGATGGCATCTTCGACTCGGCCCGCATCCTGGACGCGGTGCAGCGCATGGCCCCGAATGGCGCCTACCTGGTGCACGCGCAGGAGGTGGTGGCGTCGAACGGCCTGTCCGCCATGACCAGCAATGCCTTCCTGCTCGGCGCCGCGGTCGGCTCGCCCGTGTTCGACCTGCCGGCCCAGCCTTTCCTCGACGCGATCCGCGCCGACCAGGTGGCGGTGGAGGCGAATACCTCCGCCTTCCTGCTCGGCTACGACATGGTGCGCGACGGCCGCCTGGCCAGCCTGGCCCAGGCAGAGCGCATGCGCCTTGCCGGCGGCCCTGCGCACGTGGCCACGCCGGACCTGGACTTCCGTCCCGGCGCGCGCTTCTCCGCCCTGTTCCACCGCACGGCGGAGGGTTCCGCGGCGCGGCGCGTGGTGGCCGCCTCCGGCAACCTGCTCGCTTCCTACCAGGACGCCGCCTATGCCGACGAATTCGCGGACAAGCTGGCGCAGGTGGAAGCGTCCGCAGCGCGCGACCTGGTGACCGATCCGTTGTGGGAACCCTTGTGCCTGAACCTGGCTAACTGGATGGCCTACGAGGACCCGATGCGTGTCGCCCAGCTCAAGACTGCGCCGGAGCGCTTCGCAACCTTGGCCCACGAATTCCGCCAGGGCCGCGGCCTGGTCACGGTGCGCGACTACATGGTGCCGGACGCGGAGCAGCTGCTCGACGCGCTGCCGCCTTCCATCGAACGCCTGTTCCGCCGCGAAGGCGAGGAAAAAGCCCCGCAGTACGCCGCCAAGTTCCCGCTGCGCCTGCGCTCGAACGGCGTGCTCGGATTCTGGACCCTGCGCCTGCTGGCGTCCCTGCGCGGCACCCGCCGCGCCTCGGCGCGCCACCAGCGCGAGCTGCACGCCATCGGCCAGTGGCTCGATGCGGTGGCAGCCGCCGCGCGGCGCGACCAGCATGCCGGCCTCGTGGTCGCGGAAGCCGGGCGCGTGGTCAAGGGCTACGGCTGGACGCGCAAGAAGGCGCTGGCCGACATCGGCGCCTTCGCCACCGAAGGCGCGCGCCAGCTTGAAGAACTGGCCACCAACGGCCGCGACGTGCTGAAGGAAGGTCGTGCCGCGGTAGCGCTGATGGCCAAGCAGGCCGGCAACTGGGACCAGTGCCGCGCCCACCTGGAACGGGCCGCCGGATGAACACGCGGCGCATCGACCTGCGCGGCGCCGACGGCGCACAAGCCAGCTTCGGCTGCGCACCCGGCGAGACCGTTCTCGCCGCCGCGCGCCGCGCCGGGCTGCGCCTGCGCTCGGCCTGCAAGGGCGGCGGCTGCGCCATCTGCGCGGCGCGCCTGGAACAAGGCGCGGTCGGCTACGCCGGCCCGGTCTCGCAGGCGCGCTTGGCCGCCTGCCCGCCCGGCACGGTATTCCTGTGCCAGGCCACCCCAACCGAGGACTGCTGCTTCGAAGCGCCATGGCAGTGGTCCGTCATCGACAGCACCCCGCTGTCGCGGCGCATACAAGCAAACATGGAGGAGTAACGTGGCGATCATCAGATTGAGCTATGCCAGCCTGAACGTGACGGACCTGGATCAGGCCGAACAGCACTACACGCAGGTCGTCGGCCTGCGCACCACCGGCAAGTCGCCGGGACGCGTCTACCTGCAGGCGCCGGATTCGCAGGACCACCACTGCCTGGTTCTTAACGCTTCCGACCGCGCCGGCCTGTGCCACCTGGGCCTGAAGGTCAGTGTGCCGGAAGACCTGGACGAGGCGGCCGAGCGCGCCGCGCAAGCCGGACTGAAGGTCGAGCGCATGGCCGCCGGCGATCTGCTCGGCCAGGGCGAAGGCGTGGTCATCACCCTGCCCTCCGCCCACCGCATCAACCTGTTCCACTATTCGGAGACGATCGGCTACGAAGGCGGCATGCGCGACCCGGACGTGGTGCTGGAGCACGTGGATGGCATCAACCCGGTCAGCCACCTCGACCACACCCTGCTCGTGTGCGCCAACCCGGAAGCGACCATCCGCTTCCTGCGCGACGTCCTCGATTTCAACCTGTCCGAGTGCGGCACCGCGCCGGACGGCAGCATGTTCCTCGGCTTCCTCTCGGCCGGCAACACGATGCACCAGCTGGCGATCGCCCCGGGCCCTGACGGCGGTCTGCACCACATCGCCTTCTACGTGGGCGACCGCGCCGACGTGATCCGCCGCACCGACCTGCTCAAGCACCGCGGCGTGCCGACCCTCGAATATGGCGTGACCCGCCACGGCGTGGCTGGCGTCACCACAGTTTATTTCTTCGACCCGGCCGGCAACCGCAACGAGTTCCAGTGCGGTGCCTACGAGACCTCCGGCGCCTCGGGCCGGGTCCCGCCGATCAACTGGGATCTTCCGTCCCTGGGCGCGGCCACCTTCTATTACGAGGCCGCCGTTCCCGAGCAGTTCTACACGGTCGTCAGCTAAGGAGCACGCAACATGGCACTCAAACACAAAGGCATCACCCGCATCGGTTACGTGCGCCTCGCCCTCAATGACACGCAGCTGGAGCAGGCGCGCAGCTTCTATGCCAACACGCTCGGCATGGTCCAGACGGCCAATGCTCCCGGCCAGCTGCTGCTGCGCTGCTGGCACGAGCCGTACGCGTTCTCGCTCGCCATCGACAGCGCGTCCGAGAACCGCCTGAGCGAAGTCGGCTTCCAGGTGCGCGAGGAGGCGGATTTGGACGCGGTGGCCGCACGCCTCGAGCAAGGCGGCATCGCCGTGGCGTGGGCCGAGGCCGACGCCGAACTGCCCGGCCTGGGCCGCTCGCTGTCTTTCGCGATCCCGGGCGGGCACCGCCTGCGCCTGTTCGTGGACATGGTGCAGCCGGGCTACGAGACCGGCTACGACGCGCCGCACTGGGTCACCCCGCGCCGCCTGCGCGGCACCCCGGCGCCGCAATTCCTGAACCACGTCGGCATCTGCGTGCCGGATCCGAAGGCCACCATCGCCTTCCTCAAGCAGTACCTCGGCTTCTACGTCTCGGAACTGATCGAGGATGCCCAGGGCGCGCCGCTGTCGGCCCTCATGTTCCGCATGACGAAGAACGTGGGCGGCCAGGAGTTGGCGATCTTCCCCGGTCCCGAAGGCGCCCTGCACCACATCGCCTTCACCAAGGACGACGCTTCGGACATCCTGGTCGATGGCCAGTACCTGCGCGCCGACGGCGTGCGCCTGGACAGCTTCGGTCCCACCCGCCAGCCGTACGGGAACACCTTCTCGCTGCACTTCTTCGATCCGTTCGGCACCCGCCTGGAGCTGTGCACCGGCGGACGCCTGGCCGAACCGCATCCCGGCTTCGTGCCGGTGACCTGGAGCGAATCGAACATCGCCGGCGCCCTGTCCTACTACGACGACGTGGACGTGGAGCCCTTCCTCGCCCCGAGCTTCGCGGCGGCGGCATGAAGGCGATCCGCATCTACGCCGAGGCCGGCGAATCGCGCATGGAGGAGCGGCAGATCGCGCTCGCTCCGCGCGACAAGTTCGGCCTGTTCTCGGCGCCGGTACCGGCCGCGGAGATCTTCTTCCGCGAAACCGGTGCGGACTACGACTCCGGCTGGCACACCGTGCCCAAGGCCCTGTACCTGGTGATCCTCGAAGGCGCGGTGCGGATCGAAACCTCGGATGGAAATACCCGCGTGCTCGGCCCCGGCTCCGTGATCCTGGCCGAGGACCGCGAAGGCAAGGGCCACCGCACGCGCGCAGAGGGCGGACAGCCCGTGCGCAGCCTGCTGGCCTGGCTCGATAAGGAATAAGGAGAGACATGGAACTGAATCAATCTACGGTGGTGATCGGCGGCGGCGGCTCCGGCCTCGGCGCGGCCACCGCCCGCATGGTGGTCGCGGGCGGCGGTGTCGCGGTGCTGGCCGACGTCAACGCCGAACAGAGCGCCGTGCTGGCGGCGGAATTGGGCGCGCGCTGCATCTTCGTGCGCACCGACATCACCTCGGAAGCCGAGGTGGCCGCCCTGTTCGCTGCCTGCCCCGGCAGCGTGCGCGCGGTCGTCAACTGCGCCGGCATCGCGCCGGGCGAACGCATCCTGGGCCGCGACGGCCCGCACGCGCTGGCCTCGTTCGAGCGCGTGGTGCGCGTCAACCTGGTCGGCAGCTTCAACCTGCTGCGCCTGGGCGCGCAGAAGATGTCCGCCAACGAACCCGGTGCCGACGGCGAACGCGGCGTGATCGTCAACACCGCCTCGGTGGCGGCATTCGAAGGCCAGATCGGCCAGGCCGCGTACGCAGCCTCCAAGGGCGGGGTGGTGGCGCTGACGCTGCCGGCCGCGCGCGAGCTGGCGCGCTCCGGCATCCGCGTGCTGACCATCGCCCCCGGCGTGTTCGAGACCCCGATGGTGTCGGCCATGACGCCGGAAGTGCAGGCCAGCCTGGCCGCCACCATCCCGTTCCCGGCGCGCCTGGGCAAGCCGGACGAGTACGCGGCCCTGGTGCGGCACGTGTTCGAGAACCGCATGCTGAACGGCGAAGTGATCCGCCTCGATGGCGCCACCCGTCTGGCGGCACGCTGAAGGAGATGCGATGAGCTACCAGATCACGATCGAACCGCTCGGCCAGACCATCGAGGCCGAGGACGGCCAGACCATCCTCGACGCCGCGCTGCGGCACGGCGTCTATCTGCCGCACGCCTGCGGCCACGGCCTGTGCGCGACCTGCAAGGTGCAGGTGCTGGAGGGCGAAGTGGACCATGGCGACGCCACTTCCTTCGCCCTGATGGACTTCGAGCGCGACAACGGCCAGACCCTGGCCTGCTGCGCGCGCCCGCACAGCGACGTGGTGATCGAAGCCGACATCGACGAGGAACCGGACGCGAAGAACTACCCGGTCCGCGACTACAGCGCCACGGTGACGCGCGTCGAGGACCTGACTCCGACCATCAAGGGCGTGTGGCTCAAGCCGGACCAGGCCATGCAGTTCCAGGCCGGCCAGTACATCAACCTGTCGCTGCCGGTGGCAGGCGGCGTGCGCCGCGCCTTCTCCCCGGCCAGCCCGCCGGACGCAGAAGAAGTCGCGCTGCAGGTGCGCCTGGTCGAAGGCGGCGCCGGCACCACCTGGATCCACAACGAGCTGCGCGTGGGCCAACGGCTCCAGTTCTCCGGTCCGTACGGACGCTTCTTCGTGCGCGCCTCTTCGCCACTGCCGCTGCTGTTCATGGCCGGCGGTTCAGGCCTGGCCGGCGTGTTGTCCATGATCGAGGATCTGCTGGCCAAGGGCGACACGCGCCCGATGACGCTGGTGTACGGCCAGCGCAACCGCGCGGAACTGTACCACCACGAGCGCCTAAGCGAACTGGCGCGCGCGCATGCCAACTTCACCTACTTGCCGGTGCTGTCGTCCGAACCGGAGGACAGCGCCTGGACCGGCGCGCGCGGCTTCGTGCACGAAGCGGCCAAGGCGCACTTCGGCGGCCTGTTCGCGGGGCACCGCGCCTACCTGTGCGGCCCGCCACCCATGGTCGAAGCCTGCATCACGACGCTGATGCAGGGCCGGCTGTTCGAGAAAGACATCTTCACCGAGAAGTTCCTCACCGCCGGCGACGCGAACCAGAAAACGCGCAGCCCCCTGTTCCGCAACGTCTGACACGCCATGCAACGACAAGCCTTTCTCATACTCCTGGCCGGTGTCCTGGCAGCGGGCTGCACGCCGCAGCCGGACTTCGCGGCCATCACCGCCGAACGGGCCAAGCCGGTGCAGCGCTACGACATCGCGCAGGCGATCGCCGCCAACGGCAAGGTCACCGTGGCCGGCACCCAGAGCGGCGCCGCCCTCGTTTCCACCGATTCCGGACGCAGCTGGACGCGTCGGCAGCTCGGCGCCGCTTCGCTGATCGGCATCGTCGCCTGCCCGGACGGCACCTTCGTCGCCATCGACTATTACCGCAAAGTGTGGGCGGCCGACCCGCGCGGCGAACAGTGGAAGCCCATCGAGCTGAAAGCGCCCCACATTCCCCTGGCGGTGACCTGCGACCATGCAGGCGGCTGGTGGGTCGGCGGCACCGGTGGCGTCATCGCCGGCAGCCGCGACCAGGGCCGCACCTGGGCCGTGACCGACCTGGGGGAGGATGCCCAGTTCACCGCGATTCAGTTCACCGACGCCGAGCACGGCGTCGCCGTGGGCGAATTCGGTCTCACCGCCTACACCCAGGACGGCGGCGCCACCTGGGTCCGTGGCGCCAAGCTGCCGAACGAGTTCTATCCCTACGCCGCCCTGTTCACCAGCCGCGACGAAGGCTGGGTGAGCGGGCTGGCCGGCCAGGTCCTGCACACCGCGGACGGCGGCAAGACCTGGCACAAGCAAGCCAACGAGTCGCAGGCCGCGCTGTACCGGCTCTTCATGTACCACGGCGTGCCGCACGGCGCCGGCGCAGGGGGCGTGGTAGCGGGACTGGACGGCGACACGTGGCGCAGCCTGCCCTACCGCGACGCCGTCCCCGCCTTCCTCGGCGGCGCGGCCGCCACCAGCGACGCCGTCGTGATCGGCGGCCCCGGCGGCCTGCTCCGCACGGTCGACTTCGAAGGCACGAAACAGGAATCCCGACATGGTCAGTAACGCACGACACCGCATCACCCACGCGCTGCACCGGGGCGAGGAATGGATCTTCCGCAATCCGAAGATCGTCCTATCCCTGGTCCTCATGATCACCATCCTGTTCGGCATGGCGCTGCCGCGGCTACGCATCTTCACGGACTTCTCCGACCTGCTGCCACAGAGCCACTCCTACATCAAGGTCTATAACCGCCTGAAGGAGAACTTCGGCGGCGCCAACATGATCGTGATGTCGGTGGAGGCGAAACAGGGAACGATCTTCAACGACCGCTCGCTCAAACTGATCCACGAGGCCACGCAGGGCCTGGACAGCCTGCCCGGCGTGAACCACAACCTCGTATCCAGCCTGACCCACCGCACGGTGCGCAAGGTGTACGTGGACGACCAGGGCGGCTTCGCCTCAGCGGCCTTCTACGATCCGAGCCATCCCACCCACAGCCCGGTGGAACTGGAACAGCTGCGCAAGGACGTGGTCGCCAACCCGTCCATCTACGGCCTGCTGGTCTCGCCCGACCTGAAGGCGGCCCTGATCAAGGTGCAGCTGAACGAGGCGAACCTGGACTACCCGACCACCTTCGCCGCGCTGCAGAAGGTACGCGCCCAACTGGCGCAGGAGGGGCATGACATCCACGTGACCGGCAACCCGGTGCTGACCGGCTGGGTGTACACCTACCTGGACCAGATCGTGCGGATCATGGCCTGGACCATCGCCCTGCTGGCGACCCTGCTGATCGTGTACTTCCGCCGCTTCTACGGCATCGCCCTGCCGCTGCTCGGCATCGCGCTGTCCTCGATCTGGGGGCTCGGATTCATGGCGCTGGCCGGCATCAACCTGGGGCCGCTGTCGCTGCCGATCCCGTTCCTGATCGCGGCGCGCGCCACCTCGCACGGGGTGCAACTGGTGGTGCGCTACTACGAGGAACTGGCGGTGGTGAAGAACGGCCAGCGCGCCGCCCGCAACGCGTTGGATGCCCTGTTCCGCCCCGGTTCGCTCGCCATCGTGGTGGACGCGGTCGGCATCGCCGTGCTGATGCTGGGCGCCGCACCGTTCAACTACAAGCTGGGCATGGCCGCCGGTTTCTGGGGCTTCTCGGTGATCTTCACGGTGCACTTCATGGTGCCGCTGGCGCTGACCGTGCTGCCCGCGCCGAAGAAGCACGAGAACACCAACCAGGGCGTGCGCGATCTGCTCGGCAAGGCCATGGCCGCCACCGGCGGCACCGAGCGCGGCGCCCGCGCCATCCTGCTGGCCGCCCTGGCGCTGGGCGTGGCCGGCAGCTACTACGTGAGCCGCGTACAGCTCGGCGAATCCGAGCCGGGTTCGCCGCTGCTGCACCGCAATCACGACTACAACCTCTCCACCAAGGCGATCAACGCGCGCTTCCCCGGCTCCGAGGAACTGCACGTGGTGGCGCGCACCGACGCCAAAGGCGGCATCCGCCGGCCCGAAGTGCTGGCCGCGATCGAGCGCTTCCAGGGCCACATGCTGAGCGACCCGGCGCTGGGCGGCACCAAGGCCCTGCCGGGCGTGGTCCGTGTGGTCAACAAGCTGACCCACAACGACGACCCGCGCTGGATGCAACTGCCCGACAGCGCCGACGAAATCGGCGGCCTGATGTTCGCCTACATGGCTTCCAGCCCGATCCCCGGCGCGCTCAAGGAGTTCGTCAATCCGGACGAGGACGAAGCCGACATGGTCTTCTACTACAAGGACCACCAGGCCGAGACCATCAACCGCGTGGTGGCGCTGGCGGAGGAAGGCAAGGCGCGCATCGAGAAGGAAGTGCCGGGACTGCACATCGAACTGGGCGGCGGCATCGTCGGCGTGACGGCGGCGGCCAACCAGGCGCTGCACACCGACCACATGATCATCATCCCGGCCGTGATGGCGATCGCCTTCCTGATCGTGATGGCCTACTACAGCTCCCTGCACGCCGGCTGGCTGATGGTGCTGCCGATGCTGTTCTCCACCCTCCTGACCTACGCCTACATGGGCGCGATGAACATCGGCATCAGCGTCAACACGGTGCCTGTCATCGCGGTCGGGGTGGGCGTCGGCATCGACTACGCGGTCTATTTCATGGATCGCATCCGCGAGGAATACGCCCACCTGCGCGACATCCGCCGCGCCGTTGTCAACGCCGTGGCCACCACCGGCTACGCCGTCAGCTTCACCGCCGCCACGCTGATCGCCGGCGTCGTCATGTGGATTTTCATGTCCGACCTGCGCTTCCAGTCGGACGCCGCGGTCCTGCTGTCGTTCATGCTGGTCGTGAACGCGGTGGCCGCGATGCTGATCGTCCCGGCGTGGTGCGTGGTGTTCAAACCCAAGTTCGTCACGGCCACGCACTACGACGAGGACGGCGTGCTCGAGAACGACGATTCCCGCAGTTTTCCCAACCCATAAGAGGAACACCCATGGAGACACCAAAGTACCATCGCCCACTGCTCAAGGCCGGCGCCGCCGCGATCTGGCTGGCCTTTGCCGGCCAGGCAGGCGCCCACGAGGCCGACAGCTCCCCGCTGAACATCCACGCCACGTACGAGAACCACACCGTGCGGCGCGAGGACGCGGGCCTGGCCAAGTTCCGCAACACGCTGCAGGCTGAATTCGACAAGCAGCTGGGCGGCGGCTGGCAGCTGGGCGGCACCTTGCGCGGCAGCTTCGACGGCGTGTACCGCATGAACGATAAGGAGTACGGCAACAAGGCCGGCGGCGCCATCACCATCGAGAACACCGGCTACGCTGGCCTGCCGCCGGCGCCGACCAACGCCGGCACCCCGCTCAACCTGCCCCAGGTTCCGTTCGGCGGCGGCATCAACAACGCGATCGGCCAGGCGCTCGGCCTGCCGCCCACCAACGGCTTCGGCTTCGACCTGGGGCGCAACCCGAACCAGGGCCTGCGCGTGCTGGGCGACCGCTGGCACCAGACCAAGGGCGGCGTCGGCTTCGGCGTGCCGGTGCGTCCGTGCGACGTGGACGCGCGCGGCTGCAAGGACTTCGGCGGCTACGGCAACAGCAGCCGTTCCGAGCTCGAAGCGCCGGAATTCAACGACCGCCTGGACTTCATCCGCGAACTGCACGTGAAGAAGACATTCAAGCTCGATAACGGCGCCAACCTGTTCGTCAAGGCCGGTAAGCAGCAGGTGGTGTGGGGCCGCACCGACTTGTTCCGCGTGCTGGACGTGATCAACCCGGTGGACTACTCGCGCAACAACATCTACGACGAGCTGTCCGATATCCGCATTCCGATGTGGATGGTGCAGACCGAGTACCGCATGGGCGCGAGCGACAGCATGCAGGACCGGAACCTGCAGGTGGTGTGGAACTTCGACCAGCACCGCGCCAACAACCTGGGCCAGTGCGGCACGCCGAACGTGATGCTCGACGCCGGCTGCCTGATGCGCGCCATGGCCAACCTGTGGGACAACGGCGGCACCGTCGCCAACTTCGCAGCCGGCGGCCACGTGGCGACCGACTTCGGCCCGCACCAGGCAGGCATCCGCAATGCCTACCTGCCGGCCTGGTCGCTGCGCAACACGGCCCTGGGCGTGAAGTACGAAGGGGTGACGCAAGGCGGCCTGTCGTTCTCGCTGAACGCGCTGACCTACCTCTCGCAGCTGCCATCCCTGCGCGGCATCAACGGCGACGGCACGATCAACCCGTTCACCGGCGCCAACGGCAATGTAGTCCCGCCGTACGCCGGCCAGGCCGTGAAGAACCTGATCGCCTTCGACGTGTACTTCCCCCGCATCACCCTGATCGGCGGCTCGCTGGACCTGCAGCTGGAGAAACTGGGCGCCGCCATGCGCCTCGAAGCGGCCCTGACCAACGGCGAGGAATTCGCCAACACGGCCCGCCCGCAGCTGTACTCCAAGAACAAGGTATTCCGCTCCGTGATCGGCGTGGACCGCCCGACCTTCATCCCCTTCATCAGCACTTCCGCGGCGACGCTGATCTCGGCCCAGCTCTTCTACCAGCACATCTTCGACCACGAGGTGTACGACGCCCCGCTGGGCAAGTACGGCATGCCTGACTGGAAGGACAACGCCATCGGGACCGTCCTGATTCGCGGCTCGCTGGCCAACGGCCGCGTCGCCCCGCAGCTGATCCTGGCGCGCGACTTCCGCGCCAGGGCCTTTGCCGTGTCGCCGCAAGTCGAATGGAGTCTCAACGACGACCTGAAGCTGACCTTCGGCGCCAACTACAAGGGCGCCAACGGCGACGACCACTATGCGTGGGACGACTGCCGCTCCTGCAACCCGTATGCCCCGTTCACCAACTACGCGCCGACGCAGGCCATCGGCCAGTCCTTCGGTCTGGGCGGCATCGAGCCGCTGGGACGCTTCCGCGCCGGCCCGATCGGCACCGCGTTCAAGGAAAACGACATCTACTTCAAGATGACCTACAAGTTCTGAATCAAGGAGACACAGACATGAAGCACACCACCATTGCCATGCTGCTGGCCGGGCTGGCCGCCAGCGGCGCCTTCGCCGCCACCGAGGCGGACGTCGACACCAGCTTCAACCCGTACAAGAACGGCATGCCGTCCTTCCCCGGGCTGACGCCTGGTATGACCATCAATAAGGCCAACGTCGAGCAGTTCAAGCAGGCGCTGGGCGCCGGCGTGTACAAGTTGATCAAGGACGGCCTGTTCGAGATCAAGGTCGGCGCAACCACCGACTTCGCGCTGAACAAGGCCTACGTCAACGCCACCAAGGCCAACCTGAACAAGGCCAAGCTTGGCGCCGGCCCCGGCCAGATCAGCGGCTATGTGGCCGGCCGTCCCTTCCCCGAGGAGCCGGACCTGAAGGACCCGCGCGCCGGCGAGAAACTGGCCTGGAACTTCCGCTACGGGATGAACTGGGGCGACAACGCCGCCGTTACCATGCACTGGAAGTACCGGAACATGGAGACCGGCCGCGAGGAGCGCCGCGTGAAGATGGACATCCACTTCCTCAACTTCAAGCACCGCGTGGCGCAACCGCCGACGCCGGACGTGAAGCCGAATCCGTCGGAGCTGTTCCGCGGGACCTACCTCAAGGTCTCCGAGCCGAACGATGTGCGCAACACGCAGTTGCTGATCCAGCGCTACGAGGACGACCTGAAGGTGGACGACGCCTACCTGTATCTCGGCTTCCAGAAGCGCGTGCGCCGCATGGCGACCGGCCAGACCACGGACGCCTTCCTCGGCTCGGACATGATGATCGAGGACTTCGAGGGTTACAACGGCCGCATCAGCGACATGAAGTGGACCTTCAAGGGCACGAAGAACGTCCTGCTGCCGCTGTGGAACCACAGCCAGCTGCCGGCCCTGTCGGACGAGTTCAAGGACCCCGAGGGCTTCAAGTACATCAGCTTCGGCGGCCAGGGTTCGTGCTTCATGAACGCCAGCTGGCAGCTGCGCAAGGTGTACGTGCTGGAAGCGGCGCCGGTCAACCCCGCGCACCCGATCAGCAAGCGCGTGTTCTACATGGACGCGCAACTCGGGAGCATGAACGGATCGAACGAGATCTATGACCGCAAGGGCGATCTGTGGAAGGTGCTCATGACGGGCAAGTCGCACGCCGACTTCCACCTGCCGCAGAACAAGGGCGCGGGCATCGGCGCCGACGAAGGCTTCTCGATCGTCGACGTGCAGTCGCGCCGCTGCACCACGGCCGCCTTCAAGGGCCGCGTCGATCCGAAGCTCTCGCCGGCCGAGATGTTCCAGGTCCAGTACATGCGCGGCGGAGATTAAGCCGCAGCACACTCCGGCGGGCCGCCGCAATGGCGGTCCGCCGGAAGGGAAGATGTATAGGATGTCCGCCAGTCTTTAGCCAGTCTTTAGCAACAGGCGCTATGATTGGAAACGTTTCCCAATCCAAGGACAGTCCTATGCAAAAGAAGAAGTGGAATGCCAGCCTTCTGGCGGCTGCGATGTTGTGGATGGCGGCGCTGCCGCTGCACGCGGCGGAATTCGCGCAGCAGGCGCAACGGCTGGTGGAGCAGACCTACGCGGCCGATGCGCCGGGTGCCGTCGTGCTGGTGGCCCGCGGCGACGAGGTGCTCCTGCGGATGGCGCGGGGGCGCGCAGTTGGCACCAGCGGACGGCCGCTCACGCCGGACGACCGCTCGCATCTGGGTTCGCTGACCAAGCAGATGGCCGCTGCCGGCCTCCTCAAGCTGGTCGAAGCCGGCAAGGTGTCGCTGGACGATCCGCTCTCCAAATACGTGCCCGATTTCGCCGGCGGCGAGCGCGTGCCCATCGCCCTACTCCTGAACCACACCTCGGGCATCAGCGGCCTGCCGGACATGGCGCGGGTGCCGGCCGGCGTGCTGCCCCTGCAAGCCACGACGGACGCCTTGGTCGACGTGTTCAAGCACCAACCGCCGGCCTACGCGCCGGGCGCACGCTTTGCCTACAACGATTCCGGCTACATCCTGGTGGCCAAGATCATCGAAAGCGCGAGCGGCAAGCCGTGGCACGAGTACCTCGCGGAGACGCTGTTCCGCCCGCTGGGCATGACGGGCACCTGCTACTGCCCCGACGCGCCCCGCCCTTCCGGGCACACGACGCAAGGCGGCCAGGTGAAGCCCTCGGCGCCGCCCAACGTCACCTGGGAGAATGCTGCCGGCGCGCTGGTGTCGACCGTGGACGACATGCACAAGTGGAACCGCGCGCTGCACGAGGGTCGTGTGCTCAAGCCCGCGACGTATCAGCGCATGGTGGAACCGCACGCCGCCAGCGGCAACTACGGCTTCGGCATCGACCACGCGCCCCTGCGCAACCATGAACAGCTTGCGCACGGCGGCAGCGTGATCGGCTATGCCGCCCACCTGCTCTACCTGCCCGGCCCCGACGTGACGGTCGCCGTCCTGCGCAACTTCAACGACGGCGGCGAATATGCAGCCGCCGGCGCCCTCGCCCGCAAATTGGCGCTGATGGCGCTCGGCGAGCCCGCGGACCTCAAATGATCCCGGCGTGGAAGCCGATGTGGTCTTCCATGAAGGTGGAGATGAAGTAGTAACCGTGGTCGTAGCCCGCATGCCGGCGTAGCTGCAAGGGCTGCGCCGCCTGCCGGCAGGCAGCCTCGAAGCGCTCGAGGTGAAGCTGGTCCGGCAGGAACTTGTCGGCCAGGCCCTGGTCGATCAGGATCCCGCGCGGGAACGGCGCGCGCGACCGCGCCATCAGGGTGCTGGCGTCGTACTCGTCCCAGGCGGCCGAGCGCGGCCCGAGATAGGCGCCGAAGGCTTTCTCGCCCCACGGGCAATGGCTCGGCGCGCAGATCGGCGCGAACGCGGAGACCGAGGCGAACAGCTCCGGGTGGCGCAGCGCCATCACCAGCGCCCCATGCCCGCCCATCGAATGGCCCATGATGCCGATCCGCCCGGCCTGCACCGGCAACGACTCCAGCACCAGTTGGTGCAGCTCCAACAGGTAGCTGTGCATGCGGTAGTGCCGGCTCCAGGCCGGCTCGGTCGCATCCAGATAGAAGCCCGCACCCACGCCCAGGTCCCAGTTGTCCGTCTCCCCCGGCACACCGGCGCCGCGCGGGCTGGTGTCGGGCGCGATGAGGATCAGGCCTTCCCGGGCCGCCACGCGCTGCGCGCCACCCTTGATCATGAAGGTCTCCTCGGTGCAGGTCAGGCCGGCCAGGTAGAACAGGGCCGGTACCTTGCCCGCCGCAGCCTGCGGCGGCAGATAGACCGAAAAACGCATCGGCAGGCCGATTGCTGCCGATGCGTGGCGGTAGAAGCGCTGCACGCCGCCGAAGCAGGCGTGCTCGCTGAGCAGTTCGAGCATCGCGCCGCCTCGTTAGTAGAGCACCACGGAACGGATCGACTCACCGCGCTTCATCAGGTCGAAGCCCTCGTTGATCTGTTCCAGCGACAAGCGATGGGTGATCAGGTCGTCGATATTGAGCTTGCCTTCCATGTACCAGTCCACGATCTTGGGCACGTCGGTGCGCCCGCGCGCACCGCCGAAGGCCGTACCGCGCCATTCGCGCCCCGTCACCAGCTGGAACGGACGGGTCGAGATCTCCTTGCCGGCTGCCGCGACGCCGATGATGAACGACTTGCCCCATCCCTTGTGCGTGCACTCCAGCGCCTGGCGCATCACGTCCGTGTTGCCGATGCATTCGAAGCTGTAGTCGGCGCCGCCGTCGGTCAGCTGCACGATGTGGTCCACCACGTTTTCGACTTCCTTCGGGTTGACGAAGTGGGTCATGCCGAACTTGCGGCCGATGGCTTCGCGGGCAGGATTGATGTCGATGCCGATGATCTTGTCCGCGCCGACCATGCGCGCGGCCTGGATCACGTTCAGGCCAATGCCGCCCAGGCCGAACACGGCCACGTTGGCGCCGGCCTCCACCTTGGCCGAGAACACCACGGCGCCCACGCCGGTGGTAACGCCGCAGCCGATGTAGCAGACCTTGTCGAAAGGCGCGTCCGGGCGGATCTTCGCCAGCGCGATTTCCGGCACCACGATGTAGTTCGAGAACGTGGACGTGCCCATGTAGTGGAACAGGGATTGGCCATTGAGGGAGAAGCGGCTTGTCGCATCCGGCATCAGACCGCGGCCCTGGGTGCCGCGGATAGCCTGGCACAGATTGGTCTTGCGCGACAGGCAGAATTTGCACTGGCGGCATTCCGGCGTGTAGAGGGGAATGACGTGGTCGTCCTTGCGCAGGGACGTCACGCCCGGGCCCACGTCGACCACCACGCCCGCCCCTTCGTGGCCGAGGATGGCGGGGAACAGCCCCTCCGGGTCGGCGCCGGACAGGGTGTAGTAATCGGTGTGGCAGATGCCCGTGGCTTTCAGCTCGACCAGGACTTCGCCCGCCTTCGGGCCTTCCAGGTCGACCGTTTCGATCGTCAATGGGGCGCCTGCCTTCCAGGCGACAGCGGCTTTCGTTTTCATCGTTTCCTCGTTCAGATCACAGAAACGACATTGTCATCTAAAAATCTAAAGTATTGTCATGCGCGACCGCATTTTCTATATGGCACACTCCCGGCATGATGACCGAAGCTTTGACGGAACTCGAACACAGCCAGGGCTACTACCGGTTGGCGGTGGTGGCCACTTTCATCGTCTATACGGACGCCCTGATGCTGCTCGGTCTGGAACAACCGTCACCACTGACCGTCCTCCTGCTCGCGTCCTATGTGAGCTTCTGCCTGGTGTCGCTGCGGCTGACCAAGGCCAGTCCCGCGTTCTGCGCCGCGCGGGTCAACGCTTCGCTCGTACTGGACCAGCTGCACATCGCACTGCTGTTTTATCCGACCGGCGTCTATAGCGCCCCGTTCCTGATGGCGCCCGCCATCGGATCGATCGGATACGGCGTGCGTTACGGTGCCACCTATGCCTACCGCAGCGCCGCCGCCGGCTTCGCATTCCTGCTCGGTTCCTTGTCCGCCTCGCCGTACTGGCACCACATTCCCTTGCCCGCGGCCGGCGTGATCCTCGGGAACGCGTATCTGCCCGTCTACGCCGCCGCGATCTCCGAAAAACTGCGGCGCGACCGCCACGTCATGCAGCGCCGCGCGAGCGACGCGGAAGAATTACACCAGGTGCTGCGCGACAAAGCCAACGAAACCCAGCTCAGGATCCTGCAAGCGCAAATCGAGCCGCACTTCCTGTTCAATACCCTCGCGAACGTGCGCCATTTGTACCGTTCGGACACCGCGGAAGGGGAACGCATGATGGAACATCTGGTGACCTATCTGCGCGGCGTCATGGAGGAATTGCGTTCGGACGCGTCGACCCTGCGCAAGGAAATCGACCTGGTCCTGGACTATCTCGCCATCATCCAGATCCGTCTTGGCGATCGGCTGCGCTATTCGGCCGACCTGCCGCCCGCCCTGGAACAAGCCGCGTTCCCGCCGGCGATGCTGATCTCGCTGGTGGAAAACGCCATCAAGCACGGGCTGGCCGGCCGGCCAGCCGGCACCATCCGGATCGAGGCCGACACCGATGGCGCCACCCTTTACGTGGCGGTGCGCGACGACGGCGCCGGCTTCTCGACCACGGGCGGGACCGGGGTCGGGCTCAGCAATATTCGCCAGCGCCTCGACGCCCTCTACGGCGCGCGCGGCTCGCTCGCGGTGGAAAGCGGCCCGGCGGGCGGCTTCGCCGCGCGGATCGGCGTGCCGCTGGCGCAGCCTAACCGACTTCCGAGCTGACCGTGATCAGCTCCGGATCGTCCGCGTGATCGGTCAGAATCCGGCGCACGCGGTCCTGCCACAGGGCGGCAAATTCCTTGGCTTCCGCTGGCGTCGCCGCGCCTTCCAGGACCTGGCGCAGCAGGATGCTGGCGCGCGGATCGGCCGGGACGTGATTCATGTGCATGGACAGGTGCACGGAGGTTCCAGTATCGAGCCGCTCGAAGCTGACTTCGCCCTCGACCGCGCACGAGAAATAGTGCAGGTCCTGGCGCCGGTACCGGCGGCCGATGCCCTTGAAGCCGCCCGGACCCATCGCGCCGGTGACCAGGCTGACCACACTGGCGATGACGCCGGTCACGCCCTCGTCGCCGGGCGCGGCGAAGCGTACCTGCACCCCACCACGTTCCGGCGCGGCGTCCGGGTACAGCAAGGCCAATGCCTTGCGCGTCAGGAGCCAGGCGCCGGCCACGGTGGGACAGGAGTGCCCGGCCAGCCGCACCGCGTCCACGTAGCGGTAGGTGATGACGCCGTCGCCGCAAGCGCCGAGGAACTCGGCCAGGCTATCGTGCACGGTGATGGCCGGAGCCTGGTCGAAAAACGGGGGATGGTTCATGCGATGGTCTCCTTCAAAGCAGGCCGAGTTGGAGTTTGACCTCGTCGGTCATGGAATGGATGGTCCACGGCGGTTCCCAGACCAGGTCCACGTGCACCCCTGCCACGCCCGGCACTTGGGCCACGTGGCCTTCCACCACGCGCGGGAACGTGCCGGCGACGGGACATGCAGGCGCGGTCAGCGTCATCTCGATGTGCACGTTTCCTTCCGGGTCGATGTCGATCAGGTAGATCAGGCCGAGGTCGAAGATGTTGACCGAGATTTCGGGGTCGTAGATCGTGCGCAGCACGGCCACGATGTCTTCGCGCAGTGCGTCTTCGTCGAATACGGTATTCATGATTACTCCGTCGTGACCTGCGCCGCGCGGTCCTTCAGCGCAGCCTGCAGGGTGTGCCACGCCAGCGTGGCGCATTTCACGCGGGCCGGGAACTCGCGCACGCCGGCCAGCACTTCCAGTTTGCCCAGGTCGGCCGCCGCATGCGCGTCGGCATGCGTCAGCAGATGATGGAATTCGTTGAACAGGTTTTCGGCGTCCTGCAGGCGCCGTCCTTTCAGTATTTCGGTCATCAGGGAAGCCGAAGCCGTCGAAATCGCGCAACCGGAGCCTTCGAAACTGACGTCGCGGATCACGTCGCCGTCCACCTGCAGATAGACAGTGAGCTGGTCACCGCACAGGCGATTGTGTCCGTGCGCGAAATGGTTGGCGCAAGCCAGCGCATGATGGTTGCGCGGTTTGCGGTAGTGGTCGAAGATCACTTCCTGGTATAGATCACGCAATTCGCTCATGGCCGAAACATCTCCACGACTTTCGCGATCCCCGCCATCAGGGCGTCGACTTCGGACCGCGTGTTGTACAGCGCGAACGATGCACGCGCCGTGCCGGCCAGGCCGAAACGCTGCATGATCGGCATCGCGCAGTGGTGCCCGGCGCGGATCGCCACGCCAGCATGGTCGAGAATCGTGCCGATGTCGTGCGGGTGGACTCCAGCGAGCGTGAACGACAGGATGCTCGCCTTCTCGCGCGCGGTGCCGACGATGCGCAGACCATCGATGCCAGCGGCCAGTCCGGTCGCATACGCCAGCAAATCACGCTCATGGGCGGCAATGGCGTTCACGCCGATGGATTCGACGTATTCGAGGGCGCGTCCCAGCCCGATGGCGCCTGCGATGTTCGGCGTGCCCGCCTCGAATTTGAACGGCAGCTCGTTGTAGCGTGTTTCGCCGAAGGTGACGGAACTGATCATGTCGCCGCCGCACTGATAAGGCGGCATCGCGTCGAGCAGCGCCTCCTTCCCGTACAGGACCCCGATGCCGGTCGGACCATAGATCTTGTGGCCGGAAAAGGCATAGAAGTCGCAGCCAAGCGCCTGCACGTCCACGCCGAGATGCGCGATCGCCTGCGCGCCGTCCAGCAGCACCGGCACACCGTGCGCGTGCGCCAGTTCGACGATACGCCGCGCCGGCGTCACGCTGCCCAGCGCGTTGGACAGGTGGGTGAGCGCCACCAGCCGGGTCTTGGGGCCGATCAGGCGGCCCAGCATGTCGAGATCCAGTTCGCCGGCCTCGTTCACCGGCGCTACGCGCAGCTCGGCGCCGGTCTGTCCGCACACCATCTGCCACGGCACGATGTTGGAATGATGCTCCATCGCGCTGACGATGATGTTGTCCGCCTCGGTCAGGCGCGGCCGCGCGAAACTCTGCGCCACCAGGTTGATGGCCTCGGTGGTGCCGCGCACGAAGATGATCTCGCGCGTGCTGGCCGCGTTGATAAAGCGCCGCACCGTCTCGCGCGCCGCCTCGTGCTGGTCGGTGGCGCGCTGGCTCAGCGTATGCACGCCGCGGTGCACGTTGGAATTGGTGCGGCGATAGAAGTCCGCCTCGGCCGCCAGCACCGCTTCCGGCTTGTGGGTGGTGGCGGCGTTATCGAGGTAGACCAGCGGCACGCCATGCACCGTTTCGCGCAGCACGGGGAAGTCCGCGCGCCAGCGCGCGGCCGGCTGCAGGAGCACGTCCGTTTCCATTTTCATCGCAATTCTCCCAGGCGGCCCGACAGGATCGTTTCCAGGCGGGTGCGCAGCGAAGCCACGCGGATCCGTTCGATCACGTCCTGGGCGAAGGCCTGCACCAGCAGGCTGCGCGCCACCACCGCATCGATGCCGCGCGAGCGCAGGTAAAACAACTGCGCCTCGTCCAGCTGACCGACCGTCGCGCCGTGGTTGCATTTAACGTCGTCGGCGTAGATTTCCAGTTCCGGCTTGGTGTCCACCTCCGCGTCGCGCGACAGCAGCAGATTGTGGTTGGTCTGGCAGGCGTCGGTCTTCTGGGCGCCTGGCCGGACGATCACCTTGCCGTTGAAAACCGCGCGCGCTTCGCCTCCCAGCACGCCGCGATAATGTTCGCGGCTGGTGCCGTGCGGCTGGCGATGGTCGATGCGGGTGTGATGATCCACGTGCTGGGTGCCGCCCGCGAGGTACAAGCCGTCCAGGCTCGCCTCGCAGCCGCGTCCCTCGAACGCGGTGGCGATGTCGGTGCGCGCCAGCGCCGCGCCGAACGCGATCGAGCAGGACGCCAGGCGGCTGTCGCGTTGTTGCGCGACCTCGATTCCAGCCACGTGGAACGCGCCGCCGCCCTCCTGCTGCAGCTTGTGGTGGGTGATGGCCGCGTTCTCCGCCGCGACGATCCGGGTGACGACGTTGTTGAAATAGGCCGCGCCGTCGACGCCGGCATAGTGTTCGATCACGGTGGCCTGGGCGCCCGCCTCGGCCACGATCACGTTGCGCACATGGTGCGTGCATCCTGGTTGCGTCGAAATGAACAACAGGTGCACGGGCGCCTCCAGCACCGTGCCTCGCTGCAGGTGCAGGAAGGCGCCGTCCGCCATGAAGGCGGCGTTGAGGGCGCCGAACGCCGAGGCGTGGGTCTCCTGTACCAGATAGGGCTGCAGTGCTTCCGGCGCCGCTTCCAGCGCGTCGGCCAGGCTGGCCAGGCGCGCACCGGACGGAAGTCTGCCGACCGCCGACAGCCACGGCGCATAGCGGCCGTCGTGGAATACCAGCACATGGCCGACATCCCCGGCCAGCTCGCAGCGGTTGGCGAGCACCTGGGCCGCGGCATGCGAACCGGCACGGCCGTGGGCCGTGACGTGGACATCGGCCTGCTCCAGCGCCGCCACGCTGGTGTATTTCCAGTCCTCGTCGCGGCGGGTGGGGAAGCCGCGCTGCGCGAACTGGTCCAGGGCGTCCTTGCGCAGCCGCGCCAGCCACGGTAGGTCGGCGCCGGGGAGCAGATCGGCCGTGCGCGCGAAATCGGCCAGGCAGGTGCTGCGGGCGTCGAGTCTCATCGCGCCCCCGCTCGGACCGGAGTCCGTTCCGCCGGCGCGGCATCATCGAGCCAGCCATAGCCGCGTTCTTCCAGTTCCAGCGCCAGCTCCTTGCCGGCGGAACGCACGATACGGCCGCGCGACAGGACGTGCACATAATCCGGCACCACGTAGTCCAGCAGGCGCTGGTAGTGCGTCACCAGGATCATCGAACGCTCCGGGCTGCGCAGGGCGTTGACGCCTTGGGCCACCACCTGCAGGGCGTCGATGTCGAGGCCCGAGTCGGTTTCGTCGAGGATCGCCAGTTTCGGCTCGAGCAGCGCCATTTGCAGCACTTCGTTGCGCTTTTTCTCGCCGCCGGAAAAGCCTTCGTTGACCGAGCGGTAAAGCAGCTCCTCGCGCATCTCCATCAACGCCATCTTGTTCTTGATTAGCTTGAGGAAGTCCATCGCGTCCAGCTCGGGCAGGCCGCGGTGCTTGCGCACGTTGTTCACCGCCGTCTTCAGCAGATGCACGTTGCTGACGCCGGGGATCTCCACCGGGTACTGGAACCCCAGGAAGATGCCGGCGCGGGCCCGCTCTTCCGGCGCCAGCGGCAGCAGGTCGCGGCCTTCGAACAGCACGGTGCCGCCGGTGACCTCGTAGTTGTCGCGGCCCGCGAGCACCTGCGCCAGCGTACTCTTGCCGGAGCCGTTCGGCCCCATGATGGCGTGCACCTCGCCGGGATTGACCGTCAGGTTCAGGCCGCGCAGGATCGGGGTCTGGTCGACGGATGCTTGCAGATTCGTGATTTTCAACATATCGGTTCTTCCTTCGCTTAACCCACGCTGCCTTCCAGGCTCACGCTCAATAGCTTTTGCGCCTCGACCGCGAACTCCATCGGCAGTTCCTTGAACACTTCCTTGCAGAAGCCGTTGACGATGATGGAGACGGCATCCTCCGCCGACAGGCCGCGCTGGCGGCAGTAGAACAGCTGGTCCTCCCCGATGCGCGAGGTGGTGGCTTCGTGTTCCACCCGCGCGGTCGGATTGCGTACTTCGATGTAGGGGAAGGTGTGCGCGCCGCACAGCTCGCCGAGCAGCAGCGAATCGCATTGCGTGTGGTTGCGCGCGCCTTCCGCGTTCTTCATCACCTTCACCAGGCCGCGGTAGGTGTTCTGCGCCCGGCCTGCGGAGATGCCCTTGGCCACGATGGTGCTGCGTGTGTTGCGGCCCAGGTGGATCATCTTGGTGCCGGTGTCCGCCTGCTGGTAGTTGTTGGTCAGCGCCACGGAATAGAACTCGCCGGTGGAGTTGTCGCCGCGTAGCAGCACGCTCGGATACTTCCAGGTGATGGCGGACCCCGTTTCCACCTGGGTCCAGGAGATGCGCGAGTTGGCGCCGCGGCAGTCGCCGCGCTTGGTCACGAAATTGTAGATGCCGCCCACACCGTTCTTGTCGCCCGGGTACCAGTTCTGCACGGTGGAGTACTTGATCTGCGCGCCTTCCAGCGCCACCAGTTCGACCACGGCCGCGTGCAGCTGGTTCTCGTCGCGCATGGGAGCGGTGCAGCCTTCCAGGTAGCTGACCGAGGCGCCGGCGTCGGCGATGATCAGGGTGCGCTCGAACTGGCCGGTGTCCTTGGCGTTGATGCGGAAGTAGGTCGACAGCTCCATCGGGCAGCGCACGCCGGGCGGGATGTAGCAGAAGGAGCCGTCCGAGAACACCGCGGAGTTCAGCGCCGCGAAGAAGTTGTCCGACGCCGGCACCACCGAGCCCAGATATTGCCGCACCAGGTCCGGGTGTTCGCGCACGGCCTCGGAGAAGGAGCAGAAGATGATCCCGAGTTCGGCCAGCTTGTCCTTGTAGGTCGTGCCGACCGATACGCTGTCGAACACCGCATCGACGGCGACCCCGGCCAGGCGTGCGCGCTCGTGCAGGGGCACGCCGAGTTTTTCGTAGGTGCGCAGGAGTTCCGGATCGACTTCGTCCAGGCTCTTGGGGCTGTCCTTGAGCGACTTCGGCGCGGCGTAGTAAATGATGTCCTGGTAGTCGATCGGCGGGTAGTCCGCCTTCTGCCAGGTCGGCTCGGTCAGGGTCAGCCAGTGGCGATATGCCTTCAGGCGCCATTCGAGCATGAAGGGCGGTTCGTTCTTGCGCGCCGAGATGGCGCGGATCGTCTCTTCGGACAAGCCACGCGGCAGCGTATCGGTTTCCAGCTCGGTGACAAAACCATGCTGGTAGTCGGCGCCGATCATCTCGTCCAATGCGGTTTCAGCCATGATGTTCTCTCTTCGATTGAGGCGCGGGGCGCAGCGCGCTGATGTCGACGGCCTGCTCCACCGGCTGCATCATCTGGTCGAGCGTGATCTCGCGCAGCACCCCGAGCACGGCGCGGTTGACCCGCTGCCAATTGGCCCGCACCGCGCACGCCGCCTCCTGCACGCACAGGCCCGGCGTCACGCTGCACTCCGTCATGCCGATCGGGCCATCCATGGCGTGGATGATGTCCGCCATCGAGATCCTGGTCGGCGCGCGGGCGAGCAGATAGCCACCCTTGGCGCCGCGCAGCGAGTTCACCAGCCCGCCGCGCGCCAGAAGCTTGAGGATCTTGCTCACGGTGGGCGCCGGGACGTGGATCGCGGCGGCGATGTCGGCCGCACTGCGGCTGCGCTCGGGCTGGACTGCCAGCGCGGTCAACACCACGGTGCCGTAATCGGCCATCTTGCTCAGTCTTAGCATGCGTCGTACGCCTTAAATAGCACCAAATCGGTCCTATAAATACAGCAAAAAAATCCCAGGCCAGGCTGGGATGGTCGGCTCGACGGGAATCAGCCGCCGCAGCTGCCGCAGCAAGATCCTTCGGTGCCATGGGCTACCTTCTTCAAGCCCACGCCGGCGCGGGTCAGGACGGTGCGCAGTTCCTGCAGCGAGGTCACGTCGGCATCGAAGTCGATCGCGATCTTCGCGTCGGCACTGGCGATGGCCACTTTGGCGACGCCAGGGACGTCGTTGAGCACGCGGGCGACGGTCATTGCGCCAGCTTCATCCAGCGCGCCCGCCAGGGACAAGGTTTCGGATTTCATGTGTGTTCCTCAGGTTGGGATGGACATACTTTACCATAACATGCATTTTAAATGCATCTTTATGGCCCCACAATTTGTAGGGAATCCGGGTGGCGGTTATACGGTGGTGCCGAACAGCGCGCCGATGCCGGCCGCCGCGGCCATGGACAAGGCGCTCCAGAACGTCACGCGCAGGACGCCGCGGACGATGTTGGCGCCGCCTGCATACGCGGCCAGGCCACCGAGCAGCGCCAGGAATGCCAGCGACATGACGACCGTGGTGGGGATCAGAGCGGGCTGCGGCGCGATCAGCGCGACCAGCAAAGGCAGGGCCGCGCCGACGGCGAAGCTGAGAGCGGACGACCACGCGGCCTGCAGCGGCCTGGCACTCATGGCTTCGGTGATGCCCAGTTCGTCCTTCGAATGGGCCGCCAGGGCATCGTGGCGCATCAGGCTGGTGGCGACCTGCTCGGCCAGCGCGGGCTCGATGCCGCGCTCCATGTAGATGCGCGCCAGCTCGCTGTGTTCGCCCTCGGGGTTCTCGTGCAGCTCGGCGCGCTCCTTGTCCAACGCGGCCCGTTCGGTATCCGCCTGCGACTGGACGGACACGTATTCCCCGGTCGCCATCGACATCGCGCCCGCCACCAGGCCGGCGACGCCAGCGACCAGGATGCTCTGATGCGAAGCGTTCGACGCGGCCACGCCAAGGATCAGACTGGCGGTGGACACGATGCCGTCGTTCGCACCGAGCACGGCGGCGCGCAGCCAGCCGACACTATCCAGTTTGTGGAATTCACGATGTCGTCTTGGCATGGCCGGCGCGTCCGTCTGGATGGAATGGGGTCAGCTTCCTCCGCGCTCGATCCACAAGGGCAGCTCGAGGAATCCACTGGCAGGATACACCGCATTCACGGGCGAACGCCCAGGCACGGGTGCGATGCGGCTGGTACGCGACAGGAGTTCGTCGGCGAAGACGCGCAGTTCCAGCCGTGCCAGCGGTGCGCCGGGGCAGACGTGGATGCCGGCGCCGTACAGCAGGTTCTGCGCCGGATCGCGGTCCAGGCGGAATTCATCCGGGTCGCCGAAGACGGCTTCATCGCGGTTGGCCGATGCCCACATCAGCGTCACGCGGTCGCCTGGCGCCAGGTCCTGTCCCGCGATGTGCACGGGCTGCGTGACGACACGCCGGTTCGCAATGAGCGGCGCGTGGATGCGCAGGATTTCATCGGCGGCGGCGGGCAACAACTGCGGGGCGGCCCGGAGCTGCCGCTGCACATCCGGCTGGGTGGCCAGGAAGTGCGCGATGATGCCGACGCTGGCCGCGATGGTGCTCAGCTCGCCGACCGTCCAGTTGCGCAGAATGCTGACGATCTCCTCCTCGTTCAGCAAACGCTCGCCCACGCGCTCGCGCAGCAGGCTGGTGGTCAGATCGTCCGGCGCGTTCGCTCCGGCGTCGCGGCGCAGCGCCAGCAGCTCGCGGATGTAGCCGTCGAATTCCAGGGCCACCTCTTCCAGCGCCGCGCGGTCGCGCGCCAGCGTGGCCGCATGGTTCTTGCGGGTCCATTGGCGCAGCGGTGCGTGCAGTTCGGCGGGCCAGCCGAGAAAGGCGGCCTGCACCCGCAGCGCATAGTCCTCCGCGAAGGCGGACATGAACTCCGTCGCGCCATTGTCCGGCAAACTGTCCACCAGCTGCGCGGCGATGGCGCGGCAGGCCGGCTCGAAGGCGCGCATGCGCTCGTCGCTGAAGTAGGGATCGATGATGCGCCGGTAGACCGTGTGCTGGGGTGGGTCCATGCCGCTGGGGACCGCGAGATGGCTGGAGACGGCGTTGCTGAACGTCGCGGGATCGTGCAGGGCGCGCATCACGTCTTCGTGGCGGAACAGCGACCAATTCAGGTACTCGCTATGCGCCACCGGGCAGCGGCGCCGCATCTCGTCGTACGCGGCGATTTGATCCTGAAGCACGGCTTCGGATCGGGGGTCCCACTGGGGGACGGTTTTCTTGTCCATGTCGCAGTCCATTCTACTGCAGCGAAGAACGGGGCGCGCTTAAGGTGGATTAGGAAGAATCCAGGCGGAGGCGCGCCCGCGCCTCCGCCCACGTGCTTAGCCTGCCGCGCGGGCGGCCGGTGCGCCAGCCGCGTCTTTTTCGGACGACTCGGCGGAGCGGTTCACCCAGCAGTCGGCGTTCTCGATGCCCAGCGCGACCGGATCGAAAACCGGGTCCTTGCCCTGGGCCTTCTGGGCCTCGTAGTCGCGCAGGCATTTGAACGCGACCTTATGCATCAACACGATCGCGATGATGTTCAGCCATGCCATCAAGCCCACGCCCAGGTCACCCAGCGCCCAGGCGACAGCCGCAGTCTTCATGGTGCCGTACACGGTCGCGCCGATGATGCACAGCTTGAGCAGCAGGGTGAGCCAGGGACGGTGCACCGAGCGGTTGATGTAGGCCACGTTGGTCTCGGCGATGTAGTAGTAGGCCACGATGGTGGTGAAGGCGAAGAAGAATAGTGCGATCGCCACGAACAGCGCGCCGAAGCCCGGCATCACGTTTTCCAGCGCCGTTTGCACGTAGCCGGGGCCGGCAGCCACGCCCTGGACGCCAGTGTGAAGCGCCACGCCGTCCGGCCCCTGCACGTTGTATTGGCCGGTGATGAGCAGCATGAAGGCGGTGGCCGAGCACACGAACAGGGTGTCGATATACACGGAGAAGCCCTGCACCAGGCCTTGCTTGGCGGGGTGGCTCACCTCCGCGGCCGAAGAAGCGTGCGGGCCGGTGCCCTGCCCCGCCTCGTTCGAGTACACGCCGCGCTTGACGCCCCATTGGATCGCCAGGCCGAGGATGGCGCCGAACGCCGCGTTCGCGCCGAACGCGGCGCTGAAGATCAGCTTCAGCACGGCCGGCAATTGGCCGATATTGAGCAGCACGATGAAGACCGCCACCAGCACGTAACCGAGCGCCATGAACGGCACGACCACTTCCGCAAACGTGGCAATGCGCTTGACGCCGCCGAAGATGATGAAGGCGAGCATGAGAGCTAACGCACCGGCCGTGATGGCGGGATCGATATGCAGCGCCGTGTTCAGGCTTTCGGCGATGGAATTGGCCTGCACGCCAGGCAGCAGCAGGCCGCAGGCGATCACTGTGGTGACGGCGAAGACCCAGGCGTACCACTTCATGCCCAGCCCTTTTTCGATGTAGAAGGCCGGACCGCCGCGATACTGCTTGTCGATCTGTTCCTTGTAGACCTGGCCGAGGGTCGATTCGACAAACGCCGAACTGGCCCCGAGGAAGGCAACCATCCACATCCAGAATACGGCGCCCGGACCACCAAAGGTGATCGCGGTTGCGACGCCGGCGATGTTACCGGTGCCGACGCGCCCCGCCAGGGTCATCGCCAGCGCCTGGAACGACGACACCCCGCGTTCGGAGCTTTTGCCTTCAAACATAAGACGAATCATTTCGCCGACGTGCCGCACCTGCAGGAAGCGCGAGCGCACCGAAAAATACAATCCCACGCCCAGGCACAGCGCAATCAGCGCCGGGCTCCAGACAATGTCGTTCATCGCTGTGACCAACTCGTTCATCTATTTTCCCCAAGAGTTCTATATTTGCGCGGGCTGTGACCACCCGCATGCGGATGAGAAGATACCTGACGATGGGGCAGATGCAAGTGCTTTTTCAGAAATACCGCCAATTTGCCACCGCACGGCACAGACATGCATACATTTCAGTTTTTGGCAAGTCCGGTGTATTCTTGCGGCCACCTCAACGCCGGACCGGCATGACTCCAAGGACCGCCATCTTGAAACGCCTCGCTCCCCGCGCTCTCGCGCTTGCCCTCGCCTCCGTATTTACCATCAGTGCCAGCGCCCACGCGGCGACCGTGCCGCCACGCGCACAAGTATCCCACCTGTCGCAGGAGGATGCGGCGGCGCGCGCGGCGCGCGTGTCCAATGTCGCCTACACGCTCGACTTCACGCTGACCGGCAAGGAGACGTTTGCGAACACCACCACCGTGTCGTTCGACCTGTCCGACGCCAGCGCGCCGCTCACGATCGACCTGGACCAGGCCACGATCAAGAAGCTCACGGTCAACGGCAAGGATGTGCCGCCCGAGTACAACCAGTGGTTCGTCACGCTCGCGCCGCAGAACCTGAAGAAGGGACATAACACGGTCACCGTCTCGTTCGAGCGCAAGCACAGCACCAATGGCGAAGGCCTGCACCGCATGGTCGATCCGGTCGATGGCCGCGTGTACACCTACTCGCACTTCGAACCGGCGGCGGCGCACCAGATGTTCGCCGTGTTCGACCAGCCCGACCTGAAGGCCACCTACCAGCTCACGGTGACCGCACCGGCCGACTGGCAGGTGGTGTCCGCCACGCGCGAGACCAAGATCGACACCGCCGGCGAGAGCAAGCGCTGGACCTTCCCGCGCACGAAGAAGCTGAGCCCCTACAACTTCTCGATGCACGCCGGCCCGTACAAGGTGTGGGAAGACACGTCCGGAAAATACCCGATGCGCCTGTTCGCGCGCCAGTCGGTCGCGTCCCAGATCAAGCCGGCCGAGTGGTTCCGCTACACGAAGGCGGGCTTGGCCTTCTTCGACCAGTACTACGGCATTCCGTACCAGTTCCAGAAGTACGACCAGATCCTGGTGCCGGACTTCCTGTACGGCGCGATGGAGAATTCCGCCGCCATCACCTTCGCCGAGCGCGGCTTCATGTACAAGGCCGAAATGACCGCGGCCCAGCGCCAGCAGCTGGCCGGCGTGATCATGCACGAGATGGCGCACCAGTGGTTCGGCGACCTGGTGACGATGAAGTGGTGGAACGGGCTGTGGCTGAACGAGAGCTTCGCTTCCTTCATGGGCACGCTGGGCACTGCGGAAGCGACCGAATTCAAGGATGCATGGCAGGCCTTCTATTCGAGCGGCGAAGCCTACGCCTATGAACAGGACCAGAAATCGACCACCCACCCGATCGAGGTGCCGGTTGCTTCCACCCGCAACGCCTTCGACAACATCGACGCCATCACCTATTCGAAAGGGGCGGCCACGCTGATGCAACTGCGCCATCTGCTGGGTGCAGACGTGTTCCGCAAGGGCGTGCACAACTACCTGACCAAGTTCGCGTACAAGAACGCGACGTTGGACGACTTCATCGGCACCCTCGGCAAAACCGCGCACCGCGACCTGTCGCAGTGGACGCGCGAGTGGCTGTACCAGCCGGGCGTGAACACGATCGCCGCCAACTACAGCTGCAAGGGCGGCAAGGTCGACGCCTTCGCTCTCGGCCAGAGCGCCAGCAAGCAGTTCCCGACCCTGCGCGAGCAGCGTGTGCAGGTGGCCAGCTTCCGCCTGAACGACGGCAAGCTGGAACTGCTGAAGAACGTGCCCATCACCTACGCAGGCACCAACACCGCGGTCAAGGAACTGGTGGGCAGCGCCTGCCCGGACCTGGTGTACGCCAACTACCAGAACTGGGGCTACGCGAAAGTGCAGCTGGACCAGCACTCGTTCGAAACGGCGCGTTCGCACATGGCGGCCGTCAGCGATCCGCTGCTGCGCACGATGCTGTGGCACAGCCTGTGGGACATGGTGCGCGACGCCAAGCTTCCGCTGAACGACTTCATCACCGTCGCCCTGAACAATGCAGCGCACGAGAAGGACTACACCCTGTTGGGCGACATCCTGGGCAAGCTGACGGGATCGATGCACTACCTCGACGAAATGGGCGTGTCCAACGCGTGGACGCAGCAAACGCGCAAGGCGCTGGAGGACATGGCCTGGAACAGCGCGCTCGCCAGCAAGGGCGACGACAACTTCCAACGCCGCTGGTTCGGCGCCTATCTGCAGCTGGCGACCAGCCAGCCCGCCTTGGAGCGCCTCGCATCCATCCTGGACGGTAAGACCGCCGTGGACGGGCTCACTATCAACCAGGACCTGCGCTGGCAGATCATCAGCCACCTGAGCCGTTACAACTATCCGGGCAGCGCGGAACTGGTGAAGACCGAGCAGGAACGTGACAAATCCGACTCCGGCCAGGCCGCCGCGTTGGCGTCGACCGTCGTGCGGCCGGATCCGGCCGTCAAGACCGAGTGGCTGGCAACGATCGCGGACGCCAAGACCAAGCTGCCGTTCTCGAAGGTACGCACCGCAATGTTCAGCCTGTATCCGGCTGAGCAGGTCGCCCTGAGCGAACAGAGCGCGGTCCAGCGCTTGGCCCAGTTGCCGGTGCTGGATAAGACGGCCGGCCCGGTCTTCATGCGGGCCTACGCGCCGAGCATGATCCCGACCGGCTGCAGCGCGACCAGCGTCAAGCGCCTGTCCGACGCGGCGACAACCATGACCGACCTGTCGGCCGGCACCCGCCGCGCCCTGGTCGATAAGCTGGAGGAAGACGAGCGCTGCGTCGCCATCAAGAATGCGCTGACGATTCCGCAGTCCTGAAGCGCCGCGCTCGAGGAATTGGGGGGCGCAAGTTGTGGCCCCTGTCAAATAGGTGGGGTGTGCAATGCTCAGTCACGTTTTGGCAGCGGGTCTTCTGGCGGCGGCGTCCGCCCTGACACCAGTTGAACAGGCCACGTTCGCCGGCAAGCTGGAGCAAGCGTACCGACTGACCGACGCGGGGCCGCACGCAGCGCCGGCGGCTCGCTTCTCGCTCTTGCTTCAACGTGCCCGGGTACACCACTTCGCCCGCCTCTCGGGCCAGCCCGCCGCTGACGAAATCCAGACCCTGGATGCCCTGCACGCGCAAGCTGCCAGCGTTTCGCCCGACTTGCGCGCCCAAGCTCTGCATGCGCGCCTGGTGACAACTTACTTCCGACAACTGACCGGGGCCGAAAAGGAAGACTTCCTTGCGCTCCGCCCTGGCTTCATCAAGCTGGCGCAGGAATTGGAGCATCCCTGCCACAAGGCCGACGCCGAATTCTTTGCCGCGCTGATGCTGCAGGTTTCGAACAAGGTCCTCGAGTCGGCGGACGGACTCGAGCAAGCGCGCAGGACAGCCACAGCGGGCGGCTGCGACATCGAACTATCATATGCCCTTCGGCATTTGGCCGAGGTAGCCGAGGTTCAAGGCAATCTCGCCAAGGCCGCGCAGTTGGCCGAGCAAAGCCTGGACCTGCGCCGTCGGCTGGGTATGACGATATACCTTCCCTATTCCTTGCTCCAAACCGCAGACATCGCCAGCAAGCGTGGCGACCGGGCAAAGGCGCAGCGCGACCGTGCAGAAGCGGCGCGCATCGCGGCCAAGCTCGGCTTGCCCGCACAGATGAAGGCGACGCGGGATGCGGTTGCTGCGGCGCGACCATAGAAAACGCGAAGCAGTAAACTAGGCTAACCAACCTTAGCCTATCCGTGGCAGCCATGGAAACCATCAACATTCGCGAAGTAAGAACCCACTTGTCTCGGCTAGTGAATCAGGCCGCCAAAGGTGAGCCCTTCATTATTGCGAAAGCCGGCAAGCCGCTCGTGAAGGTGGTTCCGCTGGAAACGCTAGCGCCGCGGCCGGTACGCCGGCTCGGCTTTCTTACGGGAGAGATTTCAGTCCCAGACGATTTCGATAGCATGGGAGAAAGCAAGAATGACACTGCTGCTTGATGCCCACTTACTTTTATGGGCAGCAGGGCGGTACTAACGTGGTTTCACAGCATTGAGCAAGTTGGTAGGCCTCCGCGGAGTCGAACCGCGCACCAACGGATTATGAGTCCGCTGCTCTAACCAGGCATGAGCTAGAGGCCCGAGGGGAGAAAACGAAAGGGGCGAGGATAAGTGCTCATCCCCGCCCCGTCAAGGTTCAGCTTCCTTCGAGGAAGCTCTTGAGCTTGTCGGAGCGCGAGGGGTGGCGCAGCTTGCGCAGAGCCTTCGCTTCGATCTGGCGGATACGCTCGCGCGTCACGTCGAACTGCTTACCCACCTCTTCCAGCGTGTGGTCGGTGGACATTTCGATGCCGAAGCGCATGCGCAGCACCTTAGCTTCGCGCGGCGTCAGCGAATCGAGCACGTCCTTCACCACTCCGCGCATCGAGGCATGCAGGGCCGCATCCGACGGCGCCAGCGTGTTGTTGTCCTCGATGAAGTCGCCCAGATGGGAATCGTCGTCGTCGCCGATCGGCGTTTCCATCGAGATCGGTTCCTTGGCAATCTTCATGATCTTCCGGATTTTGTCTTCCGGCATTTCCATCTTGATCGCCAGCGTGGCCGGATCGGGCTCGGCGCCGGTTTCTTGCAGGATCTGGCGCGAGATCCGGTTCATCTTGTTGATCGTCTCGATCATGTGCACCGGAATACGGATGGTGCGCGCCTGGTCGGCGATGGAGCGGGTGATCGCCTGGCGAATCCACCACGTCGCGTAGGTCGAGAACTTATAGCCGCGGCGGTATTCGAACTTGTCCACCGCCTTCATCAGGCCGATGTTGCCTTCCTGGATCAGGTCCAGGAACTGCAGGCCGCGGTTGGTGTACTTCTTGGCGATCGAAATCACGAGACGCAGGTTGGCCTCGGTCATCTCGCGCTTGGCCTTGCGCGCCTTCATTTCGCCCGCCGCCATCTGGCGGTTGATGTTGCGCAGGTCCTGCAACGGCAGCACGACGCGCGCCTGCAGGTCGATCAGACGCTGCTGCAGTTCCTTGATGGTCGGGATGTTGCGGCCCAGAATGGCCGAGTAGGCATGGCCGGCGTTGACTTCGCCGTCCACCCAGTCGAGATTGGTCTCGTTACCCGGGAATACCTTGATGAAGTGGGCGCGCGGCATGCCGCACTTGTTCACGGCCACGTCGAGGATCTGCTTCTCGATGTGGCGCACTTCCTCCACTTGCCCGCGCAGGGTGTCGCACAGCTTTTCGACCACCTTGGCGGTGAAGCGGATGCCCAGCAGTTCGTTGGAGATGGCTTCCTGCGCCTTGACGTAGTTCTTGGAGCCGTAGCCTTCCTTCTCGTAGGCGCGGCGCATTTTGTCGAAGTGCTGCTGGATGAAGGCGAATTTCTCGAGGGCGGCATTCTTGAGCGCTTCGAGCTGCTCGGCGGAGTAGCCGGCGGCGCCGGAGGCGGCGGCCTGCTCCTCTTCCTCTTCTTCCTCTTCCTCTTCGGCGTCCTCGTCCTCTTCTTCCTCGTCGGCGGCGGCCGCGAGTTCCTCGGTCTCGCCGTTCGGGTCGACCAAGCCGTCGACGATCTCGTCGATCTTGATCTCTTCGCCCTGGATCCGGATCGCGGCCGACAGGATCTCGGCGATGGTGACCGGGCAGGCGGAAATCGCCTGGATCATGTCCTTCAGGCCTTCCTCGATGCGCTTGGCGATCTCGATCTCGCCTTCGCGCGTGAGCAGCTCGACCGAACCCATCTCGCGCATGTACATGCGCACGGGGTCGGTGGTGCGGCCGAAGTCGGAGTCGACGGTCGACAGGGCGGCTTCGGCGGCGGCCTCGGCTTCGTCGTCGCTGGTGACGGTGGCGACGTTATCGGACAGCAGCAGCGTCTCGGCATCGGGCGCGTGCTCGTACACGGCGATGCCCATGTCGTTGAAGGTGCCGATGATGCCTTCGATCGCTTCCGGATCGACGATGTTGTCCGGCAGATGGTCGTTGATCTCGGCGTAGGTCAGGAAGCCACGTTCCTTGCCGAACTTGATCAGGGTCTTGAGCTTCTGGCGGCGGCGCTCGAGTTCCTCTTCCGAGGCCTCGGTGTCCGACGAGAACGCATCTTTCAGCAGTGCTTTTTCCTTGGCCTTGCGGTCCTTGGCCTTGGCCTTGTCCGCGGCCTTGAGCTCGGCGCGTTCGACCGCGTTCAGTGCGGCCACTTCGTCGTTCTCGGGCTGGAATTCCTTGGGCTTGCGGCCGCGCCGACCCGGCACCTTGACCGAAGGCAGCACATAGCCGGACGTGTCGATCGCCGCCAAGGCGGCTGCGTCGGTGGTCTGGCTCACGGCGGGAGGTGTGCCCGCGGCCTTCGCTTCGACTGTGTCGACAGCTTTGTCCGCTTTGGCGGCTTTGGCCGGTTTCTTCTCGGCCGCTTTGGGATCGGGTTTCTTAGTTGCCACAGGCGCTTTCGATGTCACGACGACAAGCTAGGTTGAACAAACAACTTCTCTCTTTGAACCGCTTTGACGCATCACGCACGTATTACTAAGACCATAAGACTTAGCGTTTTATTATAGCATGCACCCCTGATAGTTCCAGTTGTGCACACCCTGCCGCGCCACCCGGTTTTCCCTCTACCGCGGGGCTATTTCAGCCGCTTCCTCGCGCATCAACTGGTCCTGCAAGGCGTTGATTTCGCGGTAGCGGATGCCCATCTGATCTGAGGTCAAACCAGAAGAAAACAATGTCTGTAATTCCGCTTTCAGCATATCCATTTTGATCTGGCGGATGAAGCCGCGCAGTTCCAATCGTACACTCTCGATCTCGGATTCGGGGGCGGAGGCGATCTCGCCGATCAGCCCGTCGAATTCGCCGCTCACCAGCTTCACGTTCTGGGACATGGCGGCAAAGCTGCCGTTCTCGCCCAGCGCTTGGCCGATGCCTACCAGTAAGGATAACCGCTCGTGCGATTCCTGGCCGAGCGATTCGAAGGCCTTGAGCGCAGCCTCGTCGATTTCCATCGTCAGCGTGGGGTGGGCCAGCAGGTGGCGCAGCAGCTTCAGTTCGATGCCGACGGGCACCGGCCGGGCCTGGCGCGGCGGCGCGCGGCGCGTCTGGGCCACGGGCTTGGACAGCTCGAACAGCGACTCGATCTCGGCCGGCGTGCTCTGGGTCAGGTTGGCCAGGCCGCGCACGATCTGCAGGCGCAGCGCGGACGGGGCCATCAGCTGCAGCAGCGGCTTGGCGTCGAACTGGACCCGGGCACGGCCTTCGATGGTGTCGACATCATGCTCGGCGGACACTTCCCGCAGTAGGAACTGGGACAGCGGCATCGCCTCGTCGATCTCGCGGGCGAAGGCATCGGCGCCGTGCTCGCGCACGTAGCTGTCCGGGTCGTGCTCCTCTGGCAGGAACAGGAACTTGATGGTCTTGTTGTCCGTCACGTGGGCCAGGCAGGCATCCAGCGCGCGGCGGGCGGCGCGGCGGCCGGCCTTGTCGCCGTCGAAGCTGAAGATCACCATGTCGGTCTGGCGCAGCAGCTTTTGCACGTGGGTCTGGGTGCAGGCGGTGCCGAGCGTGGCCACGGCCTGCGGGAAGCCGAGTTGGGCCAGGGCCACCACGTCCATGTAACCTTCGCACACCAACACGTAGCCAGCCTCGCGGATGGCCTGGCGCGCCTCGAACAGCCCGTACAGTTCGTTGCCCTTCTGGAACAGCGGGGTTTCCGGCGAGTTCAGGTACTTGGGCTCGCCCCCGTCCATCACGCGTCCGCCGAAGCCGATCACCTGTCCTTTCGTGTTGCGGATGGGGAACATCACGCGGTCGCGGAAGCGGTCGTAGCGCTTGTGCTTGTTGCCCTCCTCGTCCACCTTGTCGATGATGAGGCCGGTTTCGACCAGCACCTGGGCCTCGTAGTCGGGGAAGGCGGCGCGCAGGTTGTCCCAGCCGCCGGGCGCGTAGCCCATGCCGAAGCGGGCCGCCACCTCGCCGCTCAGGCCGCGGCCCTTCAGGTAGGCGATGGCGTCCTTGGCCGTGCGCAGCTGCTGGCGGTAGTAGTCGCAGGCGCGCTGCAGGGCTTCCGTCATGGCCATCGATTGGGCCTGCTGGGCGGCGCGCTGCAGCGGCGGAATCTTGTCGTCCGCGTCCGGCACGACCATGCCCACGCTCTGGGCCAGGTCCTTGACGGCATCGACGAAGCCCATGCCCGAGTAGTCGATCAGGAAACCGATGGCGGTCCCGTGGGCGCCGCAGCCGAAGCAGTGGTAGAACTGCTTGGTCGGGCTGACCGTGAAACTGGGCGATTTTTCGTTGTGGAAGGGGCACAGGCCGGACAGGTTGGCCCCGCCCTTCTTCAACTGGACGTAGCGCCCGACCACGTCGACGATGTCGACGCGGTTGAGCAGGTCGGTGATGAAACTTTGTGGAATCACGTAGCAGCAGCGGACTTTGTGTCAGGTCAGACTATACCGCCGTAACCAGCGGAACTTGATTTTCCACAAGTGGCCGGCCGTGCGCAATGGTCGCACGACAACTTTTTCAGGCGCCGGACAGGGCTTTCTTCACCAGGGCGGACACCACCGTCATATCGGCGCGGCCGGCCAGCTTGGGCTTGAGGATGCCCATGACCTTGCCCATGTCGCCCGGAGCGGCGGCGCCCGAGGCGGTCACGGCGGCTGCGACTTCGGCGGCGATCTCCTCGTCCGACAGGCCGGCGGGCATGTAGGCAGACAGGATGGTCAGCTCGGCGCGCTCCTTGTCGGCCAAGTCCTGGCGGTTGCCCGCTTCGAACTGGGTGATGGAATCCTTGCGCTGCTTGATCATCTTTTCGATGATGGCCAGGGTCTTGGCGTCGTCGAGGGTGATCTGCTCGTCCACTTCCTTGCGCTTGATTTCCGCGAGGATCAGGCGGATGGTGGCCAGGCGCTCGGCTTCCTTGGCGCGCATGGCGGTCTTCATGTCTTCGGTGATCTGGTCTTTCAAGCTCATGGTGGAATCGCTTTCAGTGTTAGAAATGACAAAACCCGCTGCGGCAATCCGGAGCGGGTCCAATCAGTCCGGCCGAATGGCGCGGAGCGGAAACTGTAATTAGAACAGTTTCTTCGGCAGTTGCTGGCTGCGGATGCGCTTGTAGTGACGCTTCACGGCAGCGGCAAGCTTGCGCTTACGCTCGGCGGTCGGCTTTTCGTAGAACTCGCGTGCGCGCAGTTCGGTCAGCAGGCCGGTTTTTTCGATCGTGCGTTTGAAGCGGCGCATGGCCACTTCGAACGGCTCATTCTCTTTTAGGCGAATCGTGGTCATGTAGTCAAACCGTTAGATTTAGGGAAGAAGAAGATTCTAGCAGCTTTTTGAACCCAATGGAAGAGGGCATGTTGCATCGGAGGCTGCCTCTGCCATTAGGGGTCTGACCCCGGTTTTTAGGGGTCTGACCCCGGTTTTAGAGCGCCAACCCCGCCGCCACGCCCGACGCCCACGCCCATTGAAAGTTGTATCCACCCAGCCACCCGGTGACGTCCACCGCCTCCCCAACGAAATACAGCCCTGGCACGGCGTTGGCCATCATGCTCTGCTGGGACAGCGCCCGCGTGTCCACCCCGCCCAGGGTAACCTCGGCCTTGCGGTAGCCTTCGGACCCGCTCGGGACGATAGCCCAGCGGTTGGCCGCGTCGCCCAGGGCGCGCAGGCGCGCGTCCGGCAGATCGGCCACGCGGGCGTCCGGCGCGATTCCGGCCGCGGCCAACAGGCCCTCTGCCAGGCGGGCCGGCATCCATTGGGCCAGCAGGTTGTCGATCTGCTTCTTGAAGGTGCGCTTGCCTTCGATCAGCTCCATGGCCAGGTCCAGCTCGGGCAGCAGGTTCAAGGTCAGCGGCGTACCCGGCTCCCAGAAACTGGAAATCTGCAGGATGGCGGGGCCGGACAGTCCGCGGTGGGTAAACAGCAGATCCTCGCGGAAGTGGCCGTAGCGTGCGCCCTTCCCTTTGCGGCTGCCGGTCTCCACGTCCACCTCCAGCGCCACGCCGGCCAGCGGCACGAAGGGCGTCCAGCCCGGCCCGTCGAAGGTGAGCGGCACCAGCCCGGGGCGCGGCTCGATCAGCTTCAAGCCGAACTGCTTGGCGAGGCGGAAGCCGAAATCGGTGGCGCCGATTCTCGGGATCGACAGGCCGCCGGTGGCGACCACCACGTTGGCGGCGTGCAGGGCGCCCGCGTCCGTGCCCAGCACGAACTCACCTCCCGTGTGCTCCACCGATTTCACCTTGCACGGCATGCGCCATTGCACGCCGCCGGCGTCGCATTCGGCGCGCAGCATGGCGATGATCTGCTCCGACGAGTCGTCGCAAAACAGCTGCCCCTTGTGCTTCTCGTGCCAGGCGATGCGGTATTTGCGCACCAGGCCGAGGAAGTCCTGCGGCGTGTAGCGCGCCAGCGCGCTGCGGCAGAAATGCGGGTTCTCGGAGAGGTAATTGGCCGGCCCGGCGTTCACGTTGGTGAAGTTGCAGCGCCCGCCGCCGGAAATGCGGATCTTCTCCGCCAGCTTTTCCGCATGGTCGATCAGGACGACGCGCCGGCCGCGCTGGGCGGCCACGGCGGCGCACATCATGCCGGCGGCGCCGGCGCCGATGACGGCGACGTCAAAATGTTCTGACATGCGGGGAGGACTCGGTGGGGAAACCGCGTATTCTACCTTGAGGCTCGATCACCATTACGGTGGAACCATGTCATTCCCGCGGAGGCGGGAATCCATGACCGCATCCGTTGCCGGCACGGCGCGCCGTTGCAGTCTGCGCCATACCATGGATTCCCGCCAATGAACTGACCCCTTATTGTTGGACAGCTTGTTCGTGGATCCTTGCGAACTGAGCCCGGTATGCGACCGGGCTCAGTCCCCCGAGCTTCATTTTGATGCGGTTGTGATTGTAGTAGTGGATGTAGTCG
>Ga0208514_100048_pt1 | contig 148244 bp, 130 predicted proteins | sample LakWasMet70_HOW9_2_FD_183900 | JGI IMG/M metagenome (GOLD analysis project Ga0208514, IMG submission 183900) | Freshwater sediment methanotrophic microbial communities from Lake Washington under simulated oxygen tension - Sediment Metagenome... | ecosystem: Environmental > Aquatic > Freshwater...
CACGGGCGTCTCCTCGAAAACGACGGCCACTGCGGCCGGGTCGGCGCAATGTAATCCAATTCAGAAAACTTTGCTGGGACCGCCCATTCACGGTTCGATGCGCCCGCCTCAGATGGAGAGGGCCGGATCGTCCGCGGTCTCCTCCACGAACACGCGGGCCTTGCGCGGAGTCAGCAACACGGTGTCGCCTTCGCGCAAGGCCAGCGCCGCATAGGTCTGCGCCGGAAGATGGGCTTCGATGGGGTCACTGCTGCCCGTGGTGGTGGCGTCCAGCGGAAGCAGCTCCAGCCGTGCGATCGGGCCGACCGCGATGGCGCGCACCAGCTTGGCGGGGATGCCGCGCGGTCCACTGCCCTGGCTGTCACCAACCACATAGCGGCGCACATCCAGGTCATGCGGACGCACATAGGCAAAGGCCTTGGCGTCCCGCGCACCACTGTGCTCGGGGCTGTCCAGACGCACGCCGTGGCGGTCTTCACCGATGCGCATTTCGCCTTCATGGGCACGGCCGTGGAACAGGTTGACGTCACCCAGGAAGCCATAGACAAAGGGGCTGGCGGGGTGTTCCCACACCTGCTGGGGTGAGCCGATCTGCTCGACCTTGCCACTGTTCATCAGCACCACGCGGTCGGCCACTTCCAGCGCCTCTTCCTGGTCGTGCGTGACAAAGATGCTGGTCACATGCAGGTCGTCGTGCAGGCGGCGCAGCCAGCGGCGCAACTCCTTGCGCACCTTGGCATCCAGCGCGCCGAAGGGTTCGTCCAGCAGCAGCACCTTGGGCTCCACGGCCAGGGCGCGGGCCAGGGCAATGCGCTGGCGCTGACCACCGGAGAGTTGCGCCGGATAGCGGTCGGCCAGCCAGTCCAGTTGCACCAGACCCAGCAAGTCGTGGACCTTTTGCTTGATGACGGCCTCGCTGGGGCGCACGGCGCGCGGCTTCATGCGCAGGCCAAAGGCCACGTTGTCGAACACCGTCATGTGCCTGAAGAGGGCGTAGTGCTGGAACACAAAGCCCACGTTGCGTTCGCGCACATGGACGTCGGTGGTGTCTTCACCGCTGAACAGGATGTTGCCCTGGTCGGCCGTCTCCAGCCCGGCGATGATGCGCAGCAGCGTGGTCTTGCCGCAGCCGGATGGGCCCAGCAGGGCGACCAGTTCGCCGGACTCAATGTCCAGGCTGACATCATTCAGGGCCTGGAAAGTGCCGAAGGCTTTGTTGACATTGCGAATGGCGATGCTCATGGTTCTTCTCGGTTTCAGACGGTAGGGCGTTCGGGTGGCAATGCAGCGGCGGCCTTCTGGTCGCGCTCAAATTGCCATTCGACAAAGGACTTGATCACCAGCGTGACCAAGGCCAGCAGCGCCAGCAGCGAGGCCACGGCAAAGGCCGCCACCGACTGGTATTCGTTGTACAAAATTTCCACATGCAGCGGCATGGTGTTGGTCTGGCCGCGGATATGGCCCGACACCACCGACACCGCGCCAAACTCGCCCATGGCACGCGCGTTGCACAGGATGACGCCGTAGATCAGGCCCCACTTGATGTTGGGCAGCGTCACATACCAGAAGGTCTGCCAGCCGGTGGCGCCCAGCACCTGGGCGGCCTGCTCCTCGTCGGTGCCCTGGGCCTGCATCAGCGGGATCAGCTCGCGGGCGATGAAAGGAAAGGTCACGAAGATCGTGGCCAGCACGATGCCGGGCACGGCGAACACGATCTTGATGTCGTGTGCTTGCAGCCACGGGCCGAACCAGCCCTGGGCGCCAAACATCAGCACGTAGATCAGACCGGCCACGACGGGCGACACCGAGAACGGCAGGTCCACCAGCGTCGTCAGGAAGGCCTTGCCGCGGAATTCGTACTTCGCAATGGCCCAGGCGGCGGCCACGCCAAACACCAGGTTCATGGGCACCGCAATTGCGGCGGTGATCAGGGTGAGGCGGATGGCGCTCCAGGCATCGGGTTCCTTGAAGGCCTCCAGGAATGCATCGGAGCCCTTGCGCAGGGCCTCGGTAAACACGGCGGCCAGCGGCAGGATCAGGAACAGGAAAATGAAAGCCAGCGCAACGCCAATCAGGCTCCACTTGACCCAGGCTGGCTCGGTGGTCGTGGCGTTCTTTTTCGTGGAACGCCGCGGAACCGGCTTTGCCGGGCCGCTGGCGTTGTTCCCTTGGGGGGAAGACGGGCGCACATCGTGCGCCTGGCTCAGGGGGGTACTCATGCTCCGGCTCCTCCACGCTTGCGCTGCCAGGCTTGCAGTGCATTGATCAGTAACAGCAAGGCAAACGAAATCACCAGCAGCACCACGGCCACGGCGGTTGCACCGGCGTAGTCGTATTGCTCCAGCTTGCCGATGATGATCAACGGCGTGATCTCCGACACCATGGGCATATTGCCGGCAATGAAAATAACCGAACCATATTCCCCAATGGCGCGGGCAAATGCCATGGCAAAGCCGGTCAGCAGGGCCGGCGCCACGGTCGGGAAAATCACATAGCGAAAGGTCTGCCAGCGCGTGGCGCCCAGGCAGGTGGCGGCCTCTTCCAGCTCCTTCTCTGCGTCTTCCAGCACCGGCTGCACGGTGCGCACTACAAACGGCAGGCCGATGAAGATCAACGCAATGACGACGCCATTGGGGTTGAAGGCCAGCTGGATGCCGCGGGGCTCCAGGATGCTGCCGATCCAGCCATTGCTGGCCAAGAGCGCGGTCAACGAGATTCCGGCCACGGCGGTGGGCAGTGCAAACGGCAGATCCACCAGGGCATCAATGATCTTCTTGCCGGGAAAGGTGTAACGCACCAGCACCCAGGCCACCAGCAGGCCAAACACGGCGTTGACCAGCGCGGCAATCAGCGAGGCTCCAAAGGTCAGCCGGTAGGACGCCATCACGCGCGGGCTGCTCACCGCAAACACGAACTGCTCCCAGGTCAGCGTAAAGGTCTTGAATACCAGCGCCGACAACGGAATCAGCACGATCACGCTCAGATAAAACAGGGTGAATCCCAGCGTCAACTTGAAGCCGGGCAGCACGCGGCGCGCGGTGCGCTTGGAGCCGCGCGTGAGCCCCGCGTCTGGCACGGTGATGGAAACAGCAGCAGACATTTACTTGACCGTGTACAGCTTGTCGAACTGACCGCCGTCGTTGAAGTGCACCTTCTGGGCTTCGGCAAACGAGCCGAAGAACTCATCCACGGTGAACAGCTGGATGGGCTTGAAGGTGCTGGCGTATTTCTTCAGGATGGCCGGGTTGCTGGGACGAATCGCATGCTGGGCGGCAATCTCCTGCCCGGCATCGGAGTAGAGAAAGTTCAGGTAGGCCCGGGCCTGCTCGGCCGTGCCCTTCTTGGCCACGGTGCGCTCCACCACGGCGACCGGGTTCTCGGCCACGATGGAGGTGCTGGGGTGAATGGCATCCACCTTGCCGGCGCCGAATTCCTTGTCCACCGACACCACTTCAGATTCGAACGTGATCAGCACGTCACCAATATTGCGCTGCAGGAAGATGGTGGTGGCGTCGCGTCCACCCTTGGCCAGCACCGGCACGTTCTTGTACAACTTGGCGACAAACTCCGCTGCCTGCGCGTCGGTGCCGCCCTTCTTGCGCACCGAGCCCCAGGCCGCCAGATAGGCCATGCGGCCGTTGCCGCCGGTCTTGGGGTTGACGACGATGACCTGCACGCCGGGCTTGACCAGGTCGTCCCAGTCCTTGATGTTCTTGGGGTTGCCATTGCGGGTCAAAAACAGCATGGTCGAGCTGGTGGGTGCCGCGTTGTGCGGGAAGCGCTTGGTCCAGTCTTTGGCCACGATGCCGGAGCTGGCCAGGAACTCCACGTCGGTGGTGGTGTTCATGGTCACCACATCGGCCTCCAGCCCGTCGTTAACGGCCCGCGCCTGTGCGCTGGAGCCAGCGTGGCTCTGGTCGATCTTGATGTCTTTGCCGGTGGTCTTCTTGTAGTTGGCGATGAAGGCGGCGTTGATGTCCTTGTAGAACTCGCGCGCCACGTCGTACGACACGTTGAGCAGGGTAGTAGTTTGCGCTGCTACAAAATTGCTAGCTGTAAGCGCAATAACGGCGAGGGCTAGGCGGGTCTTTTGTTTGAAGGTCATAGGTGTAGTCATGGTGTGGTCTCCAGTGCGGGTTGTATGTGGGGTGGGGTGGCCACGGGTGCGACCCAGCCTTCGCCCACCAGGGATTGCAGCAGCGCCAGGCCCAGCGGCCAGGCACCAAAGCCGGATTCAATGTTGATGTGCCCCGCGTTTTGCAACCGCACGAATTCGCTGCCCCAGGCGCGTGCGTAGGCACCGGCAGTGCGCACCGGGCAATAGGGATCGTTGTTGCTGGCAACGATGATGCTGCGGTAGGGCAGGGCCTGGTAGGGCACGGGTGCAAAGTCGGCCAGCACGCCGCGCCGCTCGGGGTCGGCCGGGGCCACCAGCAGCGCGCCCTGGATGCGCTGGGCCGCTTCAAGCGGCAGGTGCACCGTGGCCATGCAACCCAGGCTGTGGGCGGCAATCACCACCGGTGCGTCGGCCTGCAGAATCTGCCGTGCCAGCGAGTCGACCCAGGCCTGGCGGGAAGGTGTGATCCAGTCGTCCTGCTGCACCCGCACGGCACCCCGCAGCTGCTCAGCCCACAGGCTTTGCCAGTGGCCAGGCCCGGAGTCGCGCCAGCCGGGCACGATGATGATGGTGGGGGATATGCAGGACATGGGTGCTGACGAATCGGATGAAGGGCCATTGTCAGCAGCCACACTTAAAACACCAACGACTGTTTTCTTGTTTGTTTATGCTCAGATGTGAATATGAGGACCGAGCTTCAGCGTGGGGCCGGCGGCGCGCCAGCGTTGCAGCCAGGTCTCTGCCGCGTCCGGGCGGCCAAAGAAATACCCCTGGTGCACCACGGTGCCGTGCTGGTTCAGGAAGTCGGCCTGCTCCTGGGTCTCCACCCCTTCGGCCACGACCTTCAGGTGCATGTGCCCGGCCACCGCCAGAATCGATTCGATCAGCGCGGCATCGCTGGCATTGCTGGTCGCATCCTGCACAAAGGTCTTGTCAATTTTGATCTCGTGGATGGGCAGCCGCTTCAGGTAGGCCAGTGAGGAGTAGCCGGTGCCAAAGTCGTCAATGGAGAACTGGATGCCGCGTTCGGCCAGCAGCTTCATCTTGGCGATCACATCGTCGATGTCGTCGATGACCAGGCTTTCGGTGAACTCCAGCGTCAGGCAGGACGGGTCGGCACCGGTCATGGCCAGCACTTCCTGCAGCCACAGTGTGAAGGTGGCCTGCCGGAAGTGCCGCGCACTGACGTTGACCGAAAGCATCAGTGCACGCCCGTCACGCTGCTCCTGGGCCACCAGGCGGCAGGCCTCGGTCATCACCCAGACCCCCAGTTCGACAATCAGGTCGGACTCTTCCGCAATCGCAATGAAGTTTGCAGGCGGCACCAGGCCGCGCTGGGGATGCTGCCAGCGCACCAGCACCTCGGCGCCCACCCAGTGTCCGTCGGCGTCCACCTGCGGCTGCAGGTACAACCGCAGTTCTCCTGCCCGGATGCCAAGGCGCAGCTCGCTGTCGATGACAAAGCGCTCCTGCACCCGTGCGTCCATGCTGGGGTCGAAGAACGCGACGCGGGCGCCTCCGGCATCCTTGCTGCGGTGCATGGCCGTCTGGGCCCGCCGGAAGATCTCCTGCACGGAGTCGTCATCACCCTTGGGAAACAGCGTGATGCCCTGGCTGACGGTCAGGGTCAGGTCGGCATGGCCATCCACGGCGAACGGCAGCCGCAGTTCTTCCTGCACCTTGTTGGCAACGGCCATCGCCCGGGGCGCTGCGGCCTCGGGGCTTGCGCCCAGGTTTTCGAGCAGGATGGCGAACTCGGCGGAGGCCACGCGCGCCAGGGTGTCGCCGTTGCGCAGCAGCCGGGTGACGCGCGGGCTCAGCGATTTGAGCAGCTCGTCGCCCGCCACCGGGCCCCGCGCATCGTTGACGTCCTTGAAGCGGTCCACATTGATGACGATCAGCGCACGGCAGTCATTGCCGCGCCGCGCCGATGCCAGCACGAGCCCGATGCGGTCCATCAGCAGTGTGCGGTTGGGCAGTCCGGTCAGCGGGTCGAAATGCGTGAGGCGCTGGATCTCGTCGCGCGCCTGGCGCATGGCCGTCAGGTTCTTGGTGATCGCGACATAGTGCGAGATGTGCCCGTCGGCCTGGCGAATCGGTGCCACTACAGCTGACTCGACAATCACTTCACCATTCTTGCGGCGGTTCAGGAACTCGCCCCGCCACGGCAAGCCCTGCCCCAGGTAGGACCACAGCTGCTCGAACACCGCCGGCTCCATCTGGCCCGAGGTCAGGAAGCGGGGATTTTGCCCAATCGCCTCCTCGCGTGAATAGCCGCTGTTGATGACAAAGGCATCGTTAACATACTCGATGCGCGGCTCCAGGTTGGTGATGACCACATTCTCCGGGCTCTGCTCCACGGCGAGCGAGAGCTTGCGCAGCTCTGCCTCCTGCGCCTGCAGCGCACGCGTGCTGTCCTGCGCACGCGTCAACTGCCGCAGGTAGCTGCGGCGAATCAACAGGGTCAGCGTCGCCGTCAGGCCCAGGACAATGAGTACAAAGACCAGCTTGATCCGCCCACCGCCGTCCACCACGGGCTGCGAGACGCTGATGGGGTTGTCCGCATAGAAATACAGCAGGGCCGCGGCTGTCAGGGCGTAAAGGGTCTTGGTCGGTGCATCACCCAGCAACCAGCCACAGACGACGATGAGCACTGGGTAGTTCAGCAGATTGGGGGCATCCAGACCGCCATTCTTTGCCACCTGCACCGTGATGATGGCCCACATGCACCAGACCGCGAACTCCGATGCGTGGCGCTCGTGCCCCTGGCGCAACAGCAGCAGAGTGACGATCCCGATCAGGCTCACAACCAGATTGAGTCCAACCTGCAGGGGAGGTGCACCGCCGCTGGCGCCCAGTGCCGCCGCCAGCACCAGGCCCGCCGCCACCAGCACCCAGCCGATCAAGCGCAGCACCCCGGCGATGAGGGCATCCTCGGGTGTGGGTGGCGAAACGAGATCTGGTGCAGGTGCAGTCAACAGAGCGGCCGTTCGATAGGGTATGAACTGGAATGTTCATTCTATCGACGACGCGCCGAAAGCGGCACGGTCTCTTTTGCGTCAGACCGCGGCCAGTGCCTGCTCCAGATCCGCCAGCAGATCGTCGATGTGCTCGATGCCGACCGACAGGCGCACCGCGTCTTCGCTGACGCCGGCCTTGGCCAGTTCCTCGGGCGACAACTGGCGGTGCGTGGTAGAGGCCGGGTGCGTGGCCAGCGATTTGGCGTCGCCGATGTTGACCAAGCGGGTGAAGAGCTGCAGCGCATCCAGGAAGCGCGCGCCAGCGGCCAGGCCTTCGCCCGGTGCGGACTTCACGCCAAAGGTCAGCAGACTACTGGCCTTGCCGCCCAGGTATTTCTGCGCCAGTGCGTGGTCCAGGTGGCTAGGCAAGCCTGCGTAGCTGACCCAGGCCACCTTGGCGTGGCTCTGCAGGAACTGGGCCACGCGCAGCGTGTTGCTGTTGATGCGATCCATGCGCAACGCCAGCGTCTCGATGCCTTGCAGGATCAGGAAGGCGTTGAATGGCGAGATGGCGGCGCCGGTATTGCGCAGCGGCACCACGCGGGCGCGGCCAATGTAGGCCGCCGGGCCCAGCGCCTGGGTGTAGACCACGCCGTGGTAGCTGGGGTCGGGCTCGTTCAGGCGTTTGAACTTGGCCTTGTGCTGGGCCCACGGGAATTTTCCGGAATCGATGATGGCGCCACCCAGGCTGTTGCCGTGACCGCCCAGGTATTTGGTGAGTGACTGCACCACGATGTCGGCACCGTGCTCGATCGGACGCAACAGGTAAGGCGTGGCCACCGTGTTGTCCACGATCAGCGGCACGCCATGGCGGTGGGCAATTTCGGCAATCGCCGCAATGTCGGTCACCGTGCCCTGGGGGTTGCTGATGGACTCGATGAACACGGCCTTCGTTCTATCGTCAAACAGGGCCTCGAAGCTGGCCAGGTTGCGCGAATCGGCGAAGCGGGTGGTGATGCCGAACTGCGGCAACGTGTGGGCAAACAGGTTGTAAGTTCCCCCATACAGCGCGGTGCTGGCGATGATGTTGTCACCGGCCTCGGCAATGGTCTGGATGGCATAGGTCACCGCGGCCTGGCCCGACGCCAGCGCCAGCGCGGCGATGCCGCCCTCCAGGGCCGCCACGCGCTGCTCCAGCACGTCGCTCGTGGGGTTCATGATGCGGGTGTAGATGTTGCCCGGCACCTTCAGGTCAAACAGGTCGGCACCGTGCTGGGCGCTGTCAAACGCATAGGCCACCGTCTGGTAGATGGGCACCGCCACCGCCTTGGTCGTGGGGTCGGGCGAGTAGCCGGCGTGGACGGATTGGGTTTCGAATTTCCAGGATGCAGACATGGATGGCTTTCGTGGTTAGAGGGAGTGACGGAACGGGGCCGCTATTATTTTAGTAGCTGCGCAGGCCGATTCGACGAGGGCTGGAGGTCAAATTCCTGACCACCATGCCCTCGAAATCACCGTGCGCGCAGTGGCGCGTCACGCGGCCTTGACGCGCTTTTGCGCCAGCAGGTGCTGGTTGATCGGCCGCTCCAGCCCCAGGTTCTCGCGCAGCGTGCTGCCCTCGTACGCGGTGCGAAACAGGCCACGGCGCTGCAGCTCGGGAACCACCAGGTCGACGAAATCGTCCAGGCTGCCGGGCAGCACGGGTGGCAACACGTTGAAGCCGTCGGCCGCGCCGTTTTCGAACCACGACTGTAGCTGGTCTGCCACCTGGGCCGGCGTGCCGACGATGGTCCAGTGGCCGCGTGCGGTGGCCACCCACTCGTAGAGCTGGCGGATGCTGAAGCCGTGCTTGCGGGCAATGTCGATCATCATCTGCTGGCGGCTGACCCAGCCCACGGTCTTGGGCAGCTCGGGGAAGGGGCCGTCCAGCGGGTACTGCGACAGGTCGATGCCGCCCGACAAGCCCGACAACAAGGCCAGCCCGGCCTGCGGGTGGATCAGGTCGTTGAGCTGCTTGAGCTTGGCCTGCGCCTCGGCCTCCGTGGGGGCCACGTAGACCGACACGCCGGGCATGATCTTCAACTGGTCTGGCGTGCGGCCGAACCTGGCCAGGCGGCCTTTGAGGTTCTTGTAGAAGGCCTGCGCATCTTCCAGACTCTGCTGCGCCGTGAACACCACCTCGGCGGTGCGTGCCGCCAGCTCCAGCCCGGGCTCGGACTGGCCGGCCTGCACGATCACCGGGTAGCCTTGCGGCGGGCGCGACACATTGAGCGCGCCTTCCACGGTGAAGTGCTTGCCATGGTGCTGCGGCGGGTGCAGTTTGGCCGGGTCAAAGAACTGGCCGCTGGCCTTGTCGCGCGTGAAGGCGTCGTCCTCCCAGCTGTCCCACAGCTCGGTCACCACATCGACAAATTCCTCGGCGCGGTCATAGCGGTCCGTGGCCACGGCCTGCTGCGCGCGGCCGAAGTTGCGCGCGGTGGCGTCGTCGGTCGAGGTGACCACATTCCATCCCGAGCGGCCGGCGCTCAAGTGGTCCAGCGATGCGAACTTGCGCGCCAGCAAATACGGGTCTTCGTAGGTGGTGGAGGCAGTGGCGATGAATCCGATGTTCTTGGTGACCGTAGACAGCGCCGAGAACAGCGTCACCGGCTCGAAATAGGTGCTGCGGTCGCGCCGCCCGCCACTGTCGCCGCCGAAGTTGGTGGACAGGCCATCGGCCAGAAAGTAGGCATCGAACAGGCCGCGCTCGGCGGTCTGTGCCAGGCGTTTGAAGTATTCGAAATCGAACACGCTGTCGGACGCGGCATCCGGGTGGCGCCAGGCGGCGACGTGCTGGCCGGCGCCGGGCAAGAAGGCGCCCAGGCGCAGTTGGGGTTTGGTGGTGCTCATGGTGGTTGCTCCCTGTTGGTACGTGGTGGGTGGTTTGGATTGGACGTGCGAAACGGTTTACAGCTTGGCAATCGACACTTCGGTCGACTTCACCAGGGCGACGACATCGCTGCCGATCTTCAGCTCCAGCTGGTCCACCGAGCGCGTGGTGATGACCGAGGTGACGATGCCCCAGGGCGTCTCGACATCGATCTCGGAGACGACATCGCCGCGGATGATCTCCTTGACCTTGCCCTTGAACTGGTTGCGTACGTTGATGGCTTGTATGGACATGGGGTTCTCCTTGAAAAGTCCGTTAAAAAAAATGAAATAGATTTTGGGTCAGATGGCCCAGCGCAGGCCGTGGGCCGTGATGCCAGGCCAGAGGGGTTCGACAGGTACGGGTTCTTCCTCACCGGGGCGCTGCAGCACCCGGTCCAGGATGCGTTTCTCCAGTGCGGCAAAGGCGGCGTCGCCGCGCGAGCGGGGGCGCGGCAGGGCAATGCGCTCGTCCAGCGCAATCACGCCGTCCTCGATCAGCACCACGCGATCAGCCAGGGCCACGGCTTCCTGCACGTCGTGCGTAACCAGCAACGCGGTGAAGCCGTGGCGCAGCCACAGGTCCTCGATCAGTGCGTGCATCTCGATGCGGGTCAGCGCATCCAGCGCGCCCAGCGGCTCGTCGAGCAGCAGCAGGTTGGGCTGGTGCACCAGAGCGCGTGCCAGGGCCACGCGCTGGCGCTGGCCCCCGGACAGGCGCGCCGGCCAGTCGGCACCGCGGTCACCCAGGCCGACCTGCTCCAACACCTTGGCGGCCGCAGCGTGCTGATCTTTGGGCAGGCCCAGAGCCACGTTGGCGATGACGCGCTTCCACGGCAGCAGGCGCGCGTCCTGGAACATGATGCGGGTGTCGTTGCGCAGCCCCGCATGGGCCTTGCCGGCAATCTGCAGACTGCCGCTGCTGGCCGCCTCCAACCCGGCCACCAGGCGCAAGAGCGTGCTCTTGCCGCAGCCGCTGCGTCCGACGATGGCGACAAACTCGCCCGGCTCGATGGTCAGTTGGGCTTGGTTGAGCACGGTGCGTTGGCCGTAACGCTTGGTCAGGCCGTGCAGTGCCAGCGGCACGCCGCGTTGGCCCGTGGCGGAATGGTTTGTGGTCATATTGGCCTCTAGCCCTCGTGAAATATGCTTAAACAGCTATGAAATTAGTAGCGGTGTGAATGGCCAGGGTCAGTGCTTGGACTGGTAGCCGGGGTGCCAGCGCAGCCAGCTGCGTTCCAGCGCACCGGCAAACAGGTCGGCCAGCTTGCCCAGGAGCGCATAGAGCAGGATGCCCACCAGCACGATGTCGGTCTGCAGGAACTCGCGGGCGTTCATCGTGAGATACCCGATGCCGGCCTGGGCCGAAATGGTCTCGGCCACGATCAGGATCACCCACATCAGCCCCAGCGAAAAGCGCAGGCCTACCAGGATGCTGGACAGCGCACCGGGCAGGATCACCTGGGTGTAGAGCTGCCACCGGGACAGGCCATAGGTGCGCGCCATCTCGATCAGGCCGGGGTCCACGTTGCGGATGCCGTGGTAGGTGTTGAGGTAGATCGGGAAGAACACCGACACCGCGATCAGAAACAGCTTGGCGGATTCGTCAATGCCAAACCACAGGATGACCAGCGGAATCATCGCCAGCGCCGGGATGTTGCGCACCATCTGGATGGACGAGTCCAGCAGCGTCTCGAAGAAACGCACCGAGCCCGTCAACAACCCCAGCAGCAGGCCCAGGCCCCCGCCAATCGCCAGGCCGGTCAGCGCACGCGCCGCGCTGACTCGGACGTGCTTGCCCAGCTCGCCGGATTCGGCCAGCGTCCAGGCTGCCTGCACCACGTCCAGCGGTGCGGGCAGCACCCGGGTGGAGAGCCAGCCGGTGCTAGAGGCAATGTGCCAGGTCACGACCAGCGCCAGTGGCACCAGCCAGGGCACCAGGCGCTGGGCCACGGCTTTGACGGCGATGACCAGCTTGTCATCGTCGGGAAAGTGCAGGCCCAGGCTGGGGCCGGTCCACGGCTGCTCGGGGTGCACGCTGGCGGTGGGGTTGCTTTGCAGTTCTTGGAGGGTGTTGCTCATACCAATGCTTTCAGGGTTGTTGGGTGGCCAGGAACAGGCGCTCATCGCGTGGCTGCCAGACGATGGCGGCCACCTGCACCGGTTTGGGAATCAGCGCCAGCGCGGCAAAGGCGTTGGCCACCTGCTGCTGGTCAGCGACCGTTTTGGCACTCAAAAGCCCCACCGGAGACTTGGGACGGCGCTGCAAAAAAAGGCTGACCACGCCGGCGTCCAGGCCGCTGAAGCCGGCAATCAGCTTGATGGCCTCGGGCCGGTGCTCCTGCACAAAGCGGTCGGCGCGCGTCAGCTCGTCGAACAGCGCGGCGATGGCCTGTGGGTGCTGTTCGGCAAATGGCACGGAGGCCAGGTAGAACGAGTTGTTGCTGGACAGGCCGCGCCCGGTGGTCAGGATGCGCGGCTGTATGGCCAGTTCGGTGGCGGCAGAGAACGGGTCCCAGATGGCCCAGGCGTCCACGCTGCCGCGCTCGAACGCGGCACGTGCATCGGCCGGCGCCAGGTAGATCGGCTGGATATCGCTCCACTGCAGGTTCGCCTTGGCCAGCGCGCGTACCAGCAGGTAGTGCGCGCTCGACCCCTTTTGCACGCCGACCTTTTTGCCACGGAGTTCGGCCAGCGAGCGAAGGGAAGAGTTGCGCAGCACGATGATGGCCGAGCTGTCCGGCTTGGCCGGCTCGGCGCCGACATAGACCAGGTCCTTGCCGGCCGCCTGCGCAAACACGGGCGGTGCGTCGCCGGTCAGTCCAAACTCCAGTGCACCCACCGACAACGCCTCCAGCAACTGCGGGCCGGCCGGGAATTCGATCCAGCTGACCCGGGTGTTGGGAAAGCGCTTCTCCAGCGCGCCTTGCTGTTTGACGATGACCAGATTGGCGGCGGACTTCTGGTAGCCGATGCGCAGTTGTTCAGGGGCCCGGGCGCTGGGGGGCGTTTCGGCCCAGGCCTGGCTCGCGGCGATGGGGCCGGTCAGGCTCCAGAAGCCGGCGGTCATGGACAGCAGGCCGAGCAGGCGCTGGCGGTAGCGTTGCGTGGTCGTGTGCGGCGCGGACATGGCGTTGCTTCTTTACGCGTGAGTTGGCGTTAGCCCAGGTCCACCGGCGCGGCGTGCAGCAGGTTGAGCTTCCTGGGGATGAGCTTCAACTCAAAGAAGGTGTCGGCTATGCGTTGCTGCTCGGCCAGGATGGCACTGTTGACCGGCGCGACGCCGAAGTCCGAGCGGTTCAGGTACAGCTCGGTGATGCTCTTGTCCAGGCCCAGCACCGCCGACAACTCCGCTGCAGCGGCGGTCTTGTTCTTCGAGGCCCAGGTGTCGATGGCGTTGATCTGGCGGATCGCGATCTTCAGCACGTCGGCGTTCTTGCTGACGAAATCGCGCGACGTGAAGTAGTAGGCGCGGTTGTTGACCACGCCGCTGGCGTCCAGCAGCAGGCGCGCGTCCAGCGTCTTCTGCGCGGCGGCCAGGAACGGGTCCCAGATGATCCAGGCGTCAATGGCGCCTTTCTGGAAGGCAGCACGGGCGTCGGGCGGCGGCAGATGGATGTGCTGCACATCGGTGTACTTCAGGCCGTTCTTCTCCAGCAGCTTGGCCAGGAAGTACTGCACGTTGGAGCCCTTGTTGTAGGCCACGCGCTTAGCCCTAAGGTCCTGCACGGACTTGATAGTCGAATCCTTGGGCACGACGATGGCTTCGAGCCTGGGGCGCGGCACGGTAGCGCCGGCATAGACCAGCGGGGCACCTGCGGCCTGGGCAAAGATGGGTGGCGCTTCGCCCACGTCGCCAAAGTCGATGGCGCCGACGTTCAGGGCTTCGAGCTGCACCGGGCCGGCGTTGAACTCGGTCCAGGTCACGGTCACGCCCAGCGGGGCCAGCTCCTTCTCCAGCGTGCCGCGGCCCTTGAGGATGGACAGCCAGCCTTTTTGGTGGCCGACGCGCAGGACGCGCGCCGTGGTTTTTTGGGCCAGCGCGAGGCCGCTGGTGGTGGCCAGGGCGGAGGTGGCGAGCGCCTGCACCAGCAGGCGGCGGCGGGAAATGTCGTGGGTCTGTGTCATGGCAGTGTTTCTTTCAATGTGCGCAGGCAAGGCTTCGCCCATGCCGCTGGCGCGGTTTCAAAAAGGGATTGGGGTTTGGAATAAGGGGCTGTGCGCCCGGGGTGCAGCGGGCTTACACGCTACATCGCACCTGCGAGAAATGCACCGGTGCAAAGCGGCCGGCAACGGAAGGGATTTCCTTCAGCACCTCGGCAATCAGCGTCTTGACGCTGACGTCCAGCCGCTCGGCAATGTCCGCATGGATCTGGTAGCCGCCTTCGGGCAAGACCACCACCTGGGAGTCCGTGGCGTAGATGCCCGGCAGGATGTGGGCCGCACCCAGTGACTGCAGCACCGGGCGCAGCGCGTAGTCCAGCGCCAGCATGTGGTTGGGGCTGCCGCCGGTGGCCAGTGGCAGCACGTGTTTCTCCTTCAGCGCGGTCTGCGGCAGCAGGTCCAGAAAGACCTTGAGCACGCCGCTGTAGGCCGCCTTGTAGACGGGAGTGGCCACGACGATGGCGCGGGCCCGGGCCACCTGGGCCGCGGCGCCGGCAATCGATGGATGGCCAAAGTCGGCCAGGATCAGCGCCTGGGGCGACAGGTCGCGAATGTGCAGCCGCTCCACCGCCACGCCGCGCAGGTTCAGGCGCTGCTCCACGGCATCCAGCAGGGCTGCGGAGCGCGAGGGGGTGGAGGGGCTGCCGGCAATGAGCAGAACGGACATATTGTTTTCTCCCTGAGTGATCGGCCGGTAACGGCGATGTGTGACAGCGTTTTCGCCTATTTCTTCACATAGATCTGGTCGAAGCTGCCGCCATCGGCAAAGTGCCCCTTGTCGGCCTTGGCCCAGCCGCCAAAGGCGTCGTCGATCTTGAAAAGATTGATCTTGGCAAACTGCTTGGCGTACTTGGCCTTGGCCTTCTCGGAAACGGCCGGGCGGTAGAAGTTCTTGCCGGCAATGTCCTGGCCTTCTTCGGTGTACAGGTACTCCAGATAGGCGGTGGCCACGGCACGGGTGCCTCGTCGGTCCACGTTCTTGTCGACGACGGCCACGGCGGGTTCAGCCAGGATGGAGAGCGAAGGCGCCACGATGTCGAACTTGGAACCGAATTCCTTTTCCAGCAGATAGGCCTCGTTCTCCCAGGCGATCAGCACATCGCCCTGACCACGCTGGGCGAAGGTGATGGTAGAGCCGCGCGCACCGGTGTCCAGCACTGGCACGTTGCCATACAGCTTGGCGACAAACTCTTTGGCCTTGGCATCACTGCCGTATTTGCGCTTGGCAAATTCCCAGGCCGCCAGGTAGTTCCAGCGTGCACCGCCGCTGGTCTTGGGGTTGGGTGTGATGACCTTCACGTCGGGGCGGATCAGGTCATCCCAGTCCTTGATGTTTTTGGGATTGCCCTGGCGCACGGCCAGCACGATGGTCGAGGTGTAGGGCGAGGCGTTGTGTGGCAGCTTCTTTTGCCAGTCGGGTGCCAGCCAGCCGCCGTTCTTGACCAGCGCGTCGGTGTCGCCAGCCAGGGCGAGTGTGGCCACGTCGGCATCCAGACCGTCGATGATGGAGCGCGCCTGCTTGCCCGAGCCGCCGTGGGATTGCTTGATGCTCACGTCCTGCCCGGTCTTGGCCTTCCAGTGTTTGGTGAAGGCGGCGTTGAACTCGACATACAGCTCCCGGGTCGGGTCATAGGAGACGTTGAGCAGCTCAACGGCCTTGGGTTGGGCGGCGGTGGTGAATGCGGCGCCGGCCAGCGTGGCGGCGATGGCCAGCGAGGTGAAGGCACGGCGGGTTGGGAAGCGGTTTGGCATGTGAAACTCCGGGAAATGGCAACGCAACAATGCGATGGATTGGATTCTGGGAGTTCGTTGTTAAAACTGGAACTACTGAATTTTCAGTTTTAAATAGCCAAATCATCTATAGACGCCATGGGGGTCGTACGGGTCCGTCGTCTGGACAACGTGTCAATGGGCAATTTTTTGATGCAAAGGCGTGTGTCGCGGAGTATGCTGGGACGCTTGTCGTTGGGCCAAGCACAACTTGAGATGATCACGATGCATATGTTGCGTGCCTTTGTTTTGGCGGCCTCGCTGGCGGCCATGGCGGGTGCCTGGGCAGCCGATGTGGACGTGTTTGGCAGCGACTACTCCATCCCCAAAGCCTTTGTCCAGAATGGCGAAAACAAGGGCGTCCTGGTCGATATCCTGAAGTACGTTGACGAACGGCTTCCCAACCACCAGTTCACGATCAAGCTGGCACCGTGGAGCCGCGCATACAAGAACGCGGTGGATGGCGAAGGGGGAATCGTTGGCATATCCAAGACCGCTGAGCGCGAGGCTTTGTTTGACTATTCCGAGGCCCTGTACACGGACACCGTGGTGATCGTGGTGCTGGCAGGCAAGGCATTTGATTTCAAGACCATCGCGGACTTGCATGGCAAGACCATAGGCATTGGCCGACGCGGCTCCTACGGGGATGACTTCGACAATGCCCTAAAGGCCGGTCTGTTCCGACTGGAGGAAGACAACGGCCCCGCCAATCGCCTGCGCAAGTTGTTGGCCGGGCGCATGGACGGGGGCTTGTTCAACGGCGGCGCCGCTGGCTTTCTGCAAGTGCTCCAGGAAAATCGCGAGCTGTATGCGCAGCGGGACAAATTTGAGGTACTTCCTGTGCCACTGAAGAGCGATCCCAACTACCTGGCTTTCGCCAAAGGCATGCACCAGCAAGACCTGTTGAATGAGGTGAACAAAATCTTGCGCGTGGGCCATGCCAACGGCGATCTCGCGCGCATCACAGGCGCGGGGTTGAGCAAGGCCGCAGGCCGCTAGCTCACGCGGACGCTTTGCCGCTGTGGGCCTTTGCGCGGGCCAACCAGACAAAGAGCAGCCCTAGGACAAAGCACACGGCAACCCACGCCATATGCACCCGCAGCGCAGTGGGAATGCTGGCAAAGAAAAAGATTGCGCAGCCTAGCAAATTACGCCGGTGCGTGGCCTGCACCGCGTCCGACGATACCGAGTCCACCAATAGCTGCCGTTGCACCGCCAATTTGAAAAACAGGGTTTGCAGCAGAACGATCAAACCGGTCAATGGAACGTAGACCAGCAGTGCCGCGAGGTTGAGCGGATAGCGGCCCAGCAAAGCAGCGGCAAAAGGGAAGAAGCAGACCAGGGCAAGAAACGCCAGTGTGCAGACGAGCAAGGGGAAGTCGAACAGCCGGATCGTCTCCACCAATCGGTGGTGCCAGACCCAGAAGACGGCCAGCATGGCAAAGCTGAAAAAATAGGCGCCAATGACCGAGGCATGGTGCCCCAGGGCGGCCAGCAAAGCATCCGAGGAGCGTCCGTCTGCGAGCTCGGGAACCTTGATTTCCAGCACCAGAATGGTCATGGCAATTGCAAATACGCCATCGACCAGAGTCTCCAGTCGCGCCTTGTGCATGTGAAACGTCTTGGACATGGGCACATAGTGTACCGAGCAACCGCGTCTGCGCGGCACCCCCATGCCCTTCAACCAAAGAGCTGCCCCCGCGCCGCATCGGTGATCGCCACCACGCAGGGGTGGGTGATGCGCCGCTCCACCGACACGGCGTAAAACTCATCGACCAGCTCGTCGGTCTGGCCAATCACCTCTACGCCAAACTGGGCCACGGTGTCCTGCTCCATCACAGTCGGCGCGATAAACGCACCGCGCCCCTCGCGGCCAAAGGCGCTCATCAAGGCGGCGTCGTCAAACTCGCCAATGATGCGCGGGTGGATCTGGTGGCGGGTCAGCCAGCCCTCCAACTGCTGGCGCACCGAGGCCTGGGCACCGGGAATCAGCAACGGGAAGTCGTTCAGGCATTGGGGAAACCCGCCTTTGAGTTGGCGCTTGAGTTCGGGTGCGCAAAAGAAGCTCATGGCGGTGCGCCCCAGTGGATGGTTGAAGGCCTTGACATTGAGGCGCTTGGACATGGGCTCATCGGCGATCACCAGGTCCAACCGGTTCAACGCCAACTGCGCCAGCAGGTCCGGGAACTTGCCCTCGTGGCACACCAGGCGCACCGGCTCGGCCACGGCCAGGGCAGGCTCCAGCAGGCGGTAGGCAATGGACTTGGTCACGGAGTCGGCCACGCCCACCTTGAAATCCAGCAGGCGCTGACCGCCGTGGGCCTGGCGCAGCGCGGTTTCCAGTTCGCTGCCCAGCGTGAAGATCTGGTCGGCGTAGCCCATGGCGAGGTGGCCGTCTTCGGTGAGTTCGAGCCGGCGGCCGCTCTTGCGAAACAGTTTGCGGCCCAGCCAGTCTTCCAGCAACTTGATCTGGCCGGACAGGGTTTGCGGTGTTGTGTGTAACTGCTCACCTGCGCGCATGACACCGCCGGCTTTGGCAGTGACCCAGAAGTAATGCAAGTGTTTGAAGTTCATGGCCATCCTTTACATCGCATAAAACGAAGTTAAATAGTTACAAATTCGAATTTACACGAAGCATTTTGACACCTACATTCACACTTCACCAGCCACCTTCGTGCTGGAAGGAGTGATTCCATGCGATTGAGTACCCGCGGACGTTTTGCCATCACCGCCATGATTGACCTGGCGCTGCGCCAGACCGCCACCCCCGTGCCCTTGGCCGACTTGGCCCAGCGCCACCGCATTTCCATGTCCTACCTGGAGCAGATGTTTGCCCGGCTGCGCCAACACGGTCTGGTGGAAAGCACCCGCGGCCCCGGTGGCGGCTACACGCTGGCGCGCGCGGCCGACAGCATTTCGGTGGCCGACATCATTGGTGCCATCGAGGATGGCGCCTACGAGCGCACGACGAGCGATGGCGCTTCCGCGCGCGAGACCTCCATCAGCGCCCAGGAGATGACACAGGATTTATGGAATGCGCTGCAATCCACCGTAGTGGCCTACCTGAAGACCGTGACGCTGCAAAGCCTGGCCGCCGAACAAAAGGCCAAGGGCTTCCAGGTGCAGGAACGCCGGCCGGTGCAAAAGGGTGTGTTCCAGAAGCCCCGGCAAGACAAGCCGCGGCCCAGCACGCCAAACTCGGTGTTTGCGCTGGCTCAGGCCTGGTCCGGCCGGTCCACATAGTGGATTGCCGCAAACTGCAGATGGTGCATCAGCTCACGCAGAATCAGCAGCGTGGCGGCAAAGGGTTTGTCATCCGGCAAGCCCTCGTGTGACGCCGGGCGGCCCAGTGCCACCGAGGTCAACCGGTCAAAGGTCCGCTCCAGGGCGTCGATGGAGAGTTCCATCGACGCGCCCTCGGTCACGCCCGACAGCACGGCGATGGCGCGAATAGCGGGGTCGGTTGTGTAAAGCTGGGGCCGCGTCTGCACCAGCGTGCGGGCCCGCATCACCTCGTCCTCCACCGGGGCGATGGCGTTTTCCAGTTCCAGCGGGCTCGGAACGCTGCGTTTGAAAAAAGCGCGTGCGGTCCGCTGCGCGCCTATGGCCATCGTGAGGGTGGCTGGCACGTCCAGGCTGTCTCCGACTACCAGAACGGTTTCTTCGTCCCCTATGTGCAAAACCGCCAGGCTGCCGGTACCGGTAGCAAGCCTGCGGATGGCCCTGTAGTGGGCACCGGCGTCGACATCCGATGCGGACGGTTTCATATTGCAACTCCAGTAGTGGGGTTCTCAGCCCAGCGCCGCAAGCCATTGCAGGAAGTCGGCATGCATGGAAGCACTGATTCCATGGTCCATAGGGTACAGGCGCAACTGATGCTCTACACCCAGAGCGGTCAACAAGGCGTCCGAGCGGTGCGCCCAATCGACGGGCAGTTTGCTGTCCTGCGTGCCGTGGCCGATGAAGGCCTGGAGGTTTGAGAGGCGCTCCTGACTGGCCAGTTGGGGTTCAAGCTCCGGCAGTATGCGGCCTGACAGCACGGCAAACCCGGCCACGCTTTCCGGCGCACTCAAGGCCACGCTGGCACTGAGAATGCCGCCCTGGCTGAAACCGGCGATCACCGTGTTGGCAGCTGTGATGCCATGGCGCACCTGTAGTTGCTGCACAAAGGCGATCAGTGTGGCGCGGCTGCGTTCGGCTTCTTCAGGAACGATACGCGGTCCGCTGGCCGTGAACGCCACACGAAACCAGGCAAACTGCTGCACGCCCATTTGCAGGGGGCCGCGCGCAAACACCACCAGCGTGTCGCGGTCCAGCCCTGCAGCGATGTCCATCAGGTTGGTTTCATTGCCCCCCACACCGTGCAACAGGATCAGGCATTTCGTTGGCTTCGATGGCTGGGGCTCCAGGACGCGGTAGGACACGCCCGACACGCTGTCGGTCAACAGCGCACCAAGCGTTGGCTGGGACGGCTTCATTGCGGCATTCCCCAAACATAGGATTCCATGGACAGCATCCCATGCAAGATGCCGCCGCCGTCCAGCACCTGCAGCGCGTCACCCTCCTGCTGTGCACCCAGCGCCACCAGCAAAGGCAGGAAGTGTTCCTCGGTCGGATGCGCGCGCACGGCGTGCGGAGCCTCGGCCCGGTAGTTGATCAGTGGCATGCGCGCGTTGGCGGCTACCGCGGCACGCACCCAGGCTGCAAATTCCTGTACGTATGCCTGCGGTTGTGCGCTGCCCTGGCGGAATTCGTACAGGTTGTGCGTCATGCTGCCGGAGCCGATGATCAGGACGCCCTGCGCCCGCAGCGGCGCCAGCGCCCGGCCCAACGCCACGGCTTGCGCCGTAGTCAGAGAAGCGGGCATCGACACCTGAAAGACCGGCACCCGGGCGTCGGGCAGCAGGTGATACAGCGGCACCCAGGCGCCATGGTCCCGACCGCGGCGCGCATCCACACCGGTACTGAAACCCGCATCCGACAGGAGCCGGGCCGCCTCGAGGGCCAACTCGGGCTGACCGGGTGCGGGGTATTGCAGGTCATACAGCGCGGAGGGAAAACCGCCAAAGTCGTGCACGGTGTCGGGCTGAGGCGTGGTCATGACCTGCACATCCCGGGTTTGCCAGTGCGGCGACACCACCAGCACAGCCTTGATGCCCGACAGTTGTTGGCCCAAGGCCCGCAACTGCGGTCCCAGCACACCGGGTTCAATGGCGAACGTGGGCGCGCCGTGCGAGATGAAAAGGACAGGGGCTTGGGTATGTGCAGTCATGGTGACTCCGATGCAATCAGCGCTCAGCCCGCGCGTCCAGGCTCCAGGCACCCGCGCCGTTGGCAGCCAGCGCCAGCAAGCCACCGACCACCGCAATGTTCTTGAAGAACAGCAATTGGGTCACGAAGACTGCAGCGGCCGGGGCCGCCCAGTAGGCGTGGAAGAAGAAGCTGGCCACCAGCGTGAAGGCTGCCAGCACCAGCGCGGCAATACGCGTCTGGAAGCCGGCCAGCAGCGCCAGGCTGCCCAGGATTTCGACGGCCAGCGCCAATGCGGCGCCGACCGCTGGCAGTGGCAGGCCTACCGAGGCGATGTAGCCCACCGTTCCGGAAAAGCCGGTGAGCTTGCTGATACCCGCGGGCAGAAACAGGGCGACAAACAGGATACGGGCGGCCAGGCTGAGGCCGTTTTGCAATGACTTGGACATGATGATTTCCTTTACAAAAATGAAATGGGAACGGGGTTGCGAAGAACCGGTACAGGCTCAGGCGCGCTGGATCCAGGTGGGGGCAATCGAGGTACCGAGGCCGGCACCGTAGCCCAGATAAATGTTGAAACCGGCAACCGGTTCCAGGTAGCGCGCATTCTTCAGGCCGCCGGCATCCAGGGTCGCAAAGCCCATGCTCTGCGCCAACGCCGTGGCGGTCTGTTTGGCACGCTCGCTGTCACTGGCCACAAACACCGTAACGGTCTGGCCATTGCCGAAGTTGGCGCCGTCGGTGAGCACCTGCGCGAACACGGTGTTGAACGCCTTGACGACCTCTGCACCGGGGATGGCCTTGGCGATTTCCTCGGCTGCGGAGGTGCTGTGGCCCAGGGTCAAGCCCATGTAGTCGGCCGTCAGCGGGTTGGTGATGTCGATGACCACCTTGCCGCTCAGGTCGCCCAGGCCTTGCAAGGCGGTTACGGCATCGCCGTAACCGGTGGCCAGCACGATGGCGTCTGCAGAGGCTGCCGCACCGGCTGGGGCCACGGCGACTGCGCCCGGGTTGGCCTGTGCCACGGCCTGGGCTTTGTCCAGATTGCGGGCGGTCACGGTGACCTGGTGGCCCGCACGGCTGAGTTGTTTGACGAAGGCTGCGCCCATGTTGCCGGCGCCGATGACTGTTACTTTCATGGTGATTCCTTTAATTTGCACCGGTTGAACGCGGTATGTGTGGTGCATGGGATGAACTTTATTAGATTGAAGATAAAAGATAAACGGTGTTAAATTAGATTAATTGTTTCATCTGGAGAGATAATGGACCGATTCCTGGAAATGCAGACCTTCAACGCCGTGGTGGAGGCGGGAAGCTTCGTCAAGGCGGCCAACGCGCTGGACATGTCCAACGCCGCGGTGTCGCGCTATGTGGTGGACATGGAAACCCGGCTCGGCGTGCGCCTGCTGCACCGCACCACGCGGCGGTTGTCGTTGACCGAGGAAGGGCAGGTGTTCTATGCCCGCAGCAAGGAGCTGTTGGCGGAACTGCAGGAGGCGGAAGATGAAATCACCTCCCGCCGCGACGCCGCCAGCGGACTGTTGCGCGTCAACGCGCCGTTCACCTTTGGCATCCTGCACCTCGCGCCGTTGTGGGGGGAGTTCAAGGCCCTGCACCCCAAGGTCTCGCTGGACATCACGCTCGCTGACCGGCTGGTGGATCTGGTGGAGGAAGGTTACGACGTGGCGATCCGGATCGCCATGCTGGAGAACTCCAGCCTGGTCAGCAAACGCCTGGCAACGACCCGCATCGTCGTGTGTGCCTCACCGCAGTACCTGGCCCAGCACGGCACGCCGCAACATCCCAGCGAGCTCACCAACCACGCCATCATTTCCTACAGCTACCTGTCGACGAAGGACGAATGGAAGTTCACCGGACCGCAGGGCCCGGTCAGCGTGAAGACCAACCCCTGCATCCACACCAACAGCGGTGATACCTGCCGTGCCGCCGCGCTGACGCACCAGGGGGTGATCCTGCAGCCGACTTTTCTGGTCGGCAAGGACCTGGCCGACGGCACCCTGGTGGAGCTGATGCCAGACTACCGGTCGGTGGAGCTGGGCATTTACGCGGTGTACCCGACCCGCAAACATGTGTCGGCCAAGGTGCGCGCGCTGATCGACTTTTTGGCCGCCCATTTTGCCGGGCGGGGACCGGAGTGGTGAGCGGGTGCGGCCTGTAGGGCAGGCTCAGGCCGCCCGTACGGCGCTGGCTTCGTTGGCGGCGGTCAGCGCCACGGCGCGGATTTCCAGTGCGGCTGCTTCCAGCGCTTGGGTCTTGGCGGCGTCACCCATGGCCAGGCCTTCGGCACGCACAAAGCGCACGTCGGTGATACCCAGGAAACCGAACACGGTCTGCAGATAGCTCTCCTGGTGCTCCATGGCGCGACCGCCTTCGCTGGTGGAATAGACGCCACCGCGGGTAGAGGCCACGATGACCGTCTTGCCGCCGGCCAGGCCTTGCGGGCCCTTTTCGGTGTACTTGAAGGTGCGGCCGACTTGCGCCACGCGGTCAATCCAGGCCTTGAGTTGGCTGGGGATGGAAAAGTTGTACAGCGGCGCGCCCACCACGATCACGTCCGCCGCCAGGAACTGGCTGACCAACGCCTCGGAAATGGCGTTTTCACGCTTTTGCACGTCGGTCGGCTCGGCCGCACCGGGGGGCATGCGAAAACCCAGGGAGTCCACCGACAGGTGGCTGGGGGCACTGGCAGCCAGGTCCAGGTAGTCCACCGTGGTGCCGGGGTGGCTGGTTTGCCATTTGGCGACGATCTGCGCCGTCAGGGCACGGGAAACGGAGTTGGCGGCGAGGATGCTGGAATCAATGTGAAGCAGTTTCATGGTCAGTCCTTGAAGTGAAGCTGCGGATTGCAGCCATGGATCAAGTATGCGGATGAAACGATTTTTTGATAAGTTGGCAAAAATGCGTTAGATTGTCCTGTCAGTAGGACAATGGAGAACACATGTGCAGGATTTGAACGACCTGGTCTACTTTGCCGAGGTGGTGGACCGGGGTGGTTTTGCCGCCGCCGGACGGGCCTTGGGCCTGCCCAAATCGCGGTTATCGCGCCGGGTGGCTGAGCTGGAGGCACGCCTGGGTGTGCGCCTGCTGCAGCGCACCACGCGCAAGCTGTCGCTGACCGCCGTGGGCGAGCAATACCACCGCCACTGTGTGGCCATGCGCGAGGATGCCCAGGCAGCGCAGGACGCCGTGGCCCAGGCCCAAACCGAACCGCGCGGCACCATCCGCGTGGCCTGCCCGGTGACACTGGCGCAAACCACGCTGGGGCCCATCCTGCCGCACTTTCTGGCGCGCTACCCGCAGGTGCGCATCGACATGCGGGTCAGCAACCGCGTCGTCGATCTGGTGGAGGAAGGTTTTGATGTGGCTTTGCGCGTGCGCCCCACGCTGGACGACAGCGGCAGCCTGGTCGTCAAGAACTTTGGTCTCAGCCGCACCCTGTTGCTGGCCAGCCCGGCCCAACTGGCGCGCCAGGGCCGCCCGGCCACGGTGGCCGATCTGGGCCGGCTCGACACCGTCAACATGTCCACCATCGGCGACTCGGTGACCTGGCAACTGACCGGCCCCGACGGCGCCACCCACGCCTTTGTGCACCAGCCGCGCTATGTGGCCGACGACCTGGTGACGCTGAAATTCGCCGTGGTAGCGGGCACTGGCATCTGTGTGCTGCCCGACTATATGTGCGTAGAAGAGCTGCGCGACGGCCGGCTGGTCAGCGCGCTGCCGGGCTGGGCGCCCAAGCCCGGCATCTTCCACGCGGTGTTTCCGTCCCGGCGCGGCCTGCTGCCGGCGGTGCGCCGGTTTCTGGATTTTCTGGGTGAAGCGATTGAGCGGGAGGGGTTGACGCAGGTGCCAGCGGGCTAAAGAAAAACAAGCCGTTAGCCCTCGTCAAATATGCAGATATTGCTATCTAATTAATAGCAATAAGCCCCGTCGCCCCCTTGCGAAACTCATCCGGCGTGGCGCCCACCAGCCGCTTGAACATCGTGATGAAGCTTGATGCGCTGCCGTAGCCCAGGTCCAGCGCAATGGTTTCCACGGTCTGCCCTGCCTCCAGCAGCGGCATGGCCTTGACCACCCGCAGGCGCTGGCGCCAATCGGCCAGCGACATGCCCAGGTCGCGCCGGGCCCGGCGCATCAGCGTGCGTTCGGTGGTGTGGGCGGCATGCGCCAGCTCCGGTAGCGAACGGTTGTCTCCCGGCTGCGCCTGCAGCATGGCCAGTACCGCGCCCAACGCCGGGTCGTCCGAACTGGGCAGGTAGCTGCCGGCGCGCGGGGCCACGGCCAGCTGGTCGACCAGCACCTGCAGCAGCCGCGCATGCTGGGGCGTGGACGCCGCATCGGGCGTCTGCAGGCGCAGGTGCTCCAGCACGGCGCGCACCAGCGGGCTGACCGTCAGCGCGCAGGGTGTGGGCGGCAAGGCGTCGCAACCCGGGCGGGCAATGTACAGCGAGCAGTGGTGCGCCTCGTAGCGGTTCAGCCCCACATGGTCCAGATCGGGCGGCAGCCAGATGCCATACTGCGGGGGCGCCAGGTAGTGGTGGTCGGCCACCTTGACCTCCATGACTCCGCTGAAGGAGTACACAAACTCACCCCAGGCGTGCTGGTGCTGCGGGTAGACGCCCGCGGCCGGCACATAGGCACTGCGGAACATGACGGGCGCGGGCAGTTGCGCGCTGGACAGCGGAATCTCCAGTTTGGGCGGCAGTATGGGCATGGTTGCGCAGGAATGGCGGGCGGGCGCTATGGCTTGTCGGGTATTCACTATATCAACCAAAGCCGTCAGCCGAATAATCCAACCCACTGACAAAAAAAAGGAAACTCATGGATACGCGCAAAGCGCTCGACGGTCAGGCCATTGCGCTGATGCTGCTGCTGTGCCTGGTGTGGGGCCTGCAGCAGGTGGTGCTCAAGGCCACCGCCGCCGACATTTCGCCGATGTACCAGATCGCGCTGCGTTCCGGCGTGGCCGCCGTGCTGGTCGCCTTGGTGATGGCGGCACGGGGCGAGCGCATGCGCCTGGCCGACCGCACTTGGCGCCCGGGTGTGGTGGTGGGGCTGCTGTTCGGCTTCGAGTTTCTGCTGGTGGGTGAAGGTCTGCGTCACACCAGTGCCTCGCACATGGTGGTCTTTCTGTACACCGCGCCGGTTTTTGCCGCTTTAGGTTTGCACTGGAAGCTGCCGGCCGAGCGCCTGGGCGCGCTGCAGTGGCTGGGCATCGCGCTGGCATTTGGCGGTATCGCCCTGGCCTTCTTTGGCCGCAGCCCGGGCACCGCGGTGATTCCCGGTAACCCGCTGTGGGGGGATTTCCTGGGACTGCTGGCCGGCATGGCCTGGGGCGCCACAACGGTGGCCGTGCGCTGCACCACGCTGGCCCGGGCGCCGGCGACCCAGACCCTGTTGTACCAGCTGGTGGGCGCCTTTGTGCTGCTGATGGCGGCCGCATGGGCCTCGGGCCAGGCCCACTTCAATCCCACGCCGCAGGTCTGGGCCAGCCTGGTGTTCCATTCGCTGATCGTGTCGTTTGCCAGCTTTCTGGTGTGGTTCTGGCTGCTGCGCAAGTATTTGGCTTCGCGCCTGGGCGTGTTCTCGTTCATGACGCCGCTGTTCGGCATCGTGTTTGGCGCCTGGCTATTGAATGAGCCGATGGAGCGCAGCTTCCTGTTGGGCGCGATACCGGTGCTCTTGGGAATTGTGTTGGTCAGCGGCGGTGGCTGGGTGAACCAGGCGCTGGCCGGTCTCGTGCGGCGGGGAGCGCGAGACGCAGGCTAGAAAAGGTTGGAAAATACGGTGTGACCCATTCCCTCCGACTTTTCCCCCGCACACTGGCGGCGCTGTGGCTGCTGGGCGCTGCCGTCTGCGTCCCGGCCCTGGCCACGACCGGGGGCGACGCAGCAGCCAACCCCGATGGCAAGAAACCCGGCGCCAAGATTTACAAGTACCTGCAGGGTGGCACGCCTTCGTTTTCAGACGTGCCGCCGAGCAAGGTGGCCTACGTGGTCTACCGTCCGTCGTGCTACGCCTGTGCCGTCACCTCCAGCATCGACTGGCTGACGACCCCGCTGCACCGTGACGCCTACGGGGACGAGATCGCCCAGGCCGCGCACCAGTATGCGCTGGACCCGGCCCTGGTGCGGGCGGTGATCCATGCCGAATCCAACTTCAATGCGCGGGCGCGTTCGCCAAAGGGTGCCATGGGTCTGATGCAGCTGATGCCGGGCACGGCGCGCATGCTGGGCGTGACCGAGCCCCACATCCCAGGTCACAACATTCTGGGCGGCGTGCAGTATTTGGCGGGCCTGCTGGCGCGCTTCAAGAACGACGTGGCTCTGGCCACCGCTGCCTACAACGCCGGTCCCGAGGCGGTGCAACGCTATGCGGGCGTGCCGCCGTATGCGGAGACCCAGGTCTACGTGCAACGGGTCAAAATCCTGCACCAGCGCTACAGGGAATTTACGACCGCGCAACGCTGACCGTGCGCCCCTGTTCCACGCGGATCCACTGGTCGCACAGCGCCAGCGAACTCGGGCGGTGGGCGATCAACAGAATCGTCGTGTCGCGCAGGTGCTGCTGGATGGCGGCACGGATCAGCTCATCGGTCTCCACGTCCACGCTGGCGGTGGCTTCGTCCATCAGGATGATGCGCGACTGCGACAACAGAGCGCGGGCCAGGCAGATCAGCTGGCGCTGCCCGGCGCTAATGTTGCGCCCGCCCTCCTCCAGCGGCGTGGCCAGCCCCTGCGGCAGCCCGGCAACAAAATCTCGCAGGCCGATCTGCGCCATGGCGACCTGGATGGCGTGGTCGCTGTAGGCGCCGGTGACGTCGATGGAATCGCGCAGAGGCCCGAGGAACAACACCGGGTCCTGCGGCACATAGGCAATCGCCTGGCGCAGCCGCGCGTGCGGAATGTCCAGAATGTTGACGCCATCGATCAGGATGTCGCCGCGTTCAATGCTGAGCGTGCGCAGCAAGGACAACAACACCGTGGACTTGCCAGCGCCGGTGCGGCCCAGCAGCGCGACATGGGTGTGGGCCGGCACGACAAAGCTGGCGTCCTCGACGATGGCCGGCAGCTCCGGGGCGTAGCGCAGACAGGCCCGGCAAAACTCGATGCGGCCTTCGGTGGGCCATTCCGCCGGCACGGAGGCAGCGACCTTGCCGCCCTCTTCCGGGGGCAGCTCAGCCCATTGATGGCAGCGCTCCCAGGGCACCAGCACGGCGGACAAGGCGAAGAAATCCCGGCAGAGGCGCTCAATCTGTCCCAGCAGTCCAAACGCCAGCGCCAGCAACAGCCCGACAGAACCGGCGCTCAGCTCTGGCATCCAATCGTTGGCACCCGCCACCACCACGGGAACCAGCAGGCAGGCGATCAGGACACTGGAGACCGCGGTCAGCCGCATCGACAGCCACAGGGCCAGGTCCCAGCGCCGCAGCTCCATGTTGAGGCTCAACGCGGCCGCCGCATCAAACGCGTGGGTAAGGTCGCGCTCTCGGCCAAAGGCGCGCAGCGTCGAATGCCCGCGCACGCAGTCGTTGAACAGCGAAAACACCGGCGATCGGGTGATGGCGGCCAGCCGCGCGTTCTCGCGCACCGCCACGCCATACAGGCGTGAGATGCGGACCGAAACATAGGTCGTCGCAATGAAAGGCAGCACCACCATCGGCGCGACCCCGACCAGGCCGAACACACAGGCCAGCACATGCGTGGCCCCCTGGGCAAAGCGGAAACCACGGCTGGCCAGCTCCACATCGAGCTGCTGGATATCGGCGGAAAAACGGTTCATCAGACGGCCCGACGGAGTGGTCTCAAAGAACCGCAAGGGTGACGCCATGACACCGCCCAGCATCCTGTCATGGGCATCCTGTGCCGTGCGGGCGCAACTGCGCCTGAACGTCGCCTGGGCGACGTAGCCCACCACCAGAATGAACAGGGTGAGGACCGAGAAAGCCACGAAGAATGCAACCGGCGTCATGGGGCTGGCGCCACCCATGCGTGACATCAGCACCTGCTGCAACAACGGCAAAGCACTGGCCAGCAGCACCAGCCCCAGCACCCAGCTGGCCCCCCAAACAGGCCGTCCTTTCCAGCTGCTCTGTCCCAGGGTCATCAGGATGTTGCGCCACACCGACCCCGGGATCCTCCCCGCGGCCTGCCCCTCGGTCGCCGTCAGCAGTTCCTCCTTTTCCGAAACAGTGCTGGTGTCGGCTTGGAGATGCCCCATGACGGCGCTCTGGTCCGCGTGGCCTTCTGCCTCAATCCGCAAGAAATTCGAAAACTGGGAGTTGGTGGCACGCAACTGTTCCAGCGTGCCAAACTCGCCACGGCCATCGGCATCGATGAACAGGATGCGGTCAAACCGGGCGATGTGCGCCAGACGGTGGGTGACACAAATGCGCAGGTGCTGGCTCCATGCACCAAACAGCAGGTCGTCGGCGATGCGGGCCTCGGTGGCCACATCCAGTGCCGAGAAGGGGTCGTCCAGCACCACGGTGTTGGCGGGGTGCAAAGCAGCGCGCGCCAACGACACCCGCTGTTTCTGGCCACCCGACAGATTCAGGCCGCGCTCACCGATTTCGGTATTGAGTCCGCCGGGCCATTGGTCCACATCCTGCGACAGGCTGGCCAGGCTCAGGGCGCGCTGGATGGCGTCGTCCTGGTTGGCGCCACCCTGCGCAAACAGCGTCAAGTTGTCACGCAGCGTGCCGCTGGCCACAAAGGTCTCTTGCGGGCAATAGGCAAACTGCGGCTGGCCCAGCCACTGCACGTCGCCAGAGCTGGGCGCATATTCCCGCAGCAAGGCCCGCAACAGCACCGACTTGCCGGCACCCACGGGGCCGACGATGGCAAGGCTCTGGCCAGCCTCCAGCGAAAAGGAAATCGTGTCCAGAATGGTCTTGCCGTTGTCGGCCTTGAAGACCAGATCACGCACCTGCAAGCCGGGCGCCGGCGCCACTGCAGTGTTTGGTGGCGCCGGCGCTTCTTCCGCAAGATTGAAAAAATCCAGCAGCCGCGTGGCCGATACCCTGGTTTGCGCCAGGATGCCGGCCACATCGCTCAGGACCACAAAGGGAAATTCCAGCCCCTGAAAAATTAGCAGGGTGGGCAACAGCATGGCCGCATGCAGCTCGCCGCCGCGCAGGATGTGAATGCCATAGGTGAACGTTGCCACCAACAGCCCGGCGCTGGAAAAGACCAAAGAGGAGCGCGTCTGCAACAGCATCACGCCAATCAGGCGGCCCACTTCGGTGTCGCGGATCTTGCGGGTGCGCTGCAGAAACACGTCGGACCAGCCGGAGAGCTTGATGACCTTGATGGCTGACAGAATCTGCGAGAACAGGTCCAGCCGACTGTCGCGCGCGGCCAGCAGCCCGTGCTGGCGCCGGGCGGTTTCGCGCACGATGTATTTCAGGACCGGCACACTCAGCGCCATCAGCGACAACCCAAAGATGGCCGTGGTGCCCAGATAGCGCCACAGCAGCGCAGCCGCCACGCCAATGTGCACCACCACCATCACCCCATCGACGAAACGCTCCACGCAGTGGCTGACCGCCGGCACATCGATATGCATGAGGTTCTGCACGTTGCCCTGCGGCAGCTCATGGCGGACGCGTGGCTCCAGCCGGAACCACTTGCGGGAGAACGCCTGCATCAGCGCCCGGCGCTGCAGCACATGGGCCTGCGAAAACGCCCTGATGTAGCGCCAGAACGTGACATTGGTGATGTAAATGACCAGCGGAAACGCCAGCAACAGCAGCGCGTGGTGCAATGACCATGGCGACTCCTGGATGGCCTCAAAGTGCGTCATCACCAGCTCGATCAGCAGCGCCGGCGCCATCCCGGCGACCGTTGAAACCAGCATGTAGAGCAAGGCACTCCAGAACAGCGGCCGGGTGGACAACATGATGCTCTGGATGAAGCGCCACACGCCGCGCTGTGTCTGCATGGTCGACTGCGCCGTGCCGTACTGCGTTTCCAGCCGCTGGACGACCGGATCGATGTCCGTCACACCCCAGGCGGCTTTGTCCCTGACCAGGCGCCGGATTCCGGGCGTGAGATGCACCAGAAAGTCGTCAGTCAGCGATTTGAAAAAGGCAGAGAAGGGGTTCAACCGCATCGGGCAAAGTGTGTGATTGTGCCTTGTCGAAACTACCAGCACGCGTATGATGGTCTTGGTCCACTTCGAGGGAGCGTTCCATGCAGCAGCCCATCGCCTTGCCCGAACTTGAGCACCCGACGCTCGACGCCGAATCGATCCAGCGCTCGCTGTACCAGCACCTGGTATTTACCGTCGGCAAGGACCCGATCACCGCCACGGATCGCGACTGGTTCTACGCGGCGGCGGCCGTGGTGCGGGAACGCATGATCGAGCGCTGGATGGCCACCATGCGCAGCTACTACGTCGAAGACCGCAAACGCGTCTACTACCTGTCGCTCGAATTCCTCATGGGGCGCACCATGACCAACAGCATGCTGAACATCTGTGCCGAAAAGGAATTCCACGACGCGCTGTCGGCACTGGCGGCCATGGGCCTCAAGCCCGAGAACCTGCGCGAGGTGGAGCCCGATGCCGCCCTGGGCAACGGTGGCCTCGGAAGGCTCGCCGCCTGCTTTCTGGACTCGATGGCAACCATGGGGGTGCCGGGTTATGGCTATGGCATCCGTTACGAATACGGCATGTTCCACCAGGGCATCGAGAACGGCCAGCAGGTGGAACACCCCGACAACTGGCTGCGCTACGGCAACCCCTGGGAATTTCCACGCCCCGAGGTGCTGTACCAGGTCAAGTTCCACGGCCGGGTGGTGGATTTCACCGACGAACAGGGCCATCCGCGCCACCAATGGGTGGACACCGATGACGTGATGGCCATGGCCTACGACTATCCGATTCCGGGCTATGACACCGGCACGGTCAACAACATGCGGTTGTGGGCCGCCAAGGCCAGCCGCGACTTTGACCTGACCTATTTCAACGAGGGCGACTACATCCGGGCGGTCGAAGACAAGAACGAATCCGAGAACCTGTCCAAGGTGCTCTACCCCAACGACACCACCGAGTTGGGGCGCGAGCTGCGGCTCAAGCAGCAGTATTTCTTTGTCAGCGCCTCGTTGCAGGACATGCTGTACCGCTTCGCCAAGTCCGGCCTGCCGCTGGACGACCTGCCGACCAAGGTGGCGGTGCAGCTCAACGACACCCACCCGTCGATTGCGGTGGCCGAGCTGATGCGCATCCTGACCGACGTGCGCCAGTTGGACTGGGACCGCGCCTGGGCCATCACCACCCGCACCTTCGCCTATACCAACCACACCCTGATGCCCGAGGCGCTGGAGACATGGTCCGTGCCGCTGTTTGCGCGCGTGCTGCCGCGCCATCTGCAGATCATCTACGCCATCAACCACCGCTTCCTGCGCGATGTGATGCACCACTACCCCGGCGACCCGGGTCTGTGGGCCCGCATGTCGCTGATTGACGAGACGCACGACAAGCGCATCCGCATGGCGCATCTGGCAATTGTGGGAAGCCACAAGGTCAATGGCGTCGCCGCCATCCACACCCGGCTGATGAAGGAAACCATCTTTGCCGATTTCCACCGCCTGTGGCCGGACAAGATCGTCAACATGACCAATGGCGTCACGCCCCGGCGCTGGCTGAACCAGGCCAACCCGGCGCTGGCAAGGCTGATCACCAGCCGCATAGGCCATGGCTGGCTGAAGGACCTGGACCAGTTGCGCCAGCTAAACACCCTGGCCACGGACCCGGCGTTCTGTGCGGCGTTTGTGCAAGTCAAGCGCGACAACAAGGTCCGCCTGGCCCAGCTGATTGCCGAGCGCCTGGCCATCCGGGTGGACCCGGACTCCCTGTTCGACGTGCAAATCAAACGCATCCACGAATACAAGCGCCAGCTGCTCAACGTGTTGCATGTGATCACGCTGTACAACCGCCTGCGCGGCGGTGGCACGGCGCCGCCCCGCACCGTGATCTTCGGCGGCAAGGCGGCACCCGGCTACCGCATGGCCAAGCTCATCATCCGCCTCATCAACGATGTGGCCGACGTGGTGAACAACGACACGCAGATAGGGGACCGGCTGAAGGTGGTGTTCATCCCCAACTACAACGTGTCCACCGCCGAAATCATCATCCCGGCGGCCGACCTGTCCGAGCAGATTTCCACCGCAGGCACCGAGGCGTCTGGCACCGGCAACATGAAGCTGGCGCTCAACGGTGCACTCACCATCGGAACCCTGGACGGCGCCAATGTCGAGATCCGCGATGAAGTGGGCGCTGACAACATCTTCATCTTTGGCATGACCACCGATGAGGTGGCACAGACCCATGCCGGCGGCTACAACCCCTGGGTCTACTACGACACCAACGCCGAACTGCGCCAGACCCTGGACATGCTGCGTGACGGCTATTTTTCGCCCGGGGACAGCGAGCGCTACAAGCCTGTGTTCGAGGCCCTGACCTACCACGGCGACCACTACCGCCTGCTGGCCGACTACGCGTCCTACATCGCCTGCCAGGACCAGGTGGGCCAGCTTTACGGTGATTCACTGGCCTGGACCCACAAGGCTATTTTGAACGTGGCCGGCATGGGGCAGTTTTCGTCTGACCGCACCATTGGCCAGTACGCCAAGACGATCTGGAATGTGGTGCCCGTGGCGCGCACCTGAGCTACTGCGGTCTGAAGGCCAGTTGCTGGGCCACAAATCCGTCGAAGGCATCCAGCAAAGGTTGCACCCTTTCCGGCGTGCCCTCCAGCTGCACCAAGGCTGCGCAGGTCGCCTCCAGCGTGGACAACTGCCCCAGCTGGTGCGCCTTGCGAATCCGATAATTGGAAATCGGCACATCGTCGAGCGGCAGGCGCGGCAACTGTTGCAGCAGCGCACTCAGGTGCAGCATCTTGCGGCTCTTGCGCCACGTGCCATCCAGCACCACCAGGCGCAGGTTTGCAGTGTCTTGCAGCCGCGCGGTATCGGGAGCGGGTGACGGGCTCAGCGCGGACTGGGGATACAGCAGCACCGTGTATTTTGGTGCGCGCATCGCTGCCTGCAACGTGATGGCGTCAAAGGTCTCGCCGACCACCACACGGCTGTGCGCCAGGCTCAGATGCAGGAGGCGGGCAGTGTTTTTGGCGTGGTCGACTTCCAGCGGGTGCTGCAGGATAAGCACCTCGGTGGTGTGCGCCACCGGCGTGACCCACTGACAGATGCAGGCACTCTGGGGGCGCTGGCAGGCTGGGCAGACCAGCCGTTTCCCCGCACCGGGGCCAGGCATGCGCAATACAGGCGTTTGACCCGTGTCTCCCAATTCTTTCTCCTGGTTGTGGCGGCACCGTCAACCCAACGGCCCGCTTCAGTATGCAGGAAACCTGCATACCCGCATACGCATACCCCATCCCTGGCGCAGACGGCGGTGTTAAGGACTTCTTAAGAACAGGAAATTAAGGTAGCCCTCGTATGCAGAGCGCCTGCACCCATCGCTTTGACGCCCCACAGCCACCAATCAGACACCGAATGTCAGACTACAAGTTCGTTTTCAAATCCATCGGAGCAAGCCTGTGCGTGCTGGCATTGACTGCTTGCAACTCCTCCTTGAACTGGGACCGGGAGTACGCGTGCAGCGGCCAGGAGCGCTCCAGCACCCATACGGACGTGCGCACTCCCTCCGAGCGATTCGAAAAGACCTACCCGATAGAGATCGACTTCCACCTGCGGTCCGACTCCGCGTTGGTGAAGTCGTATCCGGTGACGCGGGACCCGACACCAGGCAATCCTTTGACTTTCAGCTCCCGTAGTCCGGCACTCTGGGTGTCGGGGTCGTTTGACACAAAAAGCGGCACGCTGGTCCTGATCGAAGGCCGCAGTCTGGTGGTGGACGGCAAGAAACAGGAGAGCACGATTTCCGGCCGATACCACTGCCAGGCGAGTGGCACTGCGGCGGTATAGAACGGTCATGCGAGCAGCCGCCTCACACGCCTTTGGCCACCGCAATGGGTGGATGGGATGAGCGTCGGTCTGATTCTGGATTTCGGAACCCATGTCGATGGCTCGTGGGTTTACAAAGACCCTGCGCAATATGCCCTTGCCCAGATGACCGCGGAGGTGCTGGCGTGGGACCTGGTACCGTTCGACGCCTGGTTGTATGGGCACGGCCATTGGCGCAGCTACCCCAAGGTTCGCCAGCACCTGATGGGCTTGCGCGAACAGCTAACCCACGCATTCTTCGCCCATGCGGGCAACGAGTCGGAACAGGGGCAACGCATTCGGGACTACTTCCGTGAGACGCGGCGGCTCGCCCTCCGACTGGAAAACATGCCTCTGGCACTGCGCCTGGCGATGGGGAAGGTCGACAAGAAGAAAACCCGGCGCCTGACCTTGGACCACCAGGCCAAGAACCTCAAGCGGCTTCAACAAGAGTACGCTGACCGGGTTCGGTCCGGCCAGAAATACGGTGCCCAAACCGAACTGGCCCGAAAGTATGGCGTGCCGCTGCACACGGTTCGCAGGTCACTGAAGGCCGGGCAAACGCCATAAGACTGCGCAAGTGCGCTACTCTCGGGCGGTTGCCATCAGCGCCGCAAACCCAATGAACACACCGCCCGTCAGGCGGTTGAACGCCCGCATCACCGTGGCGCGCTGCAGGTAGATGGAGAGCCGCTTGCCACTGACGGCATAGACAAAATACCAGCCGACTTCGATCACGGTAAACGTGGTGAGCAGAATCGCGAACTGGGGCAGCTTGGCCGCGTCCGGATTGATGAACTGGGGAAAGAACGCGGCCGCAAACAGAATCGCCTTGGGGTTGCTGGCGGCGACCAGGAAACCTTGCCGATAGATGGCGCCCGATGGGACCGCGGGCTCAGCAGTTGCCAGGGAGCCGGTCGCGCCATCGCCCCTGCGGTCCTGCACCGGCGAGCGCCAGCACTTCACACCCAGATACGCCAGATAGGCCGCCCCGGCCAGTCGCAACGCCTCAAACACGGTGGGAAAGGTCTGCAGCAAGGCACCCAGACCCGCGGCAGAGACGCTCATCATGGCCAGTAGTGCGGTCATGCACCCCAGCATGGCGACCACTGCCGGGCGCACCCCGTGGCGGGCACTGGTGCTCATGACGTACAGCATATTGGGGCCAGGCGTGGCGGAAACGACAAAGGTCATCAGGATAAACAGCCACCAGGTGCTGAATGTCATGGGAAAACTCCAAGTGAAAGCGGGAACCGGCAATCATGGCATAGTCAGATCCAAAATCGCAAAACCCAACGATTGGAAGGCGAGCCTGTGTCAAACCTGCGCACCGTTGAAATCAAGGCCTTTGTCCCTGCCAGGGATTTTGGGCTGTCCAAGCGCTTCTACCAGGACTTGGGCTTCGTCATGGCTTCGGACTCCGATGGCATCGCCTACTTTCACCACGGCGAGACCAGCTTCCTCTTGCAGGATTTCTACAACGAGACGCTCGCCAGCAATCTCATGATGCACTTGCTGGTCGAAGACGTCGATGCCTGGTCAGCCCAAGTCGCAGCGTCCGGCATCGCCACGAAGTACGGCGTGAAGGTCACGCCCGTGGAGCAGCAACCCTGGCGCATGCGGGACTTTGTAGTGATCGACCCGTCCGGCGTGCTTTGGCGCATCGCCCAGAACACTGATTGAAACCCCAATGACTGACACCACCACGACAACCACCATCGCCACGCACAGTGGCAGCTTCCACGCCGACGACGTCTTTGGAGTTGGCATTCTGATGGGAGTTTTCCCATCGCACACCCTGGTGCGCACGCGCAACCAGGCCCTGATTGACGCCGCCGACTTCGTCGTCGATGTGGGCGGCACCTGGGACGCAAGCACCGGCCGCTTTGACCACCACCAGCGCGGCTTCAACGGCGCCCGCCCCGCCCGACAGAGAGACGGACAAACCGTGCCCGGCGTGGGCTACGCCAGCGCCGGGCTGGTGTGGGCGGCCCATGGCACTGCGTACATCCAGGCCTGGGCCAGCAGCAAAGGCCAAAGCCTGGACGAACAGGCCGTGGCCGATGTGGTGCGCTCCATCGACCATTCGCTGGTGCAGTACCTGGACATAGTGGACACCGGCCAGGGCGACGTGTCGCCCGGCATCTTTGGCCTGTCCAGCCTGCTCGCCCAGCTCAACACCCATTGGATGGACGAACAGGGCCTGGACGCCACGGCCAAGGCCCAGTTGCAGGAGACGCGCTTTCGCGAGGCCATCTCCATCACCCGCACGTTTCTGGACCACGCCATCAGCAAAAAAGTGGCGCAGATTCGCGCCATGGACACCGTGCGCAAAGCGCCGCGCCTGCTCGGTGGCCGCGTGCTGTACCTGGAAGAAGGCGGCATGCCTTGGACCCATGTGGTGCTGCACGAAATGCCCGACGTGGTGTTCGTGATTTACCCGGACTCGGACGGCGACCAGTACCAGGTCAAAACCGTGCCGGTGGAGGCAGGCTCGTTCACCGCGCGCCTGGATTTACCCAAGAGCTGGGCCGGTTTGCGCGACCAGGAACTGGCGGCCGTGACCGGGGTGGAAGACAGTGTGTTTTGCCACCTGAACCTGTTTATCGGCGGTGCCCGCAGCTTGGGTGGTGCCGTGAAGCTGGCCGAGCTGGCGCTGGCGACCTAAGGACTGGCCTTCCGGCGTTCACTTTCCGAACAGCTTGGTCACGTGTTGCCAGCTGCGCAGCAGCAGGCCCGCGCGTTCCACATCGGCCTGGGCAACGAGCGGTGCTTCGCCCACCGGCTTACCCTGCGAAGTCGCGACCACCTTGCCGATCACAGCACCCTTGGTCACCGGCGCTTCCAGGCCCGGCTTGAGTTCCACCGAGGTCTGTACTTGCTGGCCACGCGGCACGGTCAGCATCCACGGTGCTCCCAGGCCCGCAGCGACCGTGTCCGCCTTGCCGAAGCTGAGCTTGGCCGTCGTGACCACGGTGTTCGGCTGAATCGGGGTGACCTTCTCGAAGTTGCTGAAGCCCCAACCGAGCAGCGCTCGCGAATGGTCAGCACGCGCCTGGGCGCTGTTGGTGTTGAGGATGACCGTGATCATGCGCATGTTGTTGCGCTTGGATGAAGTGACCAGACAGTAGCCGGCCGCTTCGGTGTGGCCCGTCTTCAGTCCGTCAACGGTGGGATCGGTGTAGAGCAAGGCATTACGGTTGCCTTGTTTGATACCGTTGTACTTGAACTCGCGCTCCGCGTAGATCGGGTAGTAGTCGACGCTGTCGTGGATGATGGCGCGCGCCAGGATGGCGAGGTCGCGCGCAGACGATTTGTGTTCCGGGTCCGGCAGGCCCGTGGCGTTCACGAAATGCGTGTGCGACATGCCGAGGCGCTGGGCCTCTGCATTCATCAGCTTGGCAAAGCTTTCTTCGGTGCCTGCCATGTGCTCGGCAATCGCCTTGGACGCGTCATTGCCCGACTGGATGATGATGCCGCGCAAGATGTCTATCACCGTGGCCTGGCTGTTCAGCGGCAGATACATGCACGACTCGGTGCTCGACCCTCGGCACCACGCGTTCTGGCTGACCGAGACCAGATCGGTTGGCTTGAGTTTGCCGGAGCGCAGCGCCTGCTCGACCAGGTAGCTGGTCATCATCTTGGTGAGCGAGGCCGGCGGCAAGGGTTCGTCAGCGTTGGCCGAGGCGAGCACCTCGCCGGAGTCGAAATCCATCAGCAGCCATGCCTTGGCGGGCAGCGCCGGGGGGCTGCCCGCGAGGGAAGTCTGAGCAGCCAGTGGCGGCAGGGCGTTCGCGGCGGCCGTGGCCTTCTTGGGAGACGCGGGTTTGGTAGCGTGGTGTTTGGCCGCAAAGGATGCCGAGCCAGGAGCCAGGGTGCCAGCAGCGATTGCGAGGATGAGAGGGAGGATGGGACTAGTTTTGGTTTGCATGGTGTTTTCGGACAGAACGTCGATTGTCGCGGATCGGCGTTGACCGTCCATTCAGCAATGTTGCCGATCCGGCTGAAAATGACCCACACAATTGGAAAAGTATGACCGCAAGGCCACGCGCAAGACGTCCTGGATCTCCGCTTGGGGCCGGAAGGCCCAGTCAGGAAGCCCTATAGGTCGCAGATAGGTGGCAGACGACTTGCTTTGGATTGCTATCGAATGAATAGCTAATCATGCATATTCTACGAGGGCTACAAGCCAGTTGATCAAATAGCCTTCAGCCTCAAACCACCTCCGCCCGCTCCAGCATCGCATGCAGCAACACATTGCACCCCGCCGTGATGTGCTCCGGCTTGGCATCCTCGATCTCGTTGTGGCTGATGCCGTCCTTGCAGGGGATAAAAATCATGCCGGCGGGGGCCAGCTTGGCCATGTAGACGGCGTCGTGGCCGGCGCCCGACACGGCGGGCATGTTGCTGTAACCCAGCTTCTTCGCGGCGCGGGCCACGGCGTCCACGCAATCGGGGTGGAAGACCTGCGCGGGGTAGCTGGACACCATCTCGATCTTCACGTCCAGGCCGCTCTCTTGCGCGACCTTGGCGGCAAAGGCTTTCACCTCGTCGGCCATCTGGTCCACCAGCGCGTCGGTGGCGTTGCGCAGGTCAATGCTGAACTTGACGCGACCCGGAATCACGTTGCGGCTGTTGGGGAAGACCTGCACCATGCCCACGGTGCCACGGCCATGCGGCTGGTGGCGCATGGCGCAGGCCACCACCTCCTGCATGATGCGCGCCGACACCTGCATCGCGTCCTTGCGCAGCGCCATGGGCGTGGGGCCGGCGTGGGCTTCCATGCCGGTCACGGTGCAGTCGAACCAACGTATGCCCAGCACGCCCTGCACCACGCCTATCGTCACATCGGCATCTTCCAGCACCGGGCCTTGTTCGATGTGGGTTTCAAAGTACGCGCCGATCGGATGGTCACCAGGCTCCTGGTCGCCGATGTAGCCAATGCGTTCCAGCTCCCCCTTGACGCTCTTGCCTTCGGTGTCCGTCGCTGCATACGCATGCTCCAGCGTGAAGGCCTTGGCGAACACGCCCGAGCCCATCATGACCGGCACAAAGCGCGAGCCTTCTTCGTTGGTCCAGAACGCGACTTCAATCGGTGCTTCGGTCTCGATGCCCAGGTCATTGAGTGTGCGCACCACTTCCAGACCGGCCAGCACGCCATAGTTGCCATCGAACTTGCCGCCGGTGGGCTGGGTGTCGATGTGGCTGCCGGTGACGATGGGGGGCAAGCTGTTGTTGCGCCCAGCGCGACGCATGAAGCCGTTGCCGATTTTGTCGATGGTGACGGTCATGCCGGCCTCTCTGGCCCAACCCAGCACCAGGTCTCTTCCCTGTTTGTCGAGGTCGGTCAGCGTCAATCGACACACGCCGCCTTTGGGGGTTGCGCCGATTTTGGCCAGCTCCATTAGCGAGGACCAGAGGCGTTCGCCGTTGATGCGGAGGGTGTCGATGTTGGTGGCGGTTGTCATGGTGATGAACTCCAGTTTCATTGCCTGTCTGTGTGGCGGTAGCGTTCGGGAATGGCTATGTCAGGGGCCTCATCTGTCCCTGCTGGGCCAGCAAATCGGCCCCAGACACACCCATCCCCGAACGAGGGCGGGTGTGCGAACTGCTTTCAAATTCATGCATGAATGTACGTATACGGTAACGCTACTTCTCGCCAGTGTGTGGGATGCCTGGGGGGCGATTTGCTGGACCAGCAGGGACTGATGAGCCCCCCAGGTATCCCGCACACTGGCAGGCACAGAACATGTCAGCGCTTAACAGCAGTAGGCGCCAGGGTCTCCGCCCGCAGCTTGTTCGCCGCAAAGTTGGACCCAAACGCCGGCCGCTTGATGTAGCGCCCCTTGCCCTGCACCGCCCGCAAATCACCTTGCACAAACACCAGCTCACCCTGGCTGATGGTGTGGCTGGGAATACCTTTGACGGTGCGGCCTTCGAAGATGTTGAAGTCGCCCTTGCTGTGCTGCGTCTTGGCGGACAGCGTCTTGGTGCCTGCCGGGTCCCAGACCACCAGGTCGGCATCGGCGCCTGCCGACACGCTGCCTTTTTGCGGGTAGATGTTGAACAGCTTGGCGGTGTTGGCCGACGTGATGGCGACAAATTCGGACGGCGTCAGGCGCCCGGTGTTGACACCTTCATCCCAGATCACGGCCAGGCGCTCTTCCACGCCGCCGCAGCCGTTAGGGATTTTGCTGAAGTCGTCCTTGCCGGCGGCCTTTTGCGCGGCGCAGAAGGTGCAGTGGTCGGTGGCGGTGGTGTGCAGGTTGCCGGCCTGCAGGCCACGCCACAAGAATTCCTGATTGCCCTTGGGGCGAAACGGCGGGCTCATGACGTGGGCGGCGGCGGTCGCAAAGTCGGGGTGGCGGTAGACGCTGTCGTCCACCACCAGGTGGCCGGCCAGCACCTCGCCATACACACGCTGGCCGCGGGCGCGGGCGCGGGCAATGGCCTCGGCCGCTTCGATGCAGCTCACGTGCACCACGTAGATCGGCACATTCAGCACGTCGGCAATGGCGATGGCGCGGTTGGCGGCTTCGGCTTCGACCATGGGGGGCCTTGAGAGCGGGTGGCCCTCGGGCCCCTTGATGCCCATCTCGGCCACGGTCTTTTGCAGCAGAAAGACCAGCTCGCCGTTCTCGGCGTGCACGGTGGGCATGGCGCCCAGTTCCATGCAGCGCTTGAAGCTGTTCACCAGAGTCTCGTCGTCGCACATGATGGCGTTCTTGTAGGCCATGAAGTGCTTGAAGCTGTTGACGCCCTCCTGCTGCACCAGCGTGCCCATGTCGCGCTTGACGGTCTCGTCCCACCAGGTGATGGCGACGTGGAAGCTGTAGTCGCCCGCCGCCTTCTCGGCCCAGCCGCGCCACGTCTGGTAGGCCTCCATGATGGGCTGCTGCGGATTGGGGATAACGAAGTCGATGATGGTGGTGTTGCCACCGGCCATGCCCGCTGCGGTGCCGGTGTAGAAGTCGTCCATGGTGGTGGTGCCCATGAACGGCAGCTGCATGTGGGTGTGCGGGTCTATGCCGCCGGGCATCACGTACTGGCCGCCGGCGTCCACCACGGTGGCACCGGCCGGGGCGCTCAGGTCTTCGCCAACGGCAACAATCTTGCCGTCCTTAGTAATGACATCGGCCTTGAAGGCCCGGTCGGCGTTGACTACGGTTCCGCCACGGATGAAGAGGGTCGCCATATATACTCCTAAATTGATAGCTACATGCGTAGCATTTACGAGGGCTAGAGGCCGATTTGACTCATCAGCCCTAAGCCGGATCGGCTGTGCGCATGGGGTTGTTGGCGTGCGTCGTCCAGTTGGCGTATTTATCGCTCACAAGCAGGCCCGTGCGCAAGTCTTTTTCACCGGGGGCCAGATCACGCAGGGTGATGCATTCAGGCACCGGGCAGACGACGGCGCACAGGTTGCAGCCCACGCACTCGTCTTCGCGGACTGAGAAGTGGCGCTTGCCGTCCTTCATGGCCATGATGGCCTGGTGCGAGGTGTCTTCGCAGGCGATGTGGCAGCGCCCGCACTGGATGCAGCTGTCCTGGTTGATGACCGCCTTGCTGATGTGGTTCAGGTTCAGGAACTGCCAGTTGGTGACCGTGGGCAGTGCCTTGCCGACGATCTGGTCCACGCTGGTAAAGCCCATCTCGTCCATGTAGTTGGACAGTCCATCCTTCATCTCCTGCACGATCTTGAAGCCATAGACCATGGCCGCGGTGCAGACCTGCACGTTGCCGGCGCCCAGCGCGATGAAGTCCAGCGCGTCGCGCCAGTTGCTTACTCCCCCAATGCCGCTGATGGGCATGCCGGCGGTTTGCGGGTCGCGCGCGATCTCGGCCACCATGTTCAGCGCAATGGGTTTCACGGCCGGGCCGCAGTAGCCGCCGTGCGAACCCTTGCCGCCGGTATTGGGGCTCATCGTCAGCGTGTAGGGGTCCACGCCCATGATGGAGTTGATGGTATTGATCAGCGACACGGCGTCGGCCCCACCCTTTTTGGCGGCGCGGGCGGGCATGCGCACGTCGGTGATGTTGGGTGTGAGTTTGACGATGACGGGCAGCCGGCTGTAGAGCTTGCACCACTCGGTGACCATCTGGATGTACTCAGGCACCTGGCCCACGGCCGCGCCCATGCCGCGCTCGCTCATGCCGTGCGGGCAACCAAAGTTGAGCTCGATGCCGTCGGCACCGGTATCGACCAGGCGCGCCAGGATGGCCTTCCAGCTTTCCTCCTGGCAGGGCACCATGAGCGAGACGACCATGGCGCGGTCGGGCCAGTTGCGCTTGACCTCGGTGATCTCTTTCAGGTTCAGGTCCAGGTCGCGGTCGGTGATCAGCTCGATGTTGTTGAAGCCGAGCAATCGCCGGTCGGGGCTCAAGAGTGCGCCGTAGCGCGGGCCGTTGACATTAACGACCGGTGGCCCCGCCTCTCCCAGCGTCTTCCAGACCACGCCGCCCCAGCCGGCTTCAAACGCGCGGTTAACGTTGTAGGCCTTGTCGGTGGGCGGGGCGCTCGCCAGCCAGAAGGGGTTGGGGCTGCTGATGCCGGCAAAGGTAGTGTGCAAGTTGGCCATGGTCGTGTTCTCCGAATGGGTGCCAGTTCAGGCGCGGCTCAGGTAGGCATGGATAGCGTGGGCCGACTGCTTGCCGTGCTCCACGGCCTCTACCGTCAGGTCCAGCCCGCCGGCACGGCAGTCGCCTCCGGCCCAGACGCCGCGCAGGTTGGTCGCGCCTTCAGCATCCGTCGCGATACGGCCGCCGTCCAAGGCAAATCCGGCTGCGGTGAGCACGGGGTTACCGAGCCTTTGGCCAATGGCCTTGAGCACGGTGTCGGCTTCAAAGGTGATCTCGCGGCCCGTGGGCTGCAGCTTGCCATCGACCATGGCCTGGTCTGCAAAACGGACGCCGGTCACGTGCCCATCGCGGCCCAGAATATCCACGGGTGCCAGCCACTGGTGCAGCACCACGCCATTGGTTTGCGCCCACTCCTGCTCGGCCCTGGAGGCGGACATGGCCTCCATGCCACGGCGGTACACCATGTGCACCACCTTGGCGCCCAGCAGCTTGCTTTGTACTGCGGCGTCCACCGCCGTCATGCCGCCGCCGATGACCACGACGCGGCGACCCACGGGCAGGCTAGACAGGTCTTTGGTTTGGCGCAGTGTGGCGATGAATTCCACCGCGTCCTCCACGCCATTCAAGGTCTCGCCAGGCACATGCAATTGGTGCGTGGTGGCCAAACCTAGTCCCAGGTATACGGCGTCATGGTCCTTGCGCAACGCATCGAGTTGGGCCGTGGTCTCGAGCTTCCAGTTGTTCTGAATGGTGATGCCACCCAGGCCCAGCAGCCATTGCAGTTCGGCCTGCGCGAAGTTGTTCGGCGTCTTGTAGCTGGCCAGGCCGTATTCGTTGAGGCCACCGGCCTTGGGTTTGGCGTCGAAAACCGCCACGTCGTGGCCCTTGCGCGCCAACGTATACGCGCAGGCCAGACCGGCAGGCCCGGCGCCGACCACCGCGATCTTTTTGCCGGTGGCGGCTGCGCGGGTGAAGATTTGCGGTTGGTCGCTTTCCATCAGCGCGTCCACCGCGTAGCGCTGCAGGCGGCCGATGGCGACGGGGCGGTCCTCCTGTGTATTGCGCACACACACGGCCTCGCACAGGTTCTCGGTCGGGCAAACGCGGGCGCACATGCCGCCCAACGGGTTCGATTCCAAAATGGTGCGTGCCGATCCGCGCAGATTGTCATCGGCAATGCGCTTGATAAAGGACGGCACATCGATACTGGTGGGGCAGGCCGTGGCGCAGGGGGCGTCAAAGCAATACAGGCAGCGCTCTGCTTCCAGTAGCGCCTGCGAGCGGGTCAGGCGGGGGCTGGCATCTGCAAAGGCTTTAGCATAGTCGGCGGCACCCAGGCGGCCGGGACGGATGTCGGGTTGGTAAGCAGTGGACACGCTAACACTCCTGTTTAAAAAAATCTGACCATTTAGTCAGGTTCTTACGGGAATGCTAGCAATTGTGATGCCAGTTTGTATCTAGGGGTTTACACCGGCCAGCCAGTTGCGGAACAGGCCCAGCGCGGCGGGCTCGTCCTCGCGCAGCGGTGCCACCAGGTAATAGGCGCGCTCTCCGCGCAGCGCTTGGTCGCAGGCCACCACCAGGTCACCGCGCCCCAGTTCGGCCTCGATCAGCAGACGCGGCACCAGCGCCACGCCCAGACCGTGGATGGCGGCGGCTGTCGTCATCGAAAACAGCTCGTAGCGCGGGCCTGACAGGGCGTTGGGCGTTGCTACGCCCATGGCGTCAAACCACTGGCGCCAGCCAAAGGGGCGCGTGCTTTGCTGCAGCAGCGGCAATTCGGCCACTGCCTGCGCACTGCGCGGCACACCGGGGACTAGCAAGCCCGGTGCACACACCGGCAGCACGTCTTCATGCATCAGCAGGGTGGCTTGCGTGCCGGCCCAGTTGGCCACTTGCTCGGCCGTGCCGGCATACAACGCGGCGTCGAAACCGGTATCGGCAAACAGGAAGGGCCGGGTGCGCGTCTCGATATGCACCACGATGTCGGGGTGCACCGCCCGCAATTGGGGCAAGCGGGGTATCAGCCAGCGCGTGGCAAAGGTGGGCACGGCCGCCAGATGCACGGCGCCCTGGGTGCCCTGGGTGGACATGGCGTTGAGGGTGTCACGCTCCAGCGCCAACAGGCGCTCGGCCACCTGGGCCGCGTATTCCCGGCCGCGTGGGGTCAGCGCCACGCCATGGCGGGTGCGCCGGAACAGAAGCTGGCCCAGATATTCCTCCAGCGCGGCCACCTGGCGCGAAACGGCACTTTGCGTCAGCGCCAGTTCCTGTGCTGCGCGGGTGTAGCTCTCGTGGCGCGCGGCGGCCTCGAAACAGAGCAGAGTGTGGGTGGCGGGGATTTTGCGGCGCATCAAAGATCAGTGTACTGACTCTGCTCGCCAGCACCGCAGAATGCGATACTTGGGCTGCAGCGCTCCGCGTTTTCCGTCGTTCCTTTTGTCAGTTTTGTATTGCAGCCATGTCCGCCGTTAGTTTTCTGATTTGTGACCCCAGCCCCGCCCTGCAAACGTTCTCGCAGCAATTGCTGACCGCCTACGGGTTTGACGCCGCATCGATCAAGACCGCCGGCAACCCGCAGGCCGCCGCCGAGATCGCCGCCGCACTCCAGCCCGACCTGCTGCTGACTGACTGGTTTTCCAAGGAATCCCTGTCCGGCATCGCCTTGCACCGGGCGATCCTGGCCCACAGCCCCGGCTGCCGCCTGGCGCTGCTGTCGCACACCCACGGCCCGGACCAGGTGGACGAGGCCCGGGAAGCCGGCGCCCTGTTTTTGCTGGCCAAACCCTTTACGGCGGACGCCTTGCGCGGCGAAGTGGCCAAGGCGCTGGACCTGTTGGCACGGTCCCATCCCGAGATTGCCCAGCGGGTCAGCGCCCACGCCCTGGCGACGGCACGACCCAGATCGGCGGTCCAGATCCAATTGCCCCGCCTGCCACAGTACAAGCCCGGCGACCGGGTGCTTTACCAAAACCGCACGCAATCCGTCAAAAACGTGATCCTGCGCCGCGGCGAACTGGTGGTGCAACTGGACGGCGTGCCCGGCATGGTCGAAGCCAGCAAGATCGCCCGGCTCTAGGATGTGCGGCGGGCCCCGCCCCGCCAAATATTCTGCGAACGCATAACTGGATGACAAACAATCGTTTGTCGCCGCCGCCGTTCGGCACTACGATGCAGGGCAAACCAACGCCCCCACTGGAGACCCCATGGCCCACGCATCCTTCAACTGGCAAGACCCATTCTTGCTGAACAGTCAACTCAGCGACGACGAGCGCATGGTGCGCGATGCCGCCGCCGCCTACTGCCAGGACAAACTCCTGCCCCGCGTGACCCAGGCCTTTCGCGATGGCACGACGGACCCGGCCATCTTTCGCGAGATGGGCGAACTCGGCCTCTTGGGCCCCACCATCCCCGACACCTACGGCGGCCCGGGTCTGAACTATGTGTCCTACGGCCTGATCGCCCGCGAGGTGGAGCGTGTCGATTCCGGCTACCGCTCCATGATGAGCGTGCAAAGCTCGCTGGTCATGGTGCCCATCTTTGAATTCGGCACCGAGGCGCAGCGCCAAAAGTACCTACCCAAGCTGGCCACCGGCGAATGGATTGGCTGCTTTGGCCTGACCGAGCCCGACCACGGCTCCGACCCCGGCTCCATGGCCACCCGCGCCCACAAGGTGGCCGGTGGTTACAAGCTGTCGGGCAGCAAGATGTGGATCTCCAACAGCCCGATTGCCGACGTGTTTGTGGTCTGGGCCAAGGAGGTGTCCGAAGGTGGCCAGGTCGGCCCGATCCGCGGTTTTGTGCTGGAAAAGGGCATGGCTGGCCTCTCCGCTCCCGCCATCCACGGCAAGGTGGGCCTGCGTGCATCCATCACCGGCGAGATCGTCATGGACGGTGTGTTCTGCCCCGAGGAAAACGCCTTCCCCGAGGTGCGCGGATTGAAAGGCCCGTTCACCTGCCTGAACAGCGCCCGCTACGGCATCGCCTGGGGCGCACTGGGCGCGGCCGAGGACTGCTGGCTGCGCGCCCGCCAGTACACGATGGACCGCAAGCAGTTCGGGAAACCGCTGGCGGCCAACCAGCTGATCCAGAAAAAGCTGGCCGACATGCAAACCGAAATCGCGCTGGGCCTGCAGGGCTGTCTGCGGTTGGGGCGCATGAAGGATGAAGGCACGGCCTCGGTGGAGATTACGTCCATCCTGAAGCGCAATTCGTGCGGCAAGTCACTGGACATTGCCCGGCTGGCGCGGGACATGATGGGCGGCAACGGCATCTCGGACGAGTTTGGTGTGGCGCGGCATTTGGTGAACCTCGAAGTGGTCAATACCTACGAAGGCACACACGACATCCATGCGCTGATATTGGGACGGGCACAGACGGGGATTGCGGCGTTCTAACTTCTCGCCCATTTCAATGCGCCCACACGCTACTGCTCGCCGGTTGGGGCAAGGCTGTGGGCCGATTTGCTGGCCTTCAGGACAGATGAGGCCCCCAGCCTTGCCCCAACCGGCAGACACCAACGCCGGAAGGTGTAATCACACAAACTCTGCTGCTTCAAAAATGGCAAAACGAAAGCACCCATGACCGACAAGCCCTCCGCCCTCCCCCACATCAAGGTGCTGGACCTCTCCAGGGTTCTGGCCGGTCCCTGGTGCACCCAGATGCTGGCCGACCTCGGCGCCGATGTCATCAAGGTTGAAAAACCCGGCGAGGGCGACGACACCCGGCATTGGGGCCCACCCTTCCTGCAAGACGCCAACGGCAAGAACACCGAACACGCCACCTACTTCACCGCCTGCAACCGCAACAAACGCTCGGTCACCATCGACATCGCCAAGCCCGAGGGCCAGGCGCTGATCCGCCAGATGGCAGCGCAGAGTGACGTGCTGGTGGAGAACTTCAAGGTCGGCGGCCTGGCCAAGTACGGGCTGGACTATGAAAGCCTGAAGGCACTGAATCCGCGCCTGATTTACTGCTCCATCACCGGCTTCGGCCAGGATGGGCCTTACGCCGAGCGCGCCGGCTACGACCTGATGATCCAGGCCATGACCGGCATGATGGACATCACCGGCCGGGCCGACGGCACGCCGGGCGGCGGGCCGCAACGGGTGGGCGTGGCGCTGACCGATTTGTTCACCGGGGTCTACGCCTGCAGCGCCATCCTGGCGGCCATCGAGGTGCGCCACCGCACCGGCGTGGGCCAGTTGATCGACATGGCCTTGCTCGATGTCGGCATGGCCATCCTGGCCAACCAGGCGGCTGGTTTTCTGAACACGGGCAAGGTGCCGCAGCGCCAGGGCAACAGCCACCCCAGCCTGGCGCCCTACCAGGACTTTCCCACGGCGGATGGAGCCATGCTGCTGGCCATCGGCAACGACGGCCAGTTCGCGCGTTTTTGCGAGGCCACCGGCCAGGCGCAGTGGGCCGCCGATGCGCGCTTCGCCACCAACAGCTTGCGGGTCGAGCACCGTGCCACGCTGATCCCGGCCATAGAAGCCGTTACCCGTAGCCGCACCACGGCCCAGTGGATTGCGCTGCTGGAGCACAAGGCCGTGCCCTGCGGCCCGATCAACACCATAGCCCAGGCTTTTGCCGACGAACAGGTTGTAGCCAGAAAGCTTAAGCTAAATCAGCCGCTAGCCCTCGAAACCATTGAACATACCGCTATTACTTCAATAGCATCCGTAGCCAGCCCCCTGCGCCTGGTGGATACGCCAGCGGTGGTGCGCCGGCCGCCGCCGGCGCTGGGTGAACACACCGACGCGGTGCTCACCGGGCTGGGCCTGAGTGCGGCGGCCATTGCGGCGCTGCGCCACCAGTCGGTGGTCTGACAAACTTCTGGAAACATCGGCGGGAGGCTCTGCTATCCTGACGCATCGTCGCCACATTGCGTGACCCACCCAGCCTGACGGCATGAAGACATCCTTCACCCCGGTGCGCCTTTTCCTTGAAGTCAGTGTGGCTGTCGCACTGGCAGAGACCCTGGTCATGCTGGTGCTGCCCGTGCTCGCGCCGGGCCTGACCGGCCTCGCCGAAGGGCTGGTGGATGTGGCCCTGCTGATCCTGCTGTCCGGGCCTGCCGTTTACTGGCGCTGTATGGCAGCCATGCGGCGGCCGCAGGCATCGGCCCATGCGCGCAAAGGCACATCGGCCCCAACCCTCAACCTTCATACGGCCATCGGCATGACGGCTGCGGCACAGTTCGCTGGTCTGGCGGTCACAGGCGCCATCGTGGTCTGGCTCAAGTTTGATCTGGACAAGGACGCCCAGATCCAGTTCGACCGGGGCGCCGAGCGCATCGAGGCAGAAGTCAAACGCCGCTTCAACCACCCTTTGCTCGGGCTCAAGGGGGCGCGCGGCGCCTTTGCGGCCAGCGAGAAGATCTCTCGCAGGGAGTTCCATGCCTACGTCGAGTCGCGTGACTTGCCCCACGAGTTCCCCGGCATCCGGGGGTTTGGTTTCATGGCACGCGTGCAGCGCAGCAATCTGGATGCATTCATTGCCAGCGAGCAGGCGGACTTCGCGCCTGAATTTACGGTGCGCACCAGTGGCAATGCGGCCGACCTGTTCGTCATCAAATACATTGAGCCGATTGCCGCCAATCGGGCTGCCTTTGGCCTTGACATAGGGCAGGAGGCGGTGCGCCGCGAAGCCGCCGAGCGCGCCATGAACACGGGGCAACCGGCACTCACCGGAAAAATTGCACTGGTGCAGGACGGCAAACAGTCGCCCGGGTTTCTGTACTTTTTGCCGGTGTACCGCCATGGGGCGGATCCCGTAACTGCGGCGCAGCACCAGGCCGCCCTGGTCGGGTTGTTGTATGCACCCATCGTTGCCTCCGAATTGTTCGAAGGCTTGGTGGATGTGGTGGACAAGACCTTGCGCATCGAGGTGCTGGACGGAACCATCCTCACCCCGGACAACAGCAGTCTCTTTGACTCGGAGAGCGCGAGCAACGGAGCAGAGTCTGCAGCACCACAGGGCCTTGACAGCCTGCCGGTTCTGTCGGTGGTGCGGCCGATTGCCGTGGGGGGACGGACTTTGAGATTGCGCATCAGCAGCACGCCCACCTTTCACACCATGCAGGACCGCACCAGTCTGGCGCTGGCCAGTTTGGCTGGCGCGTTGGCCAGCCTGTTGCTGGCCTTGACGGTGTGGCTGCTCGCGGTGGGGCGTCTGCGAGCCCAGCGCCTGGCCGAGCGCATGACCACCGATCTGGACCGCCTGGCCCGGGTGGTCCAGCACACCACCAACGCCGTCACCATTGCCGACCCGCAGATGCGCATCACCTGGGTCAATGAAGGATTTACCCGTCTGACGGGCTATTCGCTGGAAGAAGCGCTGGGCCAGACCCCGGGTGACCTGCTGGGCAGTGGCAAGGCCGACCCGCAAGCCATACAGACGCTGGTATCCGCGGTCGAAAGGGGCGAACCATGCCGCGTCGAAGTGTTGAACCGCGCCAAGGACGGCAGCGAGTACTGGGTCGATACCGAAGTGCAGCCGACCCGCGATGCAGATGGCGTGCTGATCGGGTTCATGGAAATTGGCACCGACGTGACGGTGCAAAAGCAGACCCAGAAGCGGCTGGAAGCGGCCATCCGCGAATCGCGAACCCTGCTCAGCACCGTGGAGACACACACCATCGTGTCGATTGCCGACCACCAGGGGACGATCACGGAAGTCAACGACGCGTATTGCGATATTTCAGGCTACCGCCGGGAAGAACTGATAGGGCAAAACCACCGCATCGGCAACTCCGGCGTGCACCCTGCGCAATTCTGGACGGATATGTGGGCCGTCATTTCCACCGGCGCCTCGTGGCGTGGCGACGTCTGCAACCGCGCAAAGGATGGTTCGCTGTACTGGGTGGACAGCATCGTTGCACCCTTCGTCGGCGACGACGGCCAGGTGGAACGCTATGTCTCCATCCGCACCGACATCACGGAGCGCAAGCGCGCCCAGCAGGTGCTGGCGGAAATGTCCGACCGCATGGCGCTGGCCATCGAAGGCGGCAGCGATGGCCTGTGGGACTGGATGGACATCAAGACCAACGCGCAGTGGTGGTCGCCCAGCTATTACGCGCTGATTGGCTACACACCCGAGGAGCTGCCAGCCAGTCTGGCGAGTTTCAGCAGTATCCTGCACCCCGACCACATAGATTTGTGCAACCTGGCAGCTGCGGGCGCAATCGCCGGCAACCGTGAGTACGACCAAGAACATATGCTGATGACCAAGACCCACGGCTACCGCTGGTTTCGGTCCCGCGCCAAGGTCTACCGCAACGCGGCAGGCGAGGCCATCCGCATGGCGGGTTCTGCCCAGGACATTCATGACCGCAAATTGGCCGAGGCACAGCTCAAGGAAGCGGTAGCCCGTGCGGAACAGGCCAGCATCGCCAAGAGCCAGTTCGTGGCCAATATGAGCCATGAGATCCGCACCCCCATGAACGCCATTCTGGGCATGCTCAAACTGCTGCAGAACACTGACCTGACGGTGCGCCAGTTGGACTACGCCGCCAAGACGGAAGGCGCGGCGCGTTCGTTGCTGGGAATACTCAATGACATCCTGGACTACTCCAAGGTCGAAGCGGGCAAGATGACGCTGGACCCGCGTCCCTTCCGCCTGGACCGGCTGATGCGCGACCTGTCGGTGATCCTGTCCGCCAATGTGGGCACCCGAAACATCGAGGTCCTGTTTGACGTGGACCCCGCAGTGCCCAATTGCCTGTTCGGTGATGACATGCGGCTGCAGCAGGTGCTGATCAACCTGGGCGGCAATGCCATCAAGTTCACCAGTGCCGGCGAAGTGGTGCTGCACCTGCGCCTGGTTGAGCAAACGGCCCAGGACGTGCTGGTCGAGTTCGCGGTGCAGGACAGCGGTATTGGCATTGCCCCCGAGAACCAGGCCCATATCTTCAGTGGCTTCTCGCAGGCGGAGGCCTCTACCACGCGCCGCTACGGCGGCACCGGTCTGGGACTGGCCATCTCCAGCCGCATGGTGGGTCTGCTCGGCGGCACGCTGGCGGTGGACAGCGTGCTGGGGCACGGCAGCAGCTTTCACTTCCAGATACGATTTCCCCGGGCAGAGTTGCCACCCGTGGATCCGGCAGCACCGCCGCTGGCGGAACTGGGGGCGCTCAGGACCCTGATCGCGGACGACAACGCCGTAGCCCGCGACGTGTTGCACCACATGGTGCAGGCCATGGGCTGGCAGGCCGACACTGTGGCCAGCGGCGCCGAAGCCATTGCCCACGTGGAAGCCCGCGCCGCCGACCAGAAACCTCCCTACGAAGTAATCTTCATGGACTGGCAGATGCCGGAGATGGATGGCTGGGAGGCCAGCCAGCGTATCCGGAAGCTGGCGGCGGGGGCCGTTACACCCATCGTCGTCATGGTGACGGCCCATGGGCGCGAACTGCTGTCCCAGCGCAGCGCCGAAGAGCATGCACTGATCAACGGTTTCCTGGTCAAACCGGTCACCGCCTTCATGCTGTTCGATGCCGTGGTGGATGCCAAGGCAGCGGCCAGGGCGGCGGCGCTAGGTCAAAATCCCACCGCGCCAACTGCATCCATCAAACCCAAACGCCTGCAGGGGCTGCGCATCCTGGTGGTAGAAGACAACAAGATCAACCAGATGGTGGCCAAGGGGCTGCTGGCACAGGAAGGTGCCACGGTCACGCTGGCCGACGACGGGCAACTGGGTGTCGCCGCCGTGGCCGCCGGACAGCCGGCATTCGACGCCGTGCTGATGGACGTGCAGATGCCGGTCATGGATGGCTATGCAGCCACGCGTGCCATTCGCCAGGAGCTGGGCCTGACTGCATTGCCCATCATCGCCATGACCGCCAACGCCATGGCGTCCGACCGTGCCGCCTGTCTGGCCGCAGGCATGAACGACCACGTGGGCAAGCCCTTTGAACTGGACCATCTGGTGGCCATGCTGCTGCGGTTTACAGCGCAGCCGCCATCCTCCCAAACGCCACCGGTCAGCAACCACTGACCCGTTCACATCCTCTTTATGCGAAAAGGCTTGCACATGACACGACGCTTTCAATCCCAACGGCGCGCGCTGGGACGCCTGGTAGTAGCCAGCCTGGCAGGTTTACTGACACTGAGTACGCCCGGGCAAGCCCAGGAAAACGGGGTGTACCGCTTTTCGCCAGTGAACCTCTATGGCATTGAACTGACCGCCAGCTACTGGAACCCCATCATCGACTACGTGTCCACCAAGAGTGGCGTCAAACTGCAGCTCAAGATTGGACGCACGTCCGCAGACACGACCGCCTACGTTCTGGCCAACGAGGTGGAGTTTGTGTTTTCCAACCACCTGTTCAGCCCAGAGCGCGACCATCTGGGATGGAAGGTGTTTGGCCGTCGCGCCACGGCCCCCATTCGCAGCCAGATCGTGGTGCTGGCCGAATCCCCCATCACCAAGCTGGAGCAACTGGCCAACGAAGCAGTCGCTTTTCCCGGTCCCGAGGGGACCGTCACCTACAAGTTTTCCTATGCCCATCTGTTGAACCAGAAAATTCCGGTTCAGGTGGTCTTCGCCGGCAACATGGATGGTGCGTTTGCCCAACTCGCCAGCGGCAAAGTCAAGGCGGCGGGGACGCAGTCGCAACTCAGTGCGGGCTGGTCCAAGCGCGAAGGCAAAATGCTGCGGGTGCTATGGGAGTCGGATCCGCTCAATGACCTGGCCCTGATGGCATCTAAAAGTGTGGCCGCCAAGGATTTGGCGGCGGTCAGCAAGGCCTTCCTGGAGATGGGCCGCGACCCTGTAGGGCAGAAGGTGCTGGCCAGTGTCTCTGAACTGGTGAAGCTGCCACCCACAACGGCCTTTGTGCCCTCCACGGGTGCAGACTACACCGGCTACCGCAACTTCTACCAAACGGCACCCGCGAGCCTGCGCTAGGCACTTGCCGCACCAGCCATTGTGTTCGCCATAAAGCTCCTGGGGCGCCTACTGCCCTCATCGCTCAGCAACCGGGTGTTTGCGCTGTATGGCGTGACCCTGCTGCTGCTTGTCGTCGGGGGGCTTGGGCTCTTCCTGAAGTACCAGTTCCAGCGACAAGTGGAGGACGCTGAGCTTGCCTCCGTGATGTTGATCGAGGTCGTAGCCCAGGCGGTGCAGGACAGCGTGGTGATCGGTGATTTTGACTCCGTGCAAAAAATCCTCAACAAAGGCGTTCAGGGCTCGCAGTTTTCGTCTGCACGGTTTATTGCTACGGGTGGTGGCACCGTGCGTGCGGACAACCGGCTGCAAGGGGAGCACCACGCACCCACGTGGCTCGTGCGCTGGGTGCAAAAGTCACTCCTTGACGTCAACCGCAATGTGTCGGTCGGCGGCAAAGACTATGGCATTTTGCGGCTTCAGTTTGACTCCACTGCTGTGGCGGCGGGACTATGGTCCTTGTCGCTTCTGGCACTGGCAGGCGGTGCGGCGGCGCTAACCGCCGGGCTGCTCCTGATCCGCATCGCCCTGTCACGCTGGCTCGGTGGCTTGGAGCGGCTGCGCAGAACCGTCGAATCACTGGGAACCGGTACAGCGCGATCCACTGACCTGGTGATCGACAACGCCCCGGCCGAGATCCAAAGCCTGGTCGACATGATCAACCAGACCGCCGGCTTGGTGCGCGAACGTGAAACCACGCGCCGGGCCCTGGACCAGCAAAAATTTGCGCTCGACCAGCACGCTATCGTCAGCGTGACCGATGCCCAGGGCGTGATCTCGTACGCCAATGACCGATTCTGTGACATCAGCGGGTTCAGCCGCGCAGAGTTGCTGGGCCGCAACCAGCAGGAAATCCGCGCGGACACGCACTCTGCGGCCTACTACGACCAGATATGGAACACCGTGTCCCAGGGCCAGGTCTGGCACGGTGAACTGTGCAGCCGCAAACGCAATGGCGAACTGTACTGGGTCGATGCGACCGTAGTGCCCATTCTGGCCGAGGACGGTGTCACCCACCAGTACATCACCATCCGCTCCGACATCACGGCACGCAAGGAGGCCGAGCAGGCGCGCCAGGCCGTCAATGCGGCACTGACCGAACGCACCGCGCAGCTTCAGGCCGTGCTGGACAACATTTCCCAGGGGGTGGCGATGTTTGCAGCGAACAAGTCGCTGGTATTCCAGAGCCGGCGTGTCATGGAACTGCTCGACATTCCCCCCCGTTTGATAGGGGCCGAGCTTGGAGAGATCGTCGCCTACCAGACCGAGCGCGGTGACTTTGGAGACGACTTTGCGCTGGTGGAAGAATGCGCGCGGCCGTATCTTCGCGCCCTCGCGCGGGGCGAAGAGACCGCGCCGCCAACCTTGTACAAGCGCAGGACCGCCTCCGGGCGCACGCTGGAGATTGGCGCCACCACGTTGGATACGGGGGTGACGGTGCGCACGTATACTGATGTCACCACCTACATCGAAGCGCAGGCACGGGCCGAGCAGGCCAGTATTGCCAAGGGGCAGTTCCTGGCCAATATGAGCCACGAAATCCGTACGCCCATGAACGCCGTTCTGGGGCTGCTGCAGTTGCTGCAGGACACGGCCATGACGGACACGCAGCGCGACTATGTCCTCAAGACCCAGGGTGCCGCACGGTCCTTGCTGGGCCTGCTGAATGACATCCTGGATTTTTCCAAGGTCGAGGCCGGCAAGATGACGCTGGACCCCCGTCCGTTCGACCTGGACAAGGTGTTGCGCGACCTCGCCGTTATTTTGGCTCCCCAAGCCAGCAACCAGGCGATCACCGTCCGTCTGGACGTGGACCCGACCGTCCCCCGCAACCTGATCGGCGACGACATGCGTCTGCTGCAGGTGTTGATCAATCTGGGCGGCAATGCCGTCAAGTTCACGGTCCAGGGCGACGTGGTGCTGCGGGTGCGCAGGGTCGAGCAGGGCGCGTCCGATGTACTGCTGGAGTTTGCGATGTGCGACAGCGGCATTGGCATCGCACCCGAAAACCAGCAGCACATCTTCAATGGCTTTTCGCAGGCCGAGGCCTCCACGACCCGGCGCTTTGGCGGCACCGGGCTGGGTCTGGCGATCTCCAGCCGGCTGGTAGGCCTGCTGGGTGGGGAGCTCACACTCCACAGCGTCGAAGGCCAGGGCAGCACGTTCTCCTTCCAGGTTCGGCTGCCGCTGGCCACCCCACCACAGGCCACGGCATTGGCGATATCCGCAGGCACCGCCGACCCGGCCACTCAGCCCAAGCGGCTGCAGGGCCTGCGCATCCTGGTGGTGGAAGACAACAAGATCAACCAGATGGTGGCCAGAGGCCTGTTGACCCGGGAAGGCGCCGACGTCACGGTGGCCGACAACGGGCAGTTGGGTGTGGCCGCGGTGGCTGCTGCCGCCCAGCCCCCGTTCGATGCAGTGCTGATGGACATCCAGATGCCGGTGATGGACGGCTACGCGGCCACACGGGCCATTCGCCACGAACTGGGGCTGACGAGACTGCCGATCATCGCCATGACGGCCAACGCCATGGCCTCAGACCGCCTGGTCTGCATGCAAGCGGGTATGGACGACCACGTGGGCAAACCGTTTGAACTGGACCACCTGGTGGCCACCATCCTGCGCCTGTGCGCCCGCTAGTGCCTAGGCGGGGCGGCCCAGCACTTCCCAGCGCTCCAGCGCAGCCATCAGCTCGTCGTCAATCGCTGCGTTGCGGGTGGCCAGCTTCATGGCCCGCACGTTGTCTATGGAGTACAGGCTGCCATCGGCCAATGCTTCGCCGATGTCGCGCTGTTCGGCTTCCAGCGCAGCAATCAGGTCGGGCAGGCCGTCCAGCTCGCGCTGTTCCTTGAAGCTGAGCTTCTTGGTCTTGGCAGGCGGTGGTGCGGCCGGTGCGGTCGCGGAAACGGCCGCTGTGGCCTGTTCCTGCTTTTGCAACTGCTCACGCTCGTAGTTAAAGGGCTTGGCCGTGGTCTTGCCAAGAGCCGCATTGATTTCATTGGCACGCTTGGTCTGGATCAGCCAGTCGCTGACGCCGCCTTCGTACTCGCGCCATTTGGCATCGCCCTCATAGGCGATGGTGCTGGTGACGACGTTGTCCAGAAAAGTCCGGTCATGGCTGACTAGGAACACCGTGCCGTCATAGTTCTGCAGCAGGTCTTCCAGCAGTTCCAGCGTGTCGATGTCCAGGTCGTTGGTCGGTTCGTCGAGCACCAGCACGTTGGCGGGGCGGGCGAACAGGCGCGCCAGCAGCAGGCGGTTGCGCTCGCCACCGCTCAGAGACCTCACGGGTGAATTGGCACGTGCAGGTGAGAACAGGAAGTCGCCCAGGTAACTCTTGACGTGCTTCTTCTGGTTGCCAATCTCGATCCACTCGCTGCCGGGGCTGATGAAGTCTTCCAGCGTGGCGTCCAGGTCCAGCGCGTTGCGCATCTGGTCGAAGTAGGCCACCGTCACATTCGCGCCCAGGCGCACCGTGCCCCAGGGGCTGTGGCCGGGTTCCGGCTTGGGCGCATTGGCAGGAGCCGGGTCGGGCTTGTGCTCGCCCAGGATGAGTTTGAGCAGCGTGGTCTTGCCGGCGCCGTTGGGCCCCAGCAGGCCGATTTTGTCGCCACGCAGAATGGTGGCGCTGAAGTCGTCCACAATTTTCCGATCACCAAAACTCTTGCTCACATGCACCATCTCGGAGACCAGCTTGCCGCTCTTGTCTCCGCTGGACACGTCCATGTTCACGCTGCCCACGGCGTTGCGCCGCGCGGCATGCTGGGCGCGCATCTCGTCCAGGCGCACGATCCGTGCTGTGGCGCGGGTGCGGCGGGCTTCCACGCCCTTGCGGATCCAAATCTCTTCCTGCGCCAGCAGCTTGTCGGCCTTGGCGTTGATGACGGCCTCTTGCGCCAGTTGCTCGGCTTTCTGCGTCAGGTAGGCGGCAAAGTTGCCGGGGTAACTGAGCAGCTTGCCGCGGTCCAGTTCGACGATGCGCGTGGCCACGTTGTCCAGGAAGGAGCGGTCGTGGGTGATGGTGATGATGGAGCCCTTGAAATCGACCAACAGGCCTTCCAGCCATTCGATGGAGTCCAGGTCCAGGTGGTTGGTGGGCTCGTCCAGCAGCAGCACATCGGGCTGGGCCACCAGGGCCTGGGCCAGGGCCACGCGTTTTTTGGTACCGCCGGACAGCGTGCTGACAATAGCATCCGGGTTCAGGTGCAGGCGCTGCAGGGTCTCGCCCACCCGCTGCTCCCAGTTCCAGCCGTCCAGGGTCTCGATCTCGCTTTGCATCGCGTCCAGATCGCCGTGGCCCAGGCAGTATTCTTCAATCAGACCGATAACCCTCTCCAAACCTGCGCGGACCGCTACAAAAACAGTAGCATCTGCGTCGAGTTGCGGCTCCTGGGCCACATAGGAGATGCGGGTGCCGCTTTGCACCTGCAGGGTGCCGTCATCGGGTTTCTCCATGCCACCGAGGATTTTGAGCATGGAGGATTTGCCGGCGCCGTTGCGGCCGATCAGGCCCACGCGCTCTTGCGTCTCTAAAGAAAAGTCAGCGTGGTCTAGAAGCGGGACGTGCCCAAATGCCAGCTGGGCGTCAAGTAGTGTGATAAGTGCCATGTGGGTCGATTATCTCCTGCGCCCATGGTCTGCCGTAGCGCAAACCTGGCGCCAATAGACCCATGCACCTGCGACGGGCCACTCCAAATCAAGTCAATTTTGTTTCAGCCGTGTGACAATCGGCGCTGACTTGTGCAGCGCACACCGTGTCCGAAGGAGATTTTCATGTTCAGTAGTCTGATGCCCCAGCGCGCAGAGTTTTTTGATTTGCTTGCCGCGCACTCGGACCGGGTCGTGGCAGGCGCCAACGCCACCCTGCGGCTGATGAACGGCCTGGGCGTGGGCAATGAGGACATTGCCGTGCTGGTGGCCGAGGTCAACATGAACGAGGAAAGTGCCGACAAGATCAAGGCCGAACTGATTGCCTTGCTGCACCGTTCGTTCACCACGCCCATCAACCGGGACCAGATCCACACCCTGACCATTGAGCTGGACAATGTGCTCAATGCCCTGAAAAGTGTCGCCAATGCCGTCGGCATGTACAACATCCAGGAGTCAACGGCCGAGGCCCGTGAGATGGCCTCGCTGGGCGCCGACGCCTGCATGCGCCTGAACCGGGCCGTGATCGCCCTGCCGGACAAAAAGCGCAACCCCGAGACGGTGGGCCTGTGCAAGGAGATCGACGCCATCGAGTCCCAAGCGGACCGTGTACAGCGCAAGGCGATTACCCACCTGTTCAAGGACGGCGGTTCGGTCTGGACGGCGCTGAAAATGCGGGAGTTCTATGCACTGCAGGAAGATGTGCTGGACCGCTGTGAAGACGCGGCCAAGACGATTGAAGAAATCCTGATCGAAAACTCCTGAGTCGCCCCTCCATGGAACATCTCTCCATCAGCATCTGGTCGCTGGTACTGCTGGTTGCAGTGGCCCTGGCCTTTGACTTCATGAACGGTTTTCACGATGGCGCCAACTCCATCTCCACCATCGTGGCAACCGGGGCACTGACGCCCAAACAGGCCGTGCTGTTTGCCGCCGCTTTCAACTTCGCTGCCCTGTGGGTGTTTCAACTCAAGGTGGCCGCCACCATCGGCAAGGGCACGGTCGACCCGATGTTTGTCGACCACTACGTGATTTTTGGGGCCCTGATGGGGGCACTGGCGTGGAACATCATTACCTGGTACTACGGCATTCCGTCATCGTCGTCCCACGCCCTGGTGGGCGGTCTGGTCGGCGCCACCGTCGTCAAGGCAGGCGGCATTGCACCGATTGTGTGGAGCGGTTTTGGCAAGATTCTGCTGTTCATCGTCATCTCGCCACTGGTCGGATTTTTCATCGGTGGCATGCTGATGGTGGCCGTGGCCTGGGCCTTCAGAAACAAGTCGCCGCACCAGGCCAGCACCTGGTTTCGCTACGGCCAATTGTTTGCCGCCGGGGCTTACAGCCTGGGCCATGGTGGCAACGACGCGCAAAAGACCATTGGCATCATCTGGCTGCTGCTGATCACGGCGGGTGTTTCCACATCTGACGTAGCCACCTTGCCGATGTGGGTGGTCTACGCCTGCTACGGCGCGATTGCCTGGGGCACCTACCTGGGCGGCTGGCGCATCGTGAAAACCATGGGCAGCAAGATCACCAGGCTCAACGCCGTCAGCGGCTCGTGCGCCTCCATGGGAGGTGCCATCAGCCTGGGGCTGGCCACGCTGGGTGGCATTCCGGTATCGACCACGCACACCATCACCGGTGCCATTGTGGGCGTCGGCACGGCACAGGACGTCAAAGCGGTGCGCTGGGCCATGACTTTCAATCTGGTCGTGGCCTGGGTACTGACGATACCGGCCTCGGGGCTGATTGCCGCGCTGTTTTGGTATGTTGGGCGCAGCTTTCTCTAGTCTCACGCAGCCAAGGAATCGACCATGCCCAACCATGTCATGCCACACCGCAGCACCTTCTTCAATCTGCTGGCCACCCATACGGACCGCCTGGTGGCCGGGGCCAGCGCCACGCTGCGCCTGATCACGGGACTGGGTAGCCAGACCGACCAATCGAACGCGCTGATCGAAGAGGTGAACCTGAACGAGACCAGCGCCGACAGTATCAAGGACGAATTTACCAAGCTGCTCTACGAATCGTTCACCACGCCGATCAACCGCGACCAATTGCACACCCTGATTCTGGATCTGGACCGCGTGCTCGATACCCTGCAAAGCGTGGCCAATGCCATTCCCATGTACAACATCAGCGATTCGACGCCCGAGGCGCGCGCGATGGCATCGCTGGCGTCGGACGCCTGCCTGCGGCTCAACCGCGCGGTGATTGCGTTGGCCGACCGTGAGCAGGCACCGCAGGTTGCCGCACTGTGCCCGGAGATCAACACCCTGTGCTCCCAGGCCAACAAAGTGATGCGCGAAGCCATTACCCGGCTGTTTCGCGAAGAGGGCGACGAGGCCGCCGCCTGGCATGCCATGAAGATGCGCCGCTTCTACTTTACCCAGGATGCCGTCTTGCTGGGCTGCAAGCGCGCGGCGCACACCATGGAAGAGATCCTGCTGGAGAATGCCTGACGAGGGGTCTGTCAGCTTCGATTGCTAGCGGCTGCTCGGGAAGCTGAACACCGCCCCCTCACGCACTCCAGCACTCGGCCAGCGCTGTGTGATCGTCTTGCGCTTGGTGTAGAAGCGCACCGCATCAGGCCCGTAGGCGTGCAGGTCGCCAAACAGGCTGCGCTTCCAGCCGCCAAACGAGTGGTAGGCCACCGGCACGGGCAGCGGCACATTGACACCGACCATGCCGACCAGAATGTTGTCGGTGAAGTAACGCGCGGCCTCACCGTCGCGGGTGAAGATGCAGGTGCCGTTGCCGTACTCATGGGCGTCGATCAGGTCCATGGCTTCCTGCAGCGTCTTGACGCGCACCACACCCAGCACCGGGCCGAAGATTTCCTCCTGGTAGATCACCATACCGGGCTTGACGTTGTCGAACAGGCAGGGCCCGAGGTAGTAGCCGTCCTCGTGGCCAGCGATGGTCAGGCCGCGGCCGTCCACGACCAGCGTGGCGCCTTCCTTCACGCCCTGGTCCACATAGCCCTTGACCTTCTCGAAATGCGGCTTGGTCACCAGCGGGCCCATGTCCATGCCGGGTGCGGTGCCGGGGCCGACCTTCATCTTGCTGATCTCGGTCTTTAGGCCGGCAATCACGGCATCGGCGGTGGCATCACCCACGGCCACGACCAGCGGGATGGCCATGCAGCGTTCGCCGCAGGAGCCATAGGCCGCGCCCATCAGCGCGCTGACCGCATTACCAATATCGGCATCGGGCATGACCACGGCGTGGTTCTTGGCACCACCCAGTGCCTGCACGCGCTTGCCGTGCGCGCAACCGGTGGTGTAGATGTATTCGGCAATGGGGGTGGAGCCGACAAAGCTCACCGCCTTGACACGCGGGTCGGTCAGTAGCGTGTCCACGGCTTCCTTGTCGCCGTTGACCACATTCAGCACGCCGGGTGGCAGGCCGGCATCCAGCGCCAGTTGCGCGATGCGCAGCGTGGAGCTGGGGTCGCGCTCAGAGGGCTTCAACACAAAGGTGTTGCCGCAGGCCACGGCCATGGGCCACATCCACAGCGGCACCATGGCGGGGAAGTTGAACGGGGTGATGCCGGCGGTGACGCCCAGGGGCTGGAACTCGCTCCAACTGTCGATGGCCGGGCCAACGTTCTTGCTGTGCTCGCCCTTGAGCAGTTCGGGCGCGTAGCTGGCGTATTCCACGTTCTCAATACCGCGCTGTAACTCGCCCAAAGCGTCGGAGAGCACCTTGCCATGTTCGGCAGTGATCAGGGCGCAGAGTTCCTCGGCGTGCTGCTCCAGCAGGACCTTCAGGTTGCCCATCACGCGGGCACGCTTGAGCGGTGGTGTGTTGCGCCAGGCAGGGAAGGCGGCCTGCGCGCTGGCGATGGCTTCTTCAACCGTGGCCTTGGGGGCCAGCAGCACGCGCTTCTCGGCGCGGCCGGTTGCAGGGTTGTAGACGTCCTGGGCACGTGTGCCGGTGGTGACGATCTGGCCGCCAATCAGGTGGCCAATGGTGGGGAGCTGGGACATGGATTTTCCTGGGTGATTATCAATAAAAATGACCTCTAGCCCTCGTGAATATTGCTTCAGCAGCTATCAAAACAAGAGCATACTGTGTCAGGCGATGGCGTTCAGCGACTCGCCCAGGGCGTTGATCAGGCTGTCGATCTCGGCCGCGGTAGCGATAAAGGGCGGCGCCAACTGGATGGTGTCTCCACCATAGCGCACGTAGAAGCCTTTTTCCAGGCATTTCATCGCGATCTCGTACGGGCGCTTGGCCGGCTCGCCTGGGGCCGACGCAATCGTGAAGCCGGCGGCCAGGCCGTAGTTGCGGATGTCGGCCACGTGTTTGGCACCCTTGAGGCTGTGCACCGCCTGCTCGAAATGCGGAGCCAGTGCGGCCACGCGCTCGACCATGTTTTCCTTGACCAGCACATCCAGCGCGGCGATGCCGGCGGCGCAGGCCACCGGGTGGGCGGAGTAGGTGTAGCCGTGGGCGAACTCCAGCATGTAGTCCGCTCCGCCCTGGGCCATGAAGGTGTCGTAGATGTCCTTTTTGGCGACCACAGCGCCCAGCGGCTGGGCACCGTTGGTGACCTGCTTGGCGATGTTCAAAATGTCGGGCGTCACGCCGAATGCAGCTGCGCCGGTGTAGGCGCCCATGCGGCCAAAGCCGGTGATGACCTCATCAAAAATCAGCAGGATGTTGTTGGCGGTGCAGATCTCGCGCAGGCGCTGCAAATAGCCCACCGGCGGGATCACGACCCCGGCGGAGCCCGACATGGGCTCGACGATGACGGCGGCGATATTGGACGCGTCGTGCAGCGCAATGAGTTTGAGCAGCTCATCAGCCAGCTCGGCACCGGTGGGTGGCATGCCCTTGTAGAACGCGCCGGCAGCGGGTTGCGTGTGGGGCAAGTGGTCGGCCTCGATGCCTTGGCCGAATGTCTTGCGGTTGCCGACGATGCCGCCCACCGAGATCCCGCCGTAGTTCACGCCGTGGTAGCCTTTTTCGCGGCCGATCAGGCGCGTCTTGGTGCCCTGGCCCTTGGCACGCCAGTAGGCGCGCGCCATCTTGAGCGCGGTGTCGGCGGACTCGGATCCCGAGCCGGTGAAGAACACATGGTCCAGGCCGGCGGGCATCAGTTCGGTGATCTTGTTGGCCAGCTCGAAGGACAGCGGGTGGCCGTACTGGAAGGCGGGCGAGTAGTCCATGGTGCCAACCTGGCGGCTCACCGCCTCGGTGATCTCAGAACGGCCATGGCCCAGGCCGCAGCACCACAGGCCGGACAGACCATCGAACACCTTTTTGCCGTGGCTGTCGGTGTAGTAGGCGCCCTGGGCGCTGACCAGCATACGGCCGGCTTGTGGGCCAGCGGCCTTGAAGTTGCGGTTGGCCGAGAAGGGCATCCAGTGCGCCTCCATCCAGCGCGCATCGCCGGGAAAGGCGCTGGTGCTGGTGACGGCGGTCGAAGGGCTGTTGTCGTTGAGTTTCATGGCATTCCTTCCTGTAAGCGGGTGCAACGGTTCCCGCAAGGGCTTGCGGGAGGCTTTCGTATTGTGGGCAGCTCTGTTACTCTCATAAAGTCACAATTGCCACTATTCAGTTATCAAAAAATGCAAGTGAAGAAGAAAGCCGTTCTGGGCCAGATCAGCGATATGGATTTGCGACTGCTGCGCGTGTTCCGCGCGGTGGTGGATTGCGGCGGCATGGCGGCAGCCGAATTGGAGCTGAACATCGGCACCTCCACCGTCAGCCGCCACATCAAGGACCTGGAGACCCGGCTGGGCCTGACGCTGTGCCGGCGTGGCCGGGGCGGCTTTGCGCTGACGCCGGAGGGCCACAAGATCTACGAGCAGACGACGGCGTTGTTGGCGGCGACCGACGCCTTTCGCAGCGGTGTGGACGAAATCCACCAGCGCATGGGTGGCGCGTTGCACGTGGCCATGTTCGACAAGACGGCCAGCAATCCGGCCGCTCACATTGCGCAGGCGATTGCGCTGTTCAGCCGCCAGGCACCCGATGTGGCGCTGAACCTGCATGTGGGCACGCTGACCGCGATTGAGCGCGGGGTGCTGGACGGGCAGTACCAGATCGGCATCATTCCCGGCCACCGCAGTTCGGACGCGCTGGAATATGCCCGGCTGTTTGACGAGACGATGTTGCTGTATGGCGGCGCAGACCATCCGTTGATGGATGCCGATCCGCAGACGCTGGATTGGGACAGCTTGCGGGCCTACCCATTTGCCGGGCTGGGCTACCACTCACCGAATATGGAAATCAGCCAGCAGGTGCGCCTGACGCGCAAGGCGACCGGCTTTGACCAGGAGGCCATCGCGACCCTGATTCTGTCAGGTCAATTCTTGGGTTTTTTGCCCGACCACTACGCAGAAAGTTTTGTGCGCGCGGGGCAGATGCGTGCGATCCAACCGACACTGTTTCACTACGCGTGCCAGTTTTTTGCCATTACCCGGCGTTCGCCGCAACCCGCGCGGGCCACAAGAGCGTTTCAGGATTGCCTTGCCAAAGCCCACACTGCGGCTCAGTGAGAAGGCAATTCCCCGCCGGGCCGCCCCAAGGGGAATTAGCCCCCGTGGGGGCAGCGACCCGTGAAACGGCGGAGCGTGGGGGCTTGGATCAGCCGCCCTTTTTGGAGCGCTTGCCGGGGTTTTTCTTGCTGCGCGTGGCCACACCACGCTCCAGGCTGACACGTTGTCCGCGACCACCGGTTGGCAGGGTGAAACCTGGCAGGGTTGCGGGACGGGGAGTGGCCTTACGGTCTGCTTCGGTGACGATCTGATTGCCCATGGGATTCTTTCCTGAGTAATTGGTTGGAGATTTAGATTTTACAAAGGCAGTATTAGGCCATAAACGCGGGCAGGCGGCAAAACCCGACACCGCCGCAAGCTCCGATGGCACTGGTCCGCGCACCCCTTGCGTGCTCGTATTCGCCGTTTCCCCACTTCGTTAAATATTAGTTAAACTAATAACTTTCTGAGGCTGCCCGAAGTCGTCTATGCGCACATTTGATACTGACGCCCTGGAGTGCTTGGCCGCCATCGTGGAAGAAGGTGGCTTTGAGCGCGCAGCGGTCCGCTTGTCGGTGACCCAGTCTGCGGTCTCACAGCGCCTGCGCGCACTCGAGGCCCAGGTGGGCACCGTACTGCTGGTGCGCAGCCGCCCCATCAAGCCCACGTCCGCCGGGCGTTTGCTCATCAAGCACGCCATGCAGATGCGCCTGCTGCGCGCAGATCTGGAAACCGATTTGCACGACTTGACGCCGGGCTCGGGCGCCATGCGGGAAGAAGACCGAATCTCCATTGCCATCAATGCGGACAGCATTGCCACCTGGGCACTCCCGGCATTGGGTGACATGGTTAGTGAAGGCTTGCCCCTTGAGATCATCACGGATGATCAGGACTTTACCCATGAATGGCTGCGCGAGGGACAGGTACTGGGCTGCGTGACGACGCTCAAGCAGGCTTTGCGCGGCTGCAAGGTGCTGTCGCTGGGTGCGATGCATTATGTGGCCGTGGCCAGTCCGGCGTATGCGAATGCCCACTGCCCCAACGGACTGACGCCGCACAACTTCCGCAGCATTCCCTTTATCGCCTTCAACCGCAAGGACGATTTGCAGACCGACTTCGTCAGTCGCGCCTGCGGCCTGCGCCGCGTCGCGTTGAGCCAGCGCTTTGTACCGAGTTCCGAAGGCCAGGTGCGTGCCGTGCTGGCCGGTTGGGGCGCCAGCGTATTGCCTGAGTTGCAGGTGCGCGATTTGCTGGCAAATGGTCAGTTGGTCAACCTGGCGCCCACGGTGACACTGCCCGTGAACCTGTACTGGCATTGTTGGAACCTGGATTCGGTGGTGATCGACCGGTTGACTGCAGCGCTGTCAAGCGCCGCTACCGTCGCATTGAAGACCCCATGAAACCCAGCCCCGGCGTAAAAACATCGTTCAAAGCTCAAATGCTGCAGGCGCGTGAAGACGCGATCATCCACGCGGTGAATCACTTGTTGGCAGAGAAGGGTTTCGACGCAATGACGGTGGATGAGGTGGCCGCCAATGTCGGCATCGCCAAGGCCAGCCTCTACAAACACTTTCCCAGCAAGGAAGACCTGGCGGCAGCTGCGATGGTGCGAACCCTGCGCCACGCGCAGGCTTACCTGGAAAGGATTACCGAAGAGACCCCGCCGCTGGAGAAACTTCGTCAGGTTGTACGCTGGACCATGGAGCTGAAGCTGGCGGGAGAAATGCCGTCACTACCGAGCCAAAACTCCAGCTTGCGTGCCACGCTTACACGCAACCAGGATTACATGAACAGTCTGATCGAGGTCAGCGACCGGCTGGGGGAATGGATTGAGTCGGCACAGGCCCAGGGCAGCATCAACCCACAGTTGCCAGCCATTGCAATCCTGTACACGCTGTATGCCAGAGCGTGCGACCCGGTACTGGAGTTCTTGAAGATGGGCGGGCAGCACTCCGACGCACAAATAGTGTCCCTGGTGCTGTCCACCTGCTTTGATGGCCTGAAGGCGCGTTAACGCACGAGCAGCACCGGCACCTTGCAATGCGCCAGCACCTGATTGGCGACGGAGCCCATCACCATGCTCAGCACGGCGCCATGGCCATGCGATCCCATGACCACCAGATCGAAATTGCCTTCGGTTGCCAATTTGGCGATGGTCGCACCGGCAGGGCCAACTTTCCACTGTGACTTCGCGTCAATGCCGTGGCGCAGCAGAAACTTGGACACGGGAGCCAGCACCTTCTCGCTCTCTTCCGCGTAGTACGTATCCACAATGGTCTTGCCAACCGCGGCACGGGCGCGGGGCGGCAAAGCCGCCTGTGCGGTAAAAACGGTGAAATCGTTCTTGCCATTGAGCAGGCTCTCGTGGGTGCTCAAATAGGCCAGCATCTTCTTGCTATAGGGACTGCCGTCAACGGCCAGAAGTATCTTCATGGTTCACTCCTCGGTGCAATACTCCCAGTGTAACCATGGGCTGCACACCGACCTCAATGAGGCAGTCCGGTTTGAATGCCGACTGCTCGTTTTTCCGGGCGTATCCTAGTGGGTTGGCCACGACCCGGCAGCCTTGGGCCGTGTAGTCACTGGGCGCATGCAGATGCCCATGGAGCCAGCATTGCGCCAACGGCAACATGCCATCCAGTGCATTGCAGAATCCGGCCGTTCCTGGCGTCAGGCCATACCGCGGGTCGGCGCTGCGCAGGCTGGGAGCAAAGTGCGTTACGACAACGGTGGTCCCCGCGAACGGTTGCGCCAGAGCGTCCCGCAACCACGACTGACACCGCAGTGCCTGTTCGCGCAGACCATCGGCCAACCATGGTTCTCCGTTGCGGGTCGTCAGGGTCTTGCGCAAATAGTAGTTTGCTGCGCGAAATGCCTTGTCGCGTGACTTCAGCAACTGCGCCAATGCATTGCCCCCTGAATCGGCGCCCGTTGGGGCCTTGTCAGGGTTCACAGTCGGCGCCAGCGCGTCAAAATCTGACCACAAGGTCGTGCCAACAAACCGGATACCGGACATCTCAACCGTTTCCCGCTCCAGCCAGATCAGGCCCAGGCGATCACAGGTTTCGCGCAGCCGGCTGTGCGCCTCGTCGAAGTCCATACCGTCGTATTCATGGTTTCCCGGTACGAAGATAACTGGCGTGGGCCAGCCGTTACGGGGCGAAAACTGGCCCAACCCGAAGTCCGAATCGATCAACAGGGAGCCAGGCTGGTAGGAGCCAATATCGCCCGCCAGTACCAGCAAATCGGCACCGGGTGCCGGCTGTGCGACCCAATGCGGGTGCGTTTCCAGATGGAGGTCCGACAGCAGTTGCAGTTTCATGGCTTGAAGGCTACTTCTGCCAGCGCCGCCACCCGGGTGCGCAACCAGGCGTGCGCGGAGGAACTGTCCTGCCGCTGATGCCACAGCGCGTCCACCTGAATGGTCAGCGGCGCTAGCGGCAACTCTCGCAAAACCAGCTGGTCCGCAAAGCCCGTTACGTTGACAAAGTGCCGTGGCAAAACCGTCAGCAGATCCGAGTGCGCAACCACTTTACCCGCTGTAAAGAACTGGTTGACCGTCAGCACGACCCGGCGGCGGCGGCCGAGCACTGCCAGCGCCTCATCGATGAAGCCGTGCGCCCTGCCTGAGAAGCTCACCAGCATATGCCTGGCGGAGCAGTAGCGATCCAGCGTAAACGGCCCCTTGGCCAATGGGTGCCCGCGGCGCATGACGCACACATAGTCCCCCTGGAACAAGCGGTGGTGCAAGAATGAGACCGCCTCACCGGACTGCGCGCGGGCCGCAAGATCTGTCATGACCGCCGGAAAATTTCCGATCGCGAGGTCTGCATGCCCCTCCTCCAGCAAACGCCGCGGGTCCCGGGTGGTCAGAGGAACGACCCGCAACGAGATGCCTGGCGCCTGCTCGGTAATGAGCGCAACCAAGGGAGGCATCAATTCCGCAGCGGTTGCATCTGCCATGGTCAGAACAAAGGTCGTGTTGGCGCCGGAAGCCTCAAAGACACTGGGTTCCAGCGCGGTTTGGAGGCGTTTCAAGGTATCGCGCACGGCCAACCAGAGCTCCTGTCCTCGGGGCGTGGGCTCCAGGTTGCGGCCCTTTCGCACCAGAAGCTCATCCCCCAAGGCATCGCGCAGGCGACGCAGGGCATTGCTGACCGCGGGCTGGGTCAGCGACAACAATTGGGCAGCCCGCGTCAGGCTGCGTTCGGACATGACCACGTCGAAGACTTTCAGCAGGTTCAGGTCCAGTTTGCGCAACGTTACAGTGGGCATCAGTTAATCATAACCCTGGTGAATGTCAGACATCACAAACATAAAGTTGAATGGTATTAGTAAAAACCCTAGTATTGCAACCATGCTGATCCAAAAACCGTCTCCCTTCAACCTGTCCGGGAAAATTGCCATGGCACGTCCTGTCCAACCGTATTTCGTCCCCTCCGCCGCGCGACGTAGCACCGACCGTGCAGTCGAGAACAGCCGGTCTAGGCGCGGTTTCGACAGTTCGCGCACGTTGGCTGGTATGTTGCTGGCGGCCGTGGTTGCAGCGCTGCTGGTGGTCGCCGATCAGCTGATCGAGACATGGGCGGACGGACACTTGCTGGTGGTGTGGGTCGCGTTGTGGACCATTGCCTTTGCGGCTTTGGCCCTGTTAGCGCCTCCGTTGCGTCTGCTGGCAGACTCGGCAGCGGTGACCTTGGCACGTTGGTCCAAGGAGCGCGCGCAGCGCCATTCGGATGAGGTCATCTGGCTGACTGCACAGCAGGACTACCGCGTCATGCAGGACCTGCAAATGGCGGGTCTGCGCAGCGAACGCGACGCGTAGGGCACCCCTCTCCAACAAAAAAGCCACCGCAAAACGGTGGCTTTTTTTGGTTCTATCGGAGGCTCATGCCGTCAGGCGCTGCTCCAGCTTGGCCTTGGTTTCGACCAATTCCTTGGGCAGGTGGTAGGCCAACTGGGTGAACAGTTCGTCGTGCAGCGCAAATTCCTGCTTCCAGGCACCCTTGTCCAGGCTGGTGACACTGTCAAACTGGGCATGGCTGAAGTCCAGGCCGGTCCAGTTGATTTCGGAATAGGTAGGGCTGACGCCGAATCCATTCTCGCTACCCTTGGCAGTGCCTTCCAGGCGGTCGATCATCCACTTCAGCACGCGCATGTTGTCGCCATAGCCGGGCCAGACGAACTTGCCGTCATCGCCCTTGCGGAACCAGTTCACGCAATAGATCTTGGGCAGGGTGTGGCCGGACTCTTCGAGCTTGTGCTCCATGTCCAGCCAGTGCTGGAAGTAGTCGCTCATGTTGTAGCCGCAGAACGGCAGCATGGCAAACGGGTCGCGGCGCACCACGCCCATCTGACCGACGGCGGCGGCGGTGGTCTCACTACCCATGGTGGCAGCCATGTAGACGCCTTCCATCCAGGTGCGGGCTTCGGTTACCAAGGGCACCGTCGTGGAGCGGCGGCCACCGAAGATGAAGGCGTCGATCGCCACGCCATTGGGGTTGTCCCACTCGGGGTCCAGCGCCGGGTTGTTGGTGGCGGTCACCGTGAAGCGTGAGTTGGGGTGCGCGGCCTTGGCGCCGGTTTCCTTGGCGATGGCCGGCGTCCAGTCCTTGCCCTGCCAGTCGATCAGGTGTTCGGGCAGGCCACCGCCGTCCTTCTCCATGCCTTCCCACCAGACGTCGCCGTCATCGGTCAGGGCCACGTTGGTGAAGATCACGTTTTTGTCCAGGCTGCGCATGCAGTTGGGGTTGGTGTGCATGTTGGTGCCGGGGGCCACGCCGAAGTAACCGGCTTCAGGGTTGATGGCGTACATCTTGCCATCGGCATGGGGCTTGACCCAGGCGATGTCGTCACCGATGGTGGTTACTTTCCAACCGGCAAAACCGGCTTCTGGTGGCACAAGCATCGAGAAGTTGGTCTTGCCGCAGGCGCTGGGGAACGCCGCCGCAACGTGGTATTTTTTGCCGGCGGGGTTGGTCACACCCAGAATCAGCATGTGCTCGGCCAGCCAGCCCTGGTCGCGGCCCATGTTGGAGGCAATGCGCAGTGCAAAGCACTTCTTGCCCAGCAACGCGTTGCCGCCGTAACCGGAGCCATAAGACCAGATCTCACGGGTCTCGGGGTAGTGAACGATGTACTTGGTCTTGTTGCAGGGCCACTTCACGTCGGCCTGGCCGGCTTCCAGCGGTGCGCCCACGGTGTGCACGCAGGGCACAAAGGCACCGTCTACGCCCAGCACGTCGTACACGGCCTTGCCCATGCGGGTCATGATTTTCTGGTTCACCGCTACGTAGGCGCTGTCGGACAGCTCAATGCCGATGTGGGCGATGTGCGAACCCAGCGGACCCATGGAAAACGGCACCACATACATGGTGCGGCCCTTCATGCAGCCGTCGAACAGGGCTTTTTCGCCATCCTTGCCGGTTTGCAGCAGCACGCGCATGTCGGCCGGAGCCATCCAGTTGTTGGTGGGGCCGGCGTTTTCCTTTTTTTCAGAGCAAATGTAGGTGCGGTCTTCCACGCGGGCCACGTCGCTGGGGTCGGAGCAGGCCAGGAAGGAATTGGGGCGCTTGGCGGGGTTGAGCTTCTTGAACGTGCCACCGTCGACCAATTGCTGGCACAGACGCTGGTATTCCTCTTCCGAACCATCGCACCAGTAGATGGCGGCGGGTTTGGTCAGTGCGGCCATGTCGGCCACCCAGGCGATCAGCTTGGGGTTTTTGACGTAGCTGGGTGCATTCAGGTTCAGGCCCTGCATCACGGGTGCATTCATACGGTAGCTCCTAGTTTGAAAATCGTCTTTTCAAAATGAAAGTGGGGCTTTGACTTTGAGAAAACGTTTCCGGCCAACTGCGGATGCAACTCCCCCGGCATTCCGTTGGAATCAGCAGGCAGGTCTTTCATTTTATGAACTAGTACCGTGGTTACATGTCAGTTACCCGCAAAGTTAATGCAAAACTTGCATGAGGTTATGCGAGAAAATTCAGTAAAAACCCCTGAGACACGCGCACGCAACGTGCTGCACGCATGTGCGCAACCTGGTGCGGAGAAGTGGGAGAGGGCGAGCCGACGGTCTGCGGAGAGGTCCGCCAGCCGGCTACTGCATGCTAAAAAGGGCGCTGAGGCGGCCCTTAAGCCATGGACACGGCAATGAAAGCCAGCAAAAAGATCAAAATACCGCCAACGACCGGCAGGACAAAGGGAATCAGCGGAACAATCGCTTCCACAGCATCAACTTCGTGGGCGGGCGCGGGGGACGTGGGAGCGGACATGGTGATTCCTTCAATGCTTGAATAGGGTTTTGTGGTGATTTTACCTACAGGCGGGGCGCCGGGTTTCGCAACCGGCTTTCGCTAACCCAATTGGGCGTCAAACCCGGCCTGGCGCAACACGCCCAGCACATCCGCCACATGGGCGTGGCCCCGTGTCTGCACGACCAGTTCAATTTCGGCATTTTGGGCCGACAGCGTGGTAAACGCCCGCTGGTGGTGGACTTCTTCAATATTGGCGCCAGCCTCGGCCACCATGGCGGTGATGCGCGCCAACGAGCCAGGCACGTCCCGCGCGCCCACACGGATGCGCGCCAGTCGTCCGGCCCGCACCATGCCGCGCTCGATGATCGCCGCCAGCAGCAGCGGGTCGATATTGCCGCCGCACAGCACCAGCCCCACCCGCTTGCCCTTGAAGCGCTCCGGGTACTTCAACAGCGCCGCCAACCCCACGGCGCCTGCCCCTTCCACCAGTGTTTTCTCGACTTCCAGCAGCATGACCAGGGCTTGCTCGATGTCACCTTCATCGACCAGCACCAGGTCGTCGACCCGCTGGCGGATGATCTCCATGGGAATGCGGCCCGGCGTGCCGACAGCAATGCCTTCGGCGATGGTGCTGGATCCCTGCGGGTGGTGCGTGTCCTTGATGGCATTGAACATGGCAGGAAAGCGTACCGTTTGCACGCCCACGACCTCCATCGTGGGCCGCAGCGCCTTGGCCACGGTGGCCATGCCGGCAATCAGCCCGCCACCGCCGATGGCAACCACCAGTGTGTCCAGGTCGGGCACGTCTTCCAGCATCTCCAGGGCGACCGTACCCTGTCCGGCGATGATCGCCTCGTCGTCATAGGGATGCACGAAGGTGAGATGGCGTTGGTCGGCCAGCGCAAACGCGTGGCTGCGGGCTTCTTCCAGCGTATCGCCATGCAGGATGACCTCGGCACCAAACCCCCGGGTGCGCTCGACCTTGACGCCCGGCGTGAAGCGCGGCATCACGATCACGGCGTGCAGGCCCAAGCGCTGCGCGTGGTAGGCCACACCCTGGGCATGGTTACCCGCGCTCATGGCAATCACGCCGCGCGCGGACTGCTCCGGCGTCAGCTGAGCCAGCTTGTTGCAGGCACCACGTTCCTTGAACGACGCCGTGAACTGCAGATTCTCGAACTTGAGAAACACCTGTGCGCCGGTGATATCGGACAGGGTTTGAGAGGCCACGCAGGGTGTGCGCAGCAGGTGGCCTTGCAGCCGTTGTGCGGCGGCCAGAATGTCGGTGTATTCAATCATCCCGCCATTGTGATGTCTTTTCTCTGCCAAGACTTCCATCTTGCGCCAGTCTGCTGTATGGTGGCCCCGTAAACAACTGTGCTGGAGGCATTTGATGGCCAAGCGTTTGTTGTCCCAGCCCCTGGGCGGGCATCTGATTCCCTCACCGGGCCTGTTGGAGGCGCCGGTCCTGGACCTGATGTGCTCGCACTTTGTCTTGACCCTGGCTGCGCGCCAAGGATCCGGCCTGAATGTGCGCCGCGATTTCAACGGCATTGTGGGTCTGGCCGGGCGCCACCTGGTCTGGCCCGTATCCGTGTTGTCGCGCTTGCGTGAGTTCCTGGCCCGGCGCTGTGTCAGCAATGAACTGTGGCGTGGACACGAAGCACTGGATGCCACCGAATTCCTGGCCCGCCACGGCGCGTGGCGCGGGCCGTATGACGAAGCCACACTGTATTTTTTCCTGGACGAATATGCCAAGGACCAGCCCAAGGACCTGATCTCGGTATTGACCGTGACCGGCGAATGGCTACGCCATTCGTTGCGGCGCCAATCGACACTGGTCGAAAAGAACATCAATGCGCTGGCCGGTCTGCTGCAACTCAACAAGGCCGAGCGTGCGCTACTCTTTTATGGCACGCTGGCGCGTTACCAACGCGACATGCGCAGCATCCTGGTCGAATTCAAGGTCAACAACGCGCCGGAAGCCTATGCGGCAATAGCTGAAGTGGCCGGGGTCAACCCGGACCAGGTGGCCGAGGCCCTGCGCGCGGGCTCCCGGTTGGAACGCATCGGCCTGGTCGAAAACCTGATCTCCGAACACAACATCACCGACCTGGCCGACCTGATGAAGGTCAGCGAAAAACTGCCCCCCGTGCTGATGCGCCAGTACCGCGACCAGGCGGAGCTGATGGCCGTATTCACGCGTCTGTCGACCAAAAGCACGCTGGGACTGGACGATTTTGCGTTTGTCGCCGAAGACGCGCAGGTGATGTGCAACCTGTTGGCCAATGCCGTGGCCCGCAAGGAGCTGGGGATCAACGTTCTGCTGTACGGACCGCCCGGCACCGGCAAGACCGAGCTCGCCAAAGTGGTGGTGCAAGCCGCCGGTCTGGAGCTGTTTGAAGTGGAATACGCCGACCGTGACGGCAACTCCCTGAGTGGCCGGGACCGCTACCGTTCGCTGCAGATCGCCCAGGTCTTCCTTAAAGGCAGTGCGCAGGCTGCCTTGCTGTTCGACGAAGTGGAAGACGTCTTTCCCCCCATTTCTAACGAAGCGGCCCAGTGGATGGCCAGGGCCGACGCCACGGCCACACCGCCCAGTGGCAGCGTCAGCGGCAAGGCCTGGGTCAACCAGGTGCTCGAATCCAACGTCGTGCCCACCATCTGGGTAACCAACCGCATCGAGCAGATCGACCCGGCGTTTCGGCGCCGCTTTGCCTACCACCTGGAGCTCAAGTCACCTCCCCCGGGCGCCCGGGAAGAGCTGGTGCGCAGAACCCTGACCGGCGTGGAGGTATCCGATGGTTTCGTGGCGCGCCTGGCCCACCGCAAAGGGCTGACTCCTGCCCAGATTCGCACTGCGGTCCGGTTCGCCGGGCTGGCCCGCACGGACGGCCCCGACCCGGCCCCTCCCAACCTAGAGTCGCTGATTGAGCGGCAGCTCAAGAATGCCGACCAGGCACTGGGGAACCGGGCCCAGGACGGTGCACGCCAGCTGGCTGCCAGCCACTACGACCCCAACCTGCTCCACGTGGAAAGCCGCTTCGAGATCCCGCGCGTGGTGCAGGCGTTGCAGGCCCGCGGCCACGGAACCCTGTGTTTCTACGGCCCGCCCGGGACCGGCAAGACGGCACTGGCCGAACATATCGCCACCACGCTGGCCCAGCCGCTGCATGTGCGCCAGGCCAGTGACCTGATGAGCAAGTATGTGGGGGAAACCGAGCAGAACATGGCCGCCATGTTCCGCGAGGCTGAGACCGAAAACGCGATTTTGCTGCTGGACGAGGCCGACAGCTACCTGCAGGACCGCCGGGGCGCGCAACGCAACCACGAGGTCAGTGAAGTCAACGAGATGCTGCAGGGCATGGAGCGATTCCACGGTATTTTCATCTGCACCACCAACCTGATGGACCGCATCGACCAAGCAGCCCTGCGCCGGTTTACGTTCAAAATCCAGTTCAAACCCCTGACCCGGGCGCAGCGCCAAACCCTGTTTGTGACTGACGCCTGCGGGGGAGACGCCAGCCGGCTGGCGCCGGACCTGGAAGGCCGCCTGTCCCGTCTGGACCAGCTGTGCATCGGCGACTTTGCGGCGGTCCAGCGGCAGGCGACCATTCTGGACGTACACATGGATCCGGCCGAGTTTCTGGAGCAGCTCGAAGCCGAGCACCGCATCAAACCCGAGGTGCGGGAAGCCCGCGGAATGGGCTTTTTTCAGTAGCCCGCCTGCCACCCGACCGCAAATTGTTGGCGGTCTGTCAACCGTTTTACCGGGTCATCCGTCATATCTGCATGCGGATGCCATCAAACGCCGGCCCGTTGGATTAAGGCCCGGCGACCTTGAAAGTGTCCATTTTTATTCATTTTGACCTGTTGATATGAACAAAGAGACGATCAAGGTACCTGAAAAAGGCACTTACCAATGGCAACTGTTTGACTACTGGTCCGACGAATTCCGCCAAACCAATGCCGACCACTCGGCCTATATCGCGCTCAATTTTGCCGGTGTGCTGGATGCCTGCCGCAGCAAGTTGCAGTCTCTGATCCAGCACCACAAACAGCATGTATGCGACGCCAAGGGTGGAAAACGCCACAGCCGCGCCATTGCCCGCCTGCAGAACACGATGTCTGGCGCCGCGCTGTCGTACGAGACCTGCTTTCGCCAAGGGTCCGCGGCCTAAGTCAACGACACGACGCGCAGAACCTCCTGCGCGTACGCTTCCAGTTTCTTCGCCCCGATGCCGCTGATACCTTGGAGGTCGTCCAGGGTTTGCGGGGCCCGTTTGGCAATGGCCGCCAGCGTGGCATCATGAAAAATCACATAGGCGGGCAGATTGTGCTCACGCGCCACCTCGGCGCGCCAGGCCTTCAGTGCGGCATAACGCACCAAACCCTCCCCATCCAACGCAATCGGCGCCTTGACCACGGCAGAACCGGCACCCGGACGTTTGCTCTTGCGGCTGACCGGCGTTGATACCGATTCCCGCAGCTGCACTGGCACCTCGCCGCGCAGCACGGCGCGGGACTGCTCGGTCAGCTGCAGGGTATTGAAGGCCTGCGCGTCCACCGCCACCGCGCCCAGCGCAATCAGCTGGCGCAACACGCCCCGCAGCTGGATTTCGCTGAAATCGGCGCCAATGCCAAATGTGCTCAAGGATGTGTGTCCGTGCTGGGTGACCTTTTCGGTGGTCTTCCCCCGCACGATGTCCATCACATGGCCGGCCCCAAACGACATGCCGCTGGACTGCTGGATGCGGTAGATGGTGCTGAGCAGCTTGCGCGCGGCGTCCGTGCCGTCCCAGACTTCAGGCGGGTTCAGGCAGTTGTCGCAGTTCTGGCACCTGTAGGTCGGACCGTCACCCAACTGCTCCCCGAAATACGCCAGCAGGCGCACCCGGCGGCAGTCGGTAGCTTCGGCCAGGCCCAGCAGGGCGTCGAGTTTGCCGCGCAGGCCCTGCTTGAATTCCTCGCCGGCCGGGCTCTCGTCGATCATGCGGCGCTGGTTGACCACATCCTGCAGGCCATAGGCCATCCAGGCGTAGGCCGGCAGGCCGTCGCGTCCGGCGCGGCCGGTCTCCTGGTAGTAGCCCTCGATGTTCTTGGGCATGTCCAGGTGGGCGACAAAGCGCACGTCGGGTTTGTCGATGCCCATGCCGAAGGCGATGGTTGCCACCATGACCACGCCGTCTTCACGCAAAAAGCGGTTCTGGTGGTCCTGGCGCACCTTGTTGTCCAGCCCCGCGTGATAGGGCAAAGCATGGATGCCGGCGTCTACCAGGGTCTGGGCCACGTCTTCCACGCGTTTGCGCGACTGGCAGTACACGATACCGGCATCGCCCTCATGCTCGCGCTCGATGAAGCGCAGCAATTGCTGCACGGCCTCGCGCTTTTCCACGATGGTGTAGCGGATGTTGGGTCTGTCGAAGCTGCTGACAAACGCCCGCGCATCCTGCAGCTGCAGGCGCTCCTGGATGTCGTCCTGGGTCAGCGCGTCGGCCGTGGCGGTCAGCGCCATGCGAGGCACACCGGCAAAGCGCTCGTGCAAAACCGTCAACGCCCGGTACTCGGGACGGAAGTCGTGCCCCCACTGGCTCACGCAATGGGCCTCATCGATGGCGAACAGGCTCAACTGGTGGCGGTCATAGAGAGAATCCAGCAGCGCCAGAAACCGGGGGTTGGTGACGCGCTCCGGTGCCGCGTACAACAGCGTGATGTCGCCGCGCAGCATGCGCTGCTCAACCTGGTAAGCCTCGTCGCTGCTCAGCGTCGAGTTCAAAAAAGCGGCGCTGACACCGGCCTCGTGCAGGGCCCCCACCTGGTCGTGCATCAGCGCGATCAGCGGTGAAATGACCAGTGTCACACCGTGGCCCGCACGCTGGCGTGCGATGGCCGGAATCTGGTAGCACAGTGACTTACCGCCGCCCGTGGGCATCAGCACCAGCGCGTCGCCACCCTGGACCACATGCTCCACGATGACTTGCTGGGGCCCGCGAAACTGCGCGTAGCCAAACACCTCTTGCAGGATGGCGTGGCAGGCCGGGCTGGCGGTCGGTAATTCGTTTGCTATCAAAATAGTAGCGTAGTATTCAATGTTTTCGAGGGCTAGCACCTCAAATCGCTATGAACGATTGGCGCTGAACCGGCGTAGAAGCCCTATTGTCGGGCATGGAGTCGCCATGGCTCCCTGTACGCGGCATCCGCCCTGCACTAAAATCCTGTCTTCCCAAGGAGCGCTGCAGCGGCCGGGCACTGTGCACACAGTGTGCCTATGGCCGCCAGGCTTGGGTTTGTCAACCGCGCTCACTTGTCTAACGAGAAAGTGAGCCGCCGAATATGAAACCCGTTACTTACACCCGCGCCCAGGCCCTGCCCGGCATCCTGGCCCACCGCATCGCCATTCTGGATGGCGCCATGGGCACCATGATCCAGCGCTTCAAGCTGGGCGAGGCGCAGTACCGCGGCGAGGGTTACACCGGGCCCGGCAGCCAGGGTGATCGCTTCAAGGACTTCCACCGCGACGTCAAAGGCAACAACGAGTTGCTCAGCATCACCCGCCCGGACGTGATCACCGACATCCACGAGCGCTATCTGGCCGCTGGCGCCGACCTGATCGAAACCAACACCTTTGGCGCCACTACCGTGGCCCAGGCCGATTACGACATGGCCGATCTGGCCGTGGAAATGAACCTCGCGTCGGCCCGGTTGGCGCGCGCCGCCTGCGACAAGTTCTCCACCCCCGACAAGCCGCGTTTTGTCGCCGGTGCGGTCGGCCCGACGCCCAAGACGGCCAGCATCAGCCCCGATGTCAACGACCCCGGCGCCCGCAATGTGACCTTTGAGGAACTGCGCCAGGCCTACTATGAGCAGGTCAAGGCCTTGGTCGAGGGCGGCAGCGACGTGCTGCTGGTGGAAACCATTTTTGACACGCTGAACGCCAAGGCCGCGCTGTTTGCGATCGACGAATACTTCGAGGCCAGCGGCGAGCGCCTGCCCATCATCATCAGCGGCACGGTGACCGACGCCTCGGGCCGCATCCTGTCCGGCCAGACCGTGACGGCCTTCTGGCACAGCGTGCGCCACGCCCAGCCGCTGGCCATAGGCCTGAACTGCGCGCTGGGCGCGGCGCTGATGCGTCCCTACATTCAGGAACTGAACAAGGTGGCGCCGGACACGTTTATCAGCTGCTACCCGAACGCCGGCCTGCCCAACCCCATGAGCGACACCGGCTTTGACGAGACGCCGGACGTGACCAGCCGCCTGGTGCGCGAGTTTGCCGCCGAGGGGCTGGTGAATATTGTGGGTGGCTGCTGCGGTACGACGCCGGACCACATTGGGGCAATTGCCCACGCGGTGGCCCCGTTGGCGGGGCGTTCGCTGCAGCGTAGTTTTTTCTATAAAGAAGCGGCTTAGGGGGGCCCCCACTCCCCTTGGGTGTTACACCCACTCCCCCCAGCCCCCTCGCCCCGCCGGGCGAGGGGGAGCCAATGCGGACAGCCGATTTGGTTGCTGCGCGCCGAATGCGGAATTACGGGCGGGGCGTTACCAACGTGGTTTGTGCTTGAAGATTTCACGCGTTGGAGTTCCGAGCGCCGGGGTCGGGGGGAGGGGCGGTTTGGCGGAGTGGGTATCAGTCTATCTGGCCAGTAGCCCTCGTGGAATATGCGCCAACAGCTATCGTTTATGTAGCAACAGTGCCACCCGGCGCTCGGAACTGCAACTACCGAATTCTGCGCACGAAGTAACAGTGGCAACCTCACGCCAGTAATTCCGTATCCGGCGCAACACCATCAAATCGGCTGTTAAAGCTCCCCCTCGCCCGGCGGGGCGAGGGGGTTGAGGGAAGTGGGGGGCAACGCACAAGGGGAGTGGGGGCTCTCCCGAAAAAAGCGGGGATTCCTACCGGACCGGCGGCACCAGCGAGCGGTCAATCTCCAACTGCATCGCTTTGGCCAGCTTGGCGTACAGGCGCAGCTTGCGGGCGTTGTCCCGCAGGCGCTCCGCCAGCCGTGCGGCAATGGCCAGCAGCAGCTTGGCGCCAATACGGGGCTCGTCGTTGATCAGCGCCTGCAAAGCATCCCGCGTGAGGATGGCGCACAGGGAATCGGTGCCGGTGGTGCATGACGCCGAGCGGGGCTCCTTGTCGACCAGCCCCACCTCGCCGACCAGCGCACCGGGCCCCAGCACGCTGATGGTCAGTGGTTCGGTGCGGCTCACGGTCACGCTTTCCACCACGATTTCGCCCTCCAGCAGCAGTGCCATGAAACCTTCGTCGACCGCATCGCCTTCGCGAATGAAGGTGGTTTCAGCCGGGATGAAGCGCGGCGTCATATAGCCCACTACCACGCGGGCTTCCTCCAGCGTCAGATGGATGAGCGCATTGGGCGCAGTCAGCAGCTCGGCCGCCGTTTCGAAGGCGCGGGCATGCGCATGTGTGGGGTTGCTTGCGTCAGAGTTCATGACCTTGGTGTCCGCCTCTTTGCCCGGCAGACGACGGCTGCGCTGTGGCAATGGTTGTGATGGTAAACCACCATGGCGCACGCGGCGCGCCGGTTCTCCCTTAAAATTGCGGCATCCAAGGAGCGTTGCAGCGGTCACACAGTGGTCCCGTCAGGCTTGGATGTCCCAACGACGCTCACCTGCCCGTGTTTTTTTACAGGTGAGATGCATGTCCTCTATTCCTACTACTGTTGCCCCCATGATGCTGTCCGGTCTGGAGCCGGTCACCGTCGATGGCAATTCCCTGTTCGTCAACATTGGCGAGCGCACCAATGTGACGGGCTCCAAGGCCTTCGCCCGCATGATCCTGAACGGCGACTTCGAGCAGGCCCTGGCCGTGGCGCGCCAGCAGGTGGAAAACGGCGCCCAGGTCATCGACATCAACATGGACGAGGCCATGCTGGACAGCCAGGCGGCCATGGTGCGTTTTCTCAATTTGATAGCGTCCGAGCCCGATATTTCGAGGGTTCCGGTCATGATCGACTCGAGCAAGTGGAGCGTCATCGAGGCCGGCCTGCGCTGCGTGCAGGGCAAGGGCATCGTCAATTCCATCAGCATGAAGGAGGGTGAGGAAGCCTTCCGCCACCAGGCCAAGCTGGTGCGCCGCTACGGTGCCGCCGCCGTGGTCATGGCCTTTGACGAAAAGGGCCAGGCCGATACCTACCAGCGCAAGATCGAGATCTGCGAACGCGCCTACCGTATCCTGGTCCAAGAAGTTGGCTTCCCGGCCGAAGACATCATCTTCGACCCCAACATCTTCGCCATTGCCACCGGCATCGAGGAGCACAACAACTACGCGGTCGACTTCATCGAGGCCACGCGCTGGATCAAGCAGAACCTGCCCGGCGCCAAGGTGTCCGGCGGTGTATCCAACGTGTCCTTTAGCTTCCGCGGCAACGACCCGGTGCGCGAGGCCATCCACACCGTATTTTTGTACCACGCCATTGCCGCCGGCATGGACATGGGCATCGTCAATGCCGGCATGGTGGGCGTGTACGACGACCTGGAGCCCGTGCTGCGTGAGCGCGTCGAAGACGTGGTGCTGAACCGCCGACCCGACGCCGGTGAGCGCCTGGTCGAGATTGCCGAGACCGCCAAGAGCGGTGCCAAGGACGAGAGCAAGAAGCTGGAATGGCGCGGCACGCCGGAGGCACCAGCATCGGTGGCCCAGCGACTGAGTCACGCCATGGTGCACGGCATCACCGACTTCATCACCGAGGACACCGAGGAAGCCTACCGCGAGGTCCTGGCCAAGGGCGGGCGCCCGCTGCACGTCATCGAAGGCCCGCTGATGGACGGCATGAACATCGTCGGCGACCTGTTTGGCCAGGGCAAGATGTTCCTGCCCCAGGTGGTCAAGAGCGCACGCGTCATGAAATCCGCCGTGGCCCACCTGATTCCCTACATCGAGGAAGAAAAGCGGCTGGACGAGGCCGCCGGGCGCGACGTCAAGACCAAGGGCAAGATCGTCATCGCCACGGTCAAGGGCGATGTGCACGACATCGGCAAGAACATCGTCACCGTGGTCCTGCAGTGCAACAATTTCGACGTGGTCAACATGGGCGTGATGGTGCCCTGCCACGAAGTGCTGGCCCGCGCCAAGGTCGAGGGCGCCGACATCATTGGCCTGTCGGGTCTGATCACGCCCAGCCTGGAAGAGATGCAATACGTCGCCGGCGAGATGCAGAAGGACGACTACTTCCGCATCAAGAAGATTCCGCTGCTGATTGGCGGCGCCACCACCAGCCGCGTGCACACCGCCGTGCGCATCGCGCCGCACTATGACGGCCCCGTCGCCTACGTGCCCGACGCGTCGCGCAGCGTGGGCGTAGCGCAAAGCCTGCTGGGCGACGGCGCCGCCCAGTTCATCGACGAGCTGAACCAGGACTATGCCCGCGTGCGCCACCAGCACGCCAACAAGAAGCAGACCCCGATGTGGACGCTGGACAAGGCCCGCGCCAACAAGACCGCGGTGGACTGGAGCGCCTACACGCCGACCAAGCCCAAGTTCATTGGCCGCAGGGTGTTCAAGAATTTTGACCTGGGCGAGCTGGCCAAATACATCGACTGGGGGCCGTTCTTCCAGACCTGGGATCTGGCCGGCCCGTTCCCGGCTATCCTGGATGACGCGGTCGTCGGCGCCGAGGCCAAGCGCGTCTTTGCCGACGGCCAGGCCATGCTGAAGAAAATTGTCGAAGGCCGCTGGCTGACCGCCAATGCCGTGGTCGCCCTGTACCCGGCCAACAGCGTGGACGAGGACGACATCGCCTTCTACACCGACGAGACCCGCACCGAGCGGGCCCTGACCTGGTACGGCCTGCGCCAGCAGACCGAGAAGCAGGTGGTGGACGGCGTGCAGATGCCCAGCCGCTGCCTGGCTGACTTTGTGGCGCCACGACATGCTACTAATTCAGGAGCACATCATGCAGATTCCACGAGGGCTAGCGGCCAGAATAGCCCAGAGTTTTTGGACTACGCCGGTCTCTTCGCCGTCACCGCCGGCATTGGTGCCGACAAGCGCGCCCAGGCCTTTGAGGCCGCGCACGACGACTACTCGTCCATCCTGCTCAAGTCGCTGGCGGACCGACTGGCCGAGGCCTTTGCCGAGGCCCTGCACCAGCGTGTGCGCACCGACCTGTGGGGCTATGCAGCGCAGGAGGCACTAGGCGCAGAGGCCCTGATTGCCGAGCAATACCAGGGCATTCGCCCGGCCCCCGGCTACCCGGCCTGCCCGGACCACAGCGTCAAGAAAGACATGTTCGCGCTGCTGCAGTGCGAGGAAGTCGGCATGGGTGTGACCGAGAGCCTGGCCATGACCCCGGCGGCCAGCGTCAGCGGCTTCTACATCGCCCACCCGGACAGCACCTACTTCAGCGTCGGCAAGATTGGCGATGACCAACTGCAGGACCTGGCGCAGCGGCGCCACATGAACCCCAGCGAATTGCAGCGCCTGCTGGCGCCGAATTTGTAGGCAAAAAAAGAGCGCCACTGGGGCGCTCTCTTTGGGTGTCGCTACAGCGTGCGACTATGAGCAGTCGGTCACCGTTGAGACCAATGTAGGCGCACCACCGGCAGCCGCTTGGGTGTAAACCACCTGGCAACTGGCGGGTGTCGCCGCACCCGTTGGTGAAACCGTCAGCGTGGTAGCAGCCGCAGTCAGGGTGTAATCCGCCGCCGAGATGCCAGCAGCCGCGGCAAGAGTGGCCGCGTTAGGGTATCCGTTGGCCAACGTGACGGTCACACCTTCCGATGTCTGAGTCGTGGCCCCATCAACGAGGAACTTGCCGTGGGACATGGCCACCGCACCGGCCATGGCTCCCTGCGCGCCATACAGCTTTGCCTTGCGTGCATCGGTCTGCAAACTCACAAATTTAGGCAGCGCAATGGCCGCCAGAATGCCCAAAATCACAATGACCATCACCAATTCGATGATCGTAAAACCGGTTTGCTGTTTGCGTGCCATGGGGTGTCTCCTGGTGTCGGGAGTTGCAGTATATCGCCAGCACCCATGAGGGGTATGTGCGTGAGGACACGGAAAACCCTTTATCTGCTTGCTTTGCGCGCTATCAATTTTGAATTGACGGCGGTAGACCGCATTCGGTTTACCGCCGGTTACACATTGGAAGGCGTTTGGGCGCGGCGCGTGTGCGCCTCTGTCGGGTTGGCTGCGTTGTAAGGGTTCATCTAGAAGGATCCCTTATGTCGACGACCCCCCTGTACTCCACTGGCCAAGTTCAGACCGCTCCCAACCGCTGGTTGTGGGCTGCGGTTGGCGCGTTAGGCGCCACCGTGCTGGCCATGGGCGTGGCGCTGGTGCAAATGCGCTCCGACCCAACACCCTCGCCCACATCCGTGGTTGCCCTGCCGGCACCGAGCGCGCCTGCGGCGGCTTCTGCCAGTGCACCGGCGCCCGTCGCCGCGCCAGGTGCCTCAGTGTCAAATGAGCCTGTAGCCCCCGCAAAACCTGCCCATGTAACTACCAAAAAGATAGCATCGAAGAGCGTGGCGCCGGTTTCGCCATCGGTACCTGCTGCACCAACCGCCGGGGAAACGCAGCCCGTGGCAGTGGCCACACCCCTGCCACCGCCACCACCCCGTGTCATCTGCGCCCATTGCGGTACGGTAACGGCTGTCACGCCGGTGCAGCGCGATGGCGCAGGAACCGGAGCCGGTGCGGTCGCCGGCGCCGTACTGGGCGGGCTGCTGGGCAACCAGGTGGGCGGTGGCACGGGCAAGACCATTGCAACCGTGGTCGGTGCGGTCGGTGGTGGTTACGCAGGCAACACCGTTGAAAAGCGCATGAAGAAGGAAACCGTGTACCACATCGACCTGCGCATGGAAGACGGCAACACCATGCGCCTGGAGCACCCTAGCCCGCTGTCGGTCGGTGCCCATGTGACCGTGAACAACGGCGTTATCACCCCGTAACGCCCTCCAGCTTCCTGCGGTGACGCGCGACGGGCGCGTCTGTATCCTCGCCTGAGGTCGGCCATGGGTTTGCGATAGGTGGTTCTTGCGCCGCGTGCTATTATTTTTGCCTACACGCACAAGGAACAAGCGCATGAACATGGCAGCTAGCGCGCCCAGCGCGCCGGACGCTCCACGCCCGGCACCGGGCCGTCCTGAGAAACTGCGTCTGGGCGATGTGCTGGTGCAACAGCGCCTGATCTCACAAGAGCAGTTGCAGCAAACCCTGGATCTGCAGCGCACCACCGGCAAGAAGATGGGCCGACTCCTGATCGAGACCGGCATCATCACCGAAGAGCTGCTGGCCAATGGACTAGCGCGCCAGCTGCGCATCCCGTTCGTCAACCTCAAGACCTTCCCGTTCCGCGCCGATGTGGTCAAGCTGCTGCCCGAGTCGGCCGCACGCCGCTTCAAGGCACTGGTGCTGGAAGACAAGGGCGACACGCTGCTGGTGGCGCTGGGCGACCCGCTGGACCTGTTCGCCTTTGACGAACTCAGCCGCATTCTCAAACGCAACATCGCCATTGCAGCAGTGCCAGAGAGCGGCCTGGTGCCCGCGTTTGACCGCCTGTACCGGCGCACCGAAGAAATCAGCGGCCTGGCCCGCGCCCTGGAAAAAGACCTGGGCGACGCGGTCGACTTTGGTGAACTCACCGCCACCGTGGGCCTGGAGGGCGCGCCCGTGGTGCGCCTGCTGCAGTCCCTGTTTGAGGACGCCACACAGGTCGGCGCCTCCGATGTGCACATCGAGCCACAGGAAGACGGCTTGCAGGTGCGCGTGCGCGTGGACGGCGTGTTGCAGGTGCAGACCCAGGCCGACAAGCGCATTGGCGCGGCGCTGGCCCAGCGCCTCAAGCTGATGGCCGGCCTGGACATTTCCGAGAAGCGCCTGCCGCAGGACGGCCGCTTCAGCGTGCGCATCAAGGAGAACACGATTGACGTGCGCCTTTCCACCCTGCCCACCGTCTATGGCGAAGCGGCCGTCATGCGGCTGCTCAACCAGGGCGCAGGTATGCGCCGTCTGGACAGCATTGGCATGCCCGACGCCATGCTCAAACGCTTTCGCGAGGTGCTGGGGCGCAGCGCCGGCATGGTGCTGGTCACCGGGCCTACTGGCTCGGGCAAGACGACCACGCTGTACGCGGCCCTGGCCGAGATCAATGCCGCTGAGCTGAAGGTCATCACGGTCGAAGACCCGATTGAATACCGCCTGCCGGGCCTGTCGCAGGTTCAGGTCAATGACAAGATCGAACTGACCTTTGCCCGCGTGCTGCGCGCCGTGCTGCGCCAGGACCCGGACGTGGTGCTGGTCGGCGAAATGCGCGACGCCGAGACCGCCGAGATTGGCATGCGCGCGGCCATCACCGGCCACCTGGTGCTATCCACGCTGCACACCCGCGACGCCATGAGCACGCCGTTTCGTTTGCTGGACATGGGCGTGCCACCGTTCATGGTGTCGACATCGCTGCAGGCGGTGATCGCCCAGCGACTGGTGCGCCTGAACTGCAAGGAATGTGCTGCGCCACACAAGCCTTCGCCCCAAGAACAGGGATGGCTCGACACCTTGCTGGCGGAGGGCGAAACCGCCTCCCCCAAGCGCGGCATGGGTTGCTCGGCCTGCAATGGCACCGGCTACTCCGGGCGCCAGGGCGTGTATGAACTGCTGGAGATGGACGCCGAACTGACCCAGGCCGCGTCGCACTCCGACCCCGCAGCCTTCATGCGCACCGCGCGGGAACGCATGAAGGGCCAAACCATGGCGTTTCATGCGCTGGAGCTGGTCCGCCAGGGCAAAACCTCCCTTGCCGAGGCCCTGCGCGTCGGCTTTGATGTGGGCGACTCGGACGCGGAGACTTAAACCCCCATGGCAGTTTTTGAATGGCGGGGCCGCAACAACCGGGGTGAAGCCGTCGATGGCCAGTTGGAGGCGATGACCGAAAACGGGGTTGCCGACCAGCTCAAGACCATAGGCGTCACGCCAGTGCATATTGCGCTGGCCAAAGTTCAAGTCGAGGAAGCGACCGAAAACTGGTTTGCCCGCCTGAACCGCAAACCGGTGGTGGACGAAGACCTGATGGTCTTCTCGCGCCAGATGTACACGCTGAACAAGGCGGGGGTTCCGATTTTGCGGGCCTTCTCGGGCTTGCAGGCATCGGCCACCAAGCCGGCCATGGTCGATTTGCTGAAGGACATCCGCTCCAGCCTGGACCAGGGCCGAGAACTATCGGCCGCCATGGCGCGGCATATTGACCTGTTCGGCGGCTTCTATATCTCAATGATCAAGGTGGGCGAAATGACCGGCCGGCTCACCGAAGTGTTCTTGCGCCTCAACGAACACATGGAGTTTGAGCGCGATGTGCGCGAGCGCATCAAGCAGGCCACGCGCTATCCCTTTTTCGTGATCATTGCCATGGTCATTGCCGTGATCATTTTGAATATCTTTGTCATCCCCGTCTTTGCCAAGGTGTTTGCGGGTTTTAACGCGCAGTTGCCCCTGATCACGCGCGGGCTGCTGGGGTTTTCTGCCTGGATGATCAAGTGGTGGCCGCTGCTGATTGCTGCGGGCGTTGGGGCCGCAATCGCCGTGCGCGCCTACCTGCGCACCACCGAGGGCCGCTACCGCTGGGATTCACGCAAGCTCAAATTGCCCATCATCGGCGAGATCATCCTCAAGGCCACGCTAGCCCGGTTTGCCCGCAGCTTTGCGCTCTCCAGCCAAAGTGGCGTGCCCTTGGTGCAAGCCCTGACCGTGGTGGCGCAGACGGTGGACAATGCTTTCATCGGGTCGCGCATTGAGCAGATGCGCGATGGTATTGAACGCGGCGAGAGCATCTCGCGCTGCGCGGCCGCAACGGGGGTCTTCACGCCCGTGGTACTGCAAATGATCAACGTGGGCGAAGAAACCGGCGAGCTGGACAACCTGCTGTTTGAGATTGCCGGCATGTACGAGCGCGAGACGGACTACAACATCAAGGGCTTGTCTGCCGCCATTGAACCCATTTTGCTGGCGGTCATTGGCGTATTGGTGCTCTTGCTGGCCTTGGGCGTATTCCTGCCCTTGTGGAACCTGGGGCAGGCTGCCATGGGCAAAGGCGGCGGCTAGGTCTATGCCGGCGGCAAGCCCCTGGCAGAATCATCGCCTGCTGGAGTGGGCGCTGGTTACCGCGGTGCTGGTCACATTGATTTGGGCGTTTGAACGCCAGGTGGCAGTTGTGCAGGGGCAAGCCGAAAGGCTCACCGTGCAACTGACCCTCAAAGCCTTGCGCGATACCCTGACCCTTGAGCACCTGCTGAGAACCACACGACCACCTCGCGCATCAACAGAGCCCACAACCCTCAATCCGTTTGCGCTGTTAGAGGGCACGCCCAACTTCGCCGGGAATGTGACGGTGGCAAACGTTGGCACGGTGTCGCCCGGCACTTGGGTATTCGACCCCGAATGTGGTTGCATCGGCTACCGCCTGCGGTACCCGCAGGGACTGGAGCCGGCCCAGGAGGCCGACGCCATCTGGTTTCGGGTGGAAGCTGTAAACGGTGTTTTTCGCCTATTCCCCCGAGCCAACTACCGCTGGTTTGAGCAGGTTTTGCGCTGATGTAAGGCATGATTTGCGGCAAATTTGTGAACTAATTCATACATTTAGCACCTAAAGTTCATGCACAACTGGATATAGGAGGACTAGAATTTGGCGGTAAGTGCGATCTTTGCGGTCGTTGGTCCCGGGCTAGCCTGCCGGGTGCGGTGAGACATTCATTAAAAGGTGACTACTATGAAACAAAACCAAGGCGGTTTTACTCTGATTGAGTTGGTGATGGTGATTGTTATCTTGGGCGTGCTGGCGGCAACTGCACTCCCGAAGTTTGTGGATTTGAAGTCTGATGCCAATAAAGCCGCTGCTTCCGGTTTTACCGGTGCCTTGGCGTCGGCTAACGCCATTAATTACGGGGCATGTTCGATCAAATCGGCCGCTAGTGGCAATACAAAATGCACTGCGATTGCCAAGTGTTCTGACCTAAAAGCGGCCTTGAGCCCTGCGTTGGCGACAATGCCCGTATTTGCAGCGAATGCGGCCCAAGGGACAGTCAACTTGGTGGCGGATACTGCTGTGGCCGTAGGAGCCAGTGGCACTTGTACTCTGGTGTATGGCGATGGCACAGCGACTGGTGTAACGACTGATGTCAATGGCGCAGCGCTTACGTTCCCAGTGAATGGAACCAACTAAGCAACTGGGATAGGATTATCCGAACAATGCTTCCAAAGGCCGCTTTCGAGCGGCTTTTTGCATTGAATAGCCGTTGTTTTTCCCGTTTGCGTACCGGAGTTGTGTGTGGGAATATTGACGCATTGAAACACCGCACAATTTGCCGTAGAGCATAGCTATTTACCGTAAGCACATGCCACATTCGGATATTTCAAACAGCTTTTGTCCGCATGGCAGCATCGAGCGCCAACGGGGCTTCACACTGATCGAGCTGATCATGGTGATCGTGATCTTGGGCGTCCTTGCTGTGTTTGCAGCACCGCGCATTCTGAATAATTCCGATTTGTATGCCAAGGGATTTCATGACGAGAGCTTGGCCTACCTGCGTTACGCCCAGAAAACGGCCATCGCTCAGCGTCGCACCGTGTGCGTCACGTTCCCCAGCAGCAGTTCGTTGGCACTGGCTATCGCATCCAACGCAGCGACGCTAGACTGCTCAACCCCCGCGTCGGGTGGTATGAATGGCCCGAAAGGCGACGCGGCCTCCGCAACCCTTAACGCCAAGGCCGGTTCCGGAGTTACCTACAGCGGCACGCCCGCCGCCCTCAATTTCAACGGCTTGGGACAGCCCACCACCAGCGGCGGTGTGCCATTACTCGCACCCCAGGCCATTCAGGTCGTCGGCGTGACCAACACCATTACCGTCGAGGCCACAACCGGCTATGTCCATGAATAGCAGACACCGACACCACGGCTTCACGCTGATCGAAGTCATCATCTTCATCGTGGTGGTGGGCGCAGGGCTGGCGGGCATTCTTTCGGTGATGAACACGGTGGTCAAGTCCAGCGCCGACCCGTTGATCGCCAAGCAGACGGTGGCCATTGCAGAGTCGATGCTGGAAGAGATTTTGCTGAAAGAGTACTGTGACCCTGATACCGCCACACTTTCTCCGCCGGCCCCTCCCGTTTGCCCCGCAGTTCGCATAGCTGCAGACAAGGAAGCGAGCAGAGCCTTGTACGACGATGTGGATGACTACATCGGCTACACCACGACCGGAGGCATCGTCGATTTGACCGGTGCCGCGGTTGCGGGGCTGACCAACTACAACATTACCGCCGTCACGGTTTCCGTCACTACTGCGGCACAGAACACCGCATTGAATGCCATAAATGCAAAACGCGTGACGGTCACCGTCACCGGCCCGCAAGGCGACATCACCCTGACCGGCTACCGGTCAAACTACTAACCATGCGCAGTACTGCCCGCCAGCACGGATTCACCCTGGTCGAGCTGATCATGGTGATCGTCATCATTGGCGTGATAGGTGGCATGGTGGCCGTGTTTATGAAAGGCCCAATTGATGCCTACCTCGACAGCGGCCGCCGCGCCGCAGTGACCGACGTGGCCGACACGGTTGTGCGGCGCATCGCGCGCGACCTGCAAGGGGCGCTGCCCAACAGCATTCGCCCCAGCACCACTACCATTTCCCCCTTCACCAATTGCCTGCAATTCATTCCCACCAAGGCGGGTGGGCGTTACCGGGCAACAGATGTCGGGAGCCTGGACTTCACTACAGGCTCTGCCACCTTCAATATGCTGGGCAGCAATGCGGCGCTTCCATCAAGCCAGCGCATCGTGCCTGGCGATGTGATTGTGGTTTACAACCTGGGCTTTGCTCCGGCTGATGCATACACCGGTGGCAACATTGCAACCGTTGGAGGCGCGGCTCCATTGGCCGAGTCGGCTGCGCCCATCGAAACCACGATTCCCCTGACTGCCACCGTAACCTTTCCGTTGGAGTCGGGCAGCCGGCGTTTTCATGTCGTACCCGGTGCCGAGCGCATAGTTTCTTACGAATGCATCGGCACCGATTTGCGCCGCGCCACCAGCAACGCTTTTGTTGCTGCCGCCAGTTGCCCGCTCGCCAGCCCGACCACTGTCAGCATCATCGCCAACAACGTGAACTGCGCCACGACCAGCACCTGGTTCAATTACACGGGCAGTGACCTGTTGCGTAATGCGCTGGTCAGCATGGGCCTGACCATACGCGACAGCTCGGGCACCGAGTCCATTACCTTGCAACACGAAGTGCATGTGAGCAACACGCCATGAACGTCCGCCAAAGAGCCCAAGGCGGTTTTGCTGCCATCGCCGCCATCTTTCTGGTAGTGGTGCTGGCGGCGCTGGGCGGCTTCATGCTGACGTTTTCCAACGCACAGCAGCTCACCTCCGCCCAGGATGTGCAGGGTTCCAGGGCCTATTGGGCGGCACGGGCGGGGTTGGAGTGGGCAGTGGTGGCGATTCCACCCGCAGGGTTAGCGACACTCAACGCATGCACGGTGACGGGTCCTCCGGCAACCATTGACGGCTTTACGATCACTATCAGCGACTGCACCAAGGCCACCTATGCTGATGCGGGGGTAACGTCAGGCGTAGCGCCCACAGCCATTTTCCGGTTTACGGTCACTGCATCGACAGGCACCGTCGGCTCTATAGGTTATGTCGACCGCAGCGTGACGGCCTCAGTTGAGCAGTGAGGGCAGGCACTTATGGGAAATATGCCTCCAGCCCTCGTGAAACGATCATAGTATGCTATTTAATTTGTAGCAGATGAAATTGCCTTCAACAGAAAACCAGGATTCGCCATGGCTGCATTGATCAGACAAGCCCTCATGCTGGTTGTAGCGGGCATATTGCTCGCCAGCCAAACGGCCCAGGCACAAACCACCTATGCCTATCGCAACGACGTGTTTGCCTATGACACACCCTCTGGCGCCGCGACCAACGTGGCCTGGCATGCGAGTGGAGCTTCCCCCGCGTGCACAGGCTTCCCGTTGGGAGACGATGACTGGTCGGACATTGCGTTTCCTGGCGGCTTTACTTTCACGTTCGGCGGTGTCTCGTATTCCAGCGTGCGTGTCTATTCCAATGGCATGCTGGCCTTCCCCACCGATGTGTCGGGTTTCCATCGGGACTACACATCGCAGGCATTGCCAATCACGACCGTGGGCAACCCCGGGCCAACAGCCCCCTGCACCCTGAGTGCCGTGCCGAAAAACCTGATGGCTGCCTATTGGATCGACATCATCGCGGGCACCGCCACCGGAATTACCGGTGCCAACGTCAAGTATGAGTTGCTGGGTGTGGCGCCGAGCCGCCGCTTGGTCATTAGCTGGGACAACGTGGCGCTCTACGGCAATGCCGCTACACGCTATAGCTTCCAGGTTGCCCTGTTTGAAAGCACGCCTGGAGTCAATGGCAACTTCAGATACCAGTACACCACCGGTTCCACGACCGGATTGGGCGCCACCGTGGGCGTGCAGCTCACCACCACCGATTACACACAGTACGCCTACAACCAGAACTTCATTGACACGACTGTCGGTACCGCCGTGCTGTGGTATCCAGCCAACCAGTTGGCGACCAAGGTTGCGGAATACCGCTTCGACGAAGGTGCCTGGACCGGCGCCGCGGACGAGATCAAGGACACCTCTGGCAACAGCCAGCATGCGTCACGCGTTGGCCTTGCCGCCAGTGTCGCGCCCGGCCTCTTCCCCGGGGGCAAGCTGTGCCGGGGTGGCAGCTTTCCGCTCAATACCTTGAACACCGTCATTGGCGCAGTGGCCACACCCGTCACCCCTGGCAACCAGGGTGCGATTGATTTCTGGTTCAACTCGAATGTTGCCTGGAACGCTGCGGGTTCTGCTGCGATGCTGCTGGATGCCACCACCGTGGCCAACCGCCCGTTCTTCCTGATGAAGTCCGCAACCGGAGCACTCACGTTCCGCGTGACCGACACCGCAGGGACCAGCGTCACCGCAACTGCCCCAGTCAAGACCTTCGCGGCCAATACCTGGCACCACGTCGGTATTGCCTGGAACATGCGCGCGGGCACCAACCAGACGGTTTTGCAGATTTTTCTGGATGGCGTGCTGCAAAACGGAGTCCCCACGCGGGGCACCACCAATGGCTTCATGCCCGGGCTGAGCACCGTTTACGTTGGCGACAACCGCACGTCGGGCATTACCCCCACCGGCGGCACGCCCAACAGCGCCAACGGCAGCATAGACGAGGTCTATGTCTATGGCGTAGAAATCAGCGCGCCCCAGGCCTTGGCCGACATGAACCTGACCCGGTCTTCATGCACCTCGCTGGACCACTTCCATATCGTTCACGACGTAACAACCTCCAGCTGCACCGCACCCGCCAACATCACCATTGAAGCGCACGACTCAACGCACGCCTTGTTCACACTGGCGGGCACCAGCATGAATCTCAGCACCACGCCCGCCCGTGGCACCTGGTCCGATGTGGCGGGAGGTGCCATTAACTCGCTGACATCCGTCGTAGCAGGGGGCGGCACCGCGAGCTATTCCTTTGCCAATGAAAGCAGCGTCACATTCGGCTTGAGCGACAACCTGACAGGTTCCCTGAACATCAACGTCGCGTCAGGCACCATCACCGAGCACTCCAACGCGGCGGCATCATGCGTAGCCAGCGACTACACCAACGGGACCGTCACCACGTGTGATGACAGCCGCGCGTTTGTGTGCGCTGTGCCTTTTGGGTTCAACTGCGTGGAGAGCGGAGCCGCCGCGCTGACTGGACATCTCTACACAAAACTGGCGGGTACGGCATTCGCCTTTGATGTGGTGGCGTTGAAAGATACCAACAGCGACGGCACGGCGGATGCGGTGGATACGGCATATGCCTCCGGGGCGAATAAGGACGTCACCGTGGAGCTGGTGGATGGGTCGGGGGCGACCGCATGTGCTTCCCGCCTGGCAATCACTCCTGCGGTCAACCAGACATTGACCTTTACCAAGGTCGGTCAGCCCACGGACCTGGGACGCAAAAGCACTGCGGCCATGACCGTGACCAAGGCGTACCCGGATTTGCGCTGCCGCGTGACGGACGCCAACCAGGCACCAAGCATCGTCAGTTGTTCTACTGACAATTTTTCAGTACGCCCGTCGGCGGTTAGCTTGGTGACCACGGCCACTGCTGCTGCGCCATCGTCGACGGCCACACCAACCATCAAAGCAGGCGCCAACTTCAGCTTGCAGGCCACAACCAGCACGGGCACCAACTATGCAGGAACCTTGACCCGGGATGCCACCAAGTTGACGGCCCAGATCACATCGCAGGATACCTCTGTAGCCCCCGGTGGCACCGTAGGTACCCTCGGCCCCGCCACGCTGATCGGGAACGCGGCGGCCGTCAACGCCACCTACTCCGAAGTGGGTTACCTGTATCTGGCTGCGGGCGCATACCGCGACGATAGCTACACCGCGGTGGATAGTGGCTCAGGCGATTGCGAGACCAGCACCGCCAGCGACGCCAACCTGTCAGACGTCGTAGCCAGCGGCAAATATGGCTGCAGCGTCGGCAACAAGACCGCCGTGTCTTTGGGACGGTTTATTCCTGACCACTTCGACACCGCGGCCACCGGGCCACTGACCTGTGCGGTGACGGTGGGAACCATCGGTGTTACCTCAGGGTCAACGGCGGTGACGGGCACCGGTACAGCATTTCTGTCAGCCCTATCACCCGGCAACACGATTCAAATTGGCGGAGTGGAATACGTCGTAGCCGCGGTTCCCAGTGCCAGCTCGTTGACATTGTCCACACCCTATGCCGGTGCAACCGCGAGTGGCCTGGCTGTGAATGCTTGCCCGGCCGGGGGAATGGTCTACTCAGGCCAGGCCTTCAGCGCCCAGGTCAACGCCAGGAATCTGGCGGGCGCGCTTACGGCAAACTATGCCGGCAGTTTCGCCAAAGCAGTGACCTTGAGCGCAGGGGCTACCAAAGGCGGTACTGCGATTGCGACCACTGCGCCTGGCGGGACCATGTCTGCCAATGTGGCGGCGGCTTCCACTTTTACCAATGGTTCGAATGCTGCGTCACTGGCCGCACCCGTCTTCACATTCGCCACCGCCCCGACACTGCCGACCAGTGTCTTTGTCCGTGCGACCGACACCGACGGCGTGGTGTCATTGCGCGCACCTGCTGCGACTTCGGTCGAAGGCGGCGTCAAGGTGGTGAGTGGCCGCATCCGGATACCCAATGCCTACGGTTCCGAGCGCTTGCCGCTGCCCATGACCGCAACCGTGCAGTACTACAACGCTGGGACCAATTGGGTGACCAGTGCGACGGACAGCATTAGCGCATTCAACAGCAATCTGACCGGTGCAGGCGGCAACGTCGTGGCCACCATCGTCAATGGCCTTGGCGGTGGGGTGGCGGTGGTCAGCCCGGGCCCTGTAACCGTGCTTGCAGGCGTCAGGACCTTCAACTTGGCCGCACCGGGTGCGCGCGGCAATGTCAACATCGCTCTCAATGCACCGATTTACCTGCCGAGCACAACCGGCCTCGCGACTTTTGGCATCTTTAGAAGCCCCCTGATCTACCGCCGCGAGAACTATTGATGCAATTAGGCGTCGAAATCGCCAGACAATGAACCAAAGCCCGTCAATCGGTGACATGATTGCGCCGACAGCTATTAAAATGAGAGCAGTTTTCCAATTGCTAGGCCGCCCATGATTGAAGCCATCCGTCGTCACCATCAGTCCACCCCGCAGGAGCGCATCTAGGCATGCGCTGGCCCTGGACAGGCAAGTCATCGCAAGACCAGGTCATCGCGTCCTGGTCGGGCGGCACGTTTGCGTACCTGAAGGCAAAGGCCAGTTCAGAGGGCTTGTTTGCGGTCCAGCAAATGGGGGTGGAGCACCAGGGTGCGGACAGCATGGAAGACTTTGTGCGCCGCTTGCAAGGGCTGGGGCTCAAGGGCCTGGTGGGGCACATCATGCTGCGCCCCGAGCAATACCAGTTGCTGCAGATCGACTCCCCGCCTGTCGCACCCGAGGAGCTGCGGGCTGCAGCCCGCTTCCAGATTCGGGAGATGGTCAACGTCCACATCGACGACATCACACTGGATGTGATGCAGGTGGGTGACGGGCAGCAAAAAGGCCCCAACCACCTGTTCGTGGTGGCTGCCAAGAATGAAGTCGTGCGCGAGGTCATGACCCTGGGCGATGCCCTGAACTGGAAGGTTCCGGTGATCGACATCCAGGAAACGGCCCAGCGCAATCTGCAAAGCGCATTGGCCCGACACGATGGCCGACTGGACCGCGCTGACGCGGCCTTGGTCATTTCGGATGAGCGCCAGGCGGTGCTGACCATCAGCGCCAATGAAGAATTGTTTTTTACCCGACGCCTGGATCTGCCTGCCGGCTTTTTGACCATGCCCTGGGGCGCCGTCCACGACGCCACGGCCGATGCCGTGCCCGATGCCTTCACCCCCGTAGACGAGTACGTGCCCGACTATGCGGGTGGCGCAACCCTGGGCACCGCCCCAGCGTCCGACCACGGCGACGCGGATCGGGTCCAGCGTTTTGTGGTGGAGGTGCAGCGTTCCCTGGATTTGTGGGACCGCACCTGGTCCAGCATGCCACTGGCTGGGCTGCGCGTCACTGCCGGTGACCGCTCGGCAGAGCTTGCCGCCTGGTTGAGCCGCGAGATGGGACAACCCGTGACTGCCATGGCCCTGGAAGATCAGTTCCCGGGGCTGCACGCCATCCCCATGGCCGACCAGATTTATTGTTTGCCCCTGCTGGGGGTGCTGTTGCGCACCGAAACCCGCAAGCTGTAAGCCTGCAGACCACCACCCACCATGCCCCAGCAAATCAATCTTTGTACGCCGATACTGCTAACGCAAAAGCGTTACTTTTCGGCGCACACCATGGCCATTGCGTTAGCGGTGTTCCTGGTGCTGGGCGGGGCGCTGGGCGGCACCTGGGTCTGGAACCTGGACCGTGGCACGGAAGCGTTTAACCAGTCCACCAGTGCACAAGCCCGTGACGTGGCGAGCCTCAAGACCGCCATCCAGCAAAGCCAGGCCAGTGCAGCCCCGGCGGACCCGGCGCTGTTGGCGCAATTGCAGGAACGGCGCAATGCGGTTGAGCAGCGCGAGCAGTTGAAGGAAGCCCTGGTCGAGGGCATGTTCCGTCCCGGTTGGGGTCATTCGGATCGCCTGACGTGGGTGGCGCGCAGCATTCCGGCACCGGTCTGGATTACCGACGTTCGGATGGACGGCAGCCGCTTCGAAGTCACCGGTTTCACGCTGGAGCCTGCGGCGCTGAATGACTGGGTAGACAAGCTGTCGACCAGCCCGTTGATGCAAGGCCTCAAACTGGCAACCGTGAAAGTGGAGAACGCCACGGCGGCAACGGTCACCGTACCCAGCGCCGCTGCTTCCGCTGCGTCGGCACCCCAGGCTGCGCCGCGTGCCGTCTGGTCCTTCAACCTGGTCAGTGTCGAGCCGGCTGCAATCGTTGACAAATCAGCGGCCAGCGCACCCGGGGCAAAACCATGAAACAGCAATGGCAAAAACTGGCACTGCGCGTGGATGCCATGCAACTGCGGGAGCGGGTGTTCCTGTTTCTGGCGATTCTCGTCTGCGCACTGGCGTTGGCAGACACGGTGTGGATATCACCCGCGCAACTGGCCAACCAGCAGGCCAAACTGCGCTTCGCGGCACAGGGCACCGAGCTGCAGCGCCTGCGTGATGAATTGAAAGCCGTGGCGCAACCCGTGGACGCCAGCAAGGCGGTACGCGACCAGATCGCCGAGGCCAACCTGCGCCTGGACGCCATCAATCAGGAAATCAAGGCGGTGGCGCCACAGGCCGAGGGGGGGGCGGCCATTGAACAGGCTCTGGTGCAGTTTTTGCGGCGCCATGAAGGCCTGACCTTGATCAGAACCGCAACGCTGGCGCAAGACGCGGTCAGCCCCAAAGCTACGACAGCATCGGCCGCCAACACTGCCGCCCCGGCGGTCCTGTCGCGCAGGGGCCTTGAACTCAGCGTGTCCGGTTCCTATGCCGAGCTGGTGCGCTATGTTCGAACGCTTGAAAACGCCCTGCCCACGATGCGCTGGGGCAATCTGCAAATCAAGACCACCAAACAGGCGCCAGAAATGACACTGCAGGTCTATGTCGTGGGGGTGCCACTATGATCCAGGCCCCTCTCTCCCGTGTTCTGGCCATGGCCGGTGTGGCCGTGGTCCTGATGTTGAACGGGTTGCCCCTGGCAGCCCAGGAAGCCCGGGACCCCACCGTGGAGCCTGCCGAGGGTGTGTCTGGCGGGGCATTGCCCAAGGCGGTGGAGGGCATGTCGGTGCTGGTGCGTGGCGACCAGTCGTTCCTGATGGTCGGCACCCGCCTGTATGCGCCCGGCGACACGGTGGGCAGCCTGCAGGTCAGGCGCATCACCGAGACCGAAGTCTGGCTGCACGACGGCAAGGCCCTGATCAAGGTGCCGCGCTTTGCAGGCATCACGCGCAAGACCATCGCCGCCAAACCTGCGTGTGGGGTCGCGCCTGCCACCCTGTGCCAAGATACCCCACCGTGAGATTCACGCACATGATTACCAAAGCCGCCACCATGACGAAAATGTTTCCACCGGGCCCGTCGGTCGGCGCCCTGATCGTTGCAAGTCTGCTTGCCGGCTGTGCTGCGGATCGCCCCCTGCGCACCCCGGATGTCAGCGATGCGGTACGGGCCGAGTTGGCGACCCCTGTGGTCCGGCCTTCGGCCGTGGTGCCCACCAAGGTGAGCGACGCACTGGCCGAACCGGCGCCCAAGGCCATGCCCGCACCCGCCGAGCCCAAACTGGATTTGCTGGTCAACGATGCCCAGGCGCGTGAAGTCTTTCTGGCTATCGTGGCCGACACCCGCTACAGCATGCTGATGCACCCCGACGTTTCGGGCAAGCTGTCGGTCACCCTGCGTGGCGTCACCGTCACCGAGGCGCTGGAAGCGATTCGCGACGTGTATGGCTACGACTTCAAGATAGAAGGACGCCGCATCGTGGTGTATGCCCCGACGCTGCAAACCCGGGTGTTCACCATCAACTACCCGCACGCCTTGCGCGAGGGCACCAGCGAATTGCGCGTGTCGTCGGGCTCGTCCGGCAATACCAGCAACACGAACAACAGCAGCGCCAACAGCACAGGCGCTGCCGGCGGAACCAATGCATCCAGCAGTGGCGCCGGGGCCAGCACCCAGCAGATTGGCAGCCGCGTCACCACCAGTTCACGCACCGACTTCTGGGCCGAGCTGTCGGACGCCGTCAAGGGCATGCTGGGTGGCGGAGCCGGGCGCAACGTGATCGTCAGTCCGCAAGCCGGCATCATGGCCGTGCGCGGCATGCCCGATGAGCTGCGCCAGGTGGCCCAGTTCCTCAAGGCCGCGCAGATTGCGGTGGAGCGCCAGGTGATGCTGGAGGCCAAAATTGTCGAAGTGGAACTGCGCGACGGTTTCCAGAGCGGCATCGACTGGTCGGCCCTGCGCAATTCCGGGCGCTACACCGGCGTCATGGGCAGCGTCGGTGGCGGCACGGCCAACAACGTGCTGGTCAATGGCGTGACCAACAATGTGCCCGGCTTCCCGTCGGGCAATGCGGCGACGCTGGCCGACACCCTGTCGCTGCCCGGCGCGGGCGGCGGGCTGTTTGGCCTGGCCCTGGCCACCGATGGATTCCAGGCCGTGCTGGGCTTTCTGGAGACCCGTGGCGACATCCAGATCCTGAGCAGCCCACGCATCGCCACGATGAACAACCAGAAGGCGCTGCTGAAGGTTGGCACCGACGAATTCTTCGTGACCAATGTATCGGGTGGCACGGCGTCAACCGCCTCGACATCCACCACCAGTTCCACGGCACCAACCCTGCCCACGCTGACGCTGACGCCGTTCTTCTCGGGCATTGCACTGGATGTCACCCCACAGATCGACGACGGCAACAACATCACTCTGCATGTGCGCCCCTCCGTGACCAACGTGACCGAAAAGACCAAGCAGATTGACCTGGGAACGATTGGCAATTACAAACTGCCTCTGGCTTCCAGCTCGGTCAACGAATCGGACACCATGGTGCGCATTCAGGACGGCAACATCGTGGCCATTGGCGGGCTGATGCAAATGGAATCCAACCGCACGTCGTCCGGCATGCCAGGCACCTCCGACGTACCGTTCCTGTCTTCCATCCTGGGCCATAAACTCAACTCGGGCCGCAAGAAAGAACTGGTGGTGCTGATCAAGCCCACCATCATCCGCAGTGCGGACGACTGGGAGACCCAGACCCGGCGCACCAAGGCCGCGCTGGATGACATGGACGCCAGTCGCGCCCGCGTCATCCGAATGGACGGCAGCACCTACAGCGTCGAGCCTGCAGGACCGGCACGCTGATATGTACCTGGGGCACTTTTCGCTGCGTGAGGCCCCGTTTTCGATCACGCCCGACTCGTCCTTCTTTTACCCCCACGAGAGCGCGCAGGCCGCGCTCAACACGCTGCTGGTGGCCCTGCGCAGCGGCGAAGGTTTTCTGAAAATTGTGGGGGAAGTGGGCTGCGGCAAGACCGTGCTGTGCCGCCAGCTGCTCAAGACCTTGCAGGGCGAATTTGTCACCGCCTACATCCCCAACCCCGACATGGGCCCCGACGACCTGTTGATGTCACTGGCCTCGGAACTGAGCATCAAGCTGTCACCCCCCATCAGCCGCCACAGCGTGCTCAATGCCCTGCGCGATTGCCTGCTGGCGCATGCTTTGGAAGGAAGGCAGGTGGTGGTCTGCATCGATGAGGCCCAGGCCATTCCGTTGCGCACCGTGGAGAGCCTGCGCCTCTTGTCCAACCTCGAAACCGAAAAGCGCAAACTGCTGCAGCTGGTCCTGCTGGGGCAGCCCGAGCTGGACGCCAAACTGGCCCGCCCGGAGATCCGCCAGCTGATGCAGCGCATCACCTTCAGTGAATACCTGGGCCCAATGGCCGCTGACCGGGTGCCGGTGTACCTGGTACACCGGTTGACCACGGCGGCCGTGGACGCCCACACCGATGTGCAGGTGTTTGAGCCTGCGGCGGCCAAGGCGATTGCCCGCATCAGTGGCGGAGTCCCCCGGCTGATCAATGTGCTGGCCCATAAATGCCTGATGCTGGCCTATGGTGAGAACGTGCACCGGGTCACCACCGCCCATGTCAAGCTGGCCGCCAGCGACACGCCCGGCGTGGTGCCACCGCGCCCCTGGTGGCGCCGCCTGTGGCCGACCAGCCGCTCCCCTGCCGGGCCGACCACTGCCCTGTTTTCGGACGGCGAATTGCGTACCCCCGCCAGGAGCAAGCCGTGAGTGTGATCAACAAAATGCTGCGCGACCTGGACCAGCGCCAGGACGCCCACGCGCCCACCGCGGCCCCTGCACCCGCCGCGTCGGTCTTGCGACACGGAACAGCCAGCGTCTCGTTTGGCACACAGGCTGCCCAGCGCACCTCAAGGCGTCCGGGTCTGTGGCTGGGCATGGGCGCATTGGTGCTGGCTAGCGTTTGCGCCGGTGCGTGGCTGTGGTGGCAAAACCAGGGTTTCGCCACCGGTGAGGACATCGCTGCGCGCCCCGACGCCACGGTCACTCTGCCTGCTGCTGCGCCAGCAGTTGCTGCGTCCGCTGCTATTGCAGCCTCGGCACCCGCCGACCATCCGGCACAGCCTGTCGCAGAAGCCAGCGCAATTGCCGCCGCGCCGGATGGGGCGGCCAATCCGGCACCGGGCACAACGGCCGCTGCCATGACCTTGCGCATGGAGTCCAGCCTGTCCGCCCGCCGGGCGATGGATGCGCTGCTGTCAACACCCCCACCCGCTGCAGCCGTCGCAGTGGCCCCGGCGGCGCCCCGCACACCCCCGCCGGCGTCGGCAGTTTCCGCGCCCGGACCCGTTGCCGCCCCCACCCCTGTCAGCGCCGAACGGCCTAAAGTCCGTGGTCCGGCAATCCTTGCGGCGGCCGCGCCGGCCCAGACTGGCGACACCACGGCACCCGCCATCCAGCGTCAGCAGCAAGCGGGTGGCGACGCCATTGCACAGGCCCAAAATCTGTGGAACGCAGGCTCGCGCGACGCCGCCATCGACCTGGTCCAGCAGTCCATCGCGGCGGCCGAACGCAGCGCCAAGGCCGGCACCACCCCGGGCGCTGCCAGCACGGTGCTGGTCCCGCTGGTGCGGGAAATGGCGCGCATGCAGCTGGCAGAAGCCCGCTTTGGCGCAGTCTGGGAAATGTTGACCCGGCTGGAGCCGCTCTTGGGCAACCAGGCCGATCTGTGGGCGATACGTGCCAACGCCGCGCAGCGCCTGGGCCGCCACCAGGACAGCGTGCACGCCTACATGATGGCCCTGCAGTCGCGCCCGGACGAGCAGCGCTGGTTGCTGGGCACCGCCGTGTCGCTGGCCGCCCTGGGTCAGACCAGCAGTGCGGCAGAGATGGCCGAAAAAGCGCGCGCCCTCGGCCCGGTGAGCAAGGACATCCTGGCCTACCTGCGCCAGAATGGCGTGCCGCTCAGGGACCAGTAGGCGCGCCGCGCCCGGGAAAGTCATAAGGAAATAGGCCTCTAGCCCTCGTGAAATAAGGCTGCATTGCTATCAATTCAGGAGTTTATCCTGCCTGCCGACAACTTCTGTGCCGCCACCAGCGCCCCCACGCCCAGCAGACTAAGGCACAACAACACGCCCAGCCCCACGGCGTAGCCAGACTGCGGACTCCACAGCAGACCCAAACCCAGTGGTGCGGCGGATCGGGCCAGCGCCAGCGGCAGCCCCAGGGCGCCGTTCAGTGACGCGACGTGCTCGCGGTTCACGTATTCGGCAATGGCCGTGCCCTTGACGATGGTCAGCATGCCATTGCCAATGCCCCACAACACGACGAACAGGATGACCACGGCGCCATGGGCGCTGCCGGTCCAGGGTGCGGCCAGCAGGGCAACCAGGCCCAGCGGCATCAGGCAGGGAATCAGGCGGTTGGCCAGGTGCAGATCGAAATGCCGCTCGAAGAAAAACAGCAGCAAGCGCCCCAGCACCTGGATGGCGCCGATGCTGGCCGGGATCGCGATGACCCAGGCCTCGCCCAAGCCGTGTTCCCGCAGCAGGCTCACCATGTGCGCGGGCAGCGCCACCGTGACCGACATCATCAGCACCACGAACAGCCCAATCAGCAGGAACGGTGCGCTGAGCATGTGCTGCTTCAGCGAGCGGCCGTTGTGGGCCTGCGGGCTGGCATGTGCGGCGCTGCGCCGTGGCGCATTGCGCAGCAACACGCCGTGCAGGGGTGCGCAGACCGCTACGTGCAGGGCCGCCAGCGTCATCATGGCGTGGCGCCAACCGAGGTCGGCGATCAGCCAGGCCGTCAGGGGAATGAAGACCGTGCTGGCCAGACCACCCAGGAAGGTCATGGTGATGATGGCGCGGCGAAAGTCGTGGGGGAAGCGCCGCGTCACCACGGCAAACACCGGTGAATACAGAACGGCGGCCATGGCGAACCCCAGCCCCACCCAGACGGCATACAACCCGGCCTTGCTGGCAACCCAGCCATGGGCGAACAAACACAGGCCCGCCAACAGCGAGCCACCGGTCATGACGGCCCGCTCGTGGCCCCGATCAATCCAGCGGCCCACCGGGTAGGCCATCAGCCCCTCGGCCAGCAGCGCCAGGCTGAACGCCATTGACGATTCGACCCGGCTCAGCCCCAGCTCGCGCTCCAACGGACCCATGATCAGCGTGAACGTGTAGAAGACGCTGCCCCAGCTGATGAGCTGGGCCAGCGACAACCATCCGACCAGGCCGACCTGGTAGCTGGTATTGCGCGCAGATACGGTTGTCACAGGGATCGGCTCATGGTGCGGCGGTACTGCATGGCCTCGGCCACATGTGCCACCTGTGTGTGGTGCGAACCTGCCAGGTCGGCAATGGTGCGGGCAACCTTGAGCGCACGGTGGGTTCCACGGGCCGACCAACCCATCCGGGCGGCAGCTACGTTTAGAAACTTCAGGGCATCGGCGTCGAGCAAGACGTGCAGGTCAATCGCCTGCCCCTGCAAGGCCATGTTGCTACTGCCCTGGCGGTCTATGGCCCGCTGGCGTGCCGCGTTGCACCGTGCGCGGATGCTGTCGGTGGCTTCCCCGGCCGGTGCACCCAGCAGATCGGCATGGGGCAGGGTCGGCACCTCGACATGCAGGTCGATGCGGTCCATCAAAGGGCCACTGAGCTTGGACTGGTAACGGTGGATCTGGTCGGGCGTGCAACGGCAGGTGTGCGCGCTGGAACCCTGGTAACCGCAGGGGCAGGGGTTCATGGCGCCTATCAGCTGAAAGCGCGCCGGAAACTCGGAGCGCTGCGCGGCCCGGGAGATGGTGATGCAGCCGGTCTCCAGTGGCTCGCGCAAAGCTTCCAGCGCAGCCCGCGGGAACTCAGGAAATTCGTCAAGGAACAAAACCCCGTGGTGGGCCAAAGAGATTTCACCAGGACGCGGCGGTGACCCGCCACCGACCAGGGCCACTGCACTGGCCGAGTGGTGGGGGCTGCAGGTCGGGCGCTGGCCCCAGTTTTCAATCGCGAAGCGCCCGCTCAAGCTGCCAATGGCGGCGCTCTGCAGGGCTTCGTCATTCGACATGGGGGGCAACAAACCGGCAAACCGCAGCGCCAGCATGGACTTGCCCGAGCCGGGCGGCCCGACCAACAGCGCACTGTGGCCGCCCGCAGCCGCAATCTCCAAGGCGCGCTTGGCGCCGGCCTGGCCTTTGACGTCCGCCATGTCGGGCCTGCGCACAGGGGAAGTCGGCGGGGCCGGCTGCACGCGCGCCCAGCCGTCGTCACCTGCGGGCTGTACTCCGGCAGCATCCAGCGCGTCCAGGGTCGCGCCCGCAGGAGCAAACTGGCGTACGACATCGAGCAAATGGCGCGCCCGGTACACCTCGGAGCCTGGCACCAGCGCCGCCTCTTCGGCGTTGCCGGGCGGCAGCACCAGGCGGGTCGAGACATGGCCCACGTGCAAGGCCAGCGCCATGGCCAGCGCACCGCGCACCGGGTGCAGGGCACCGGTCAGCGACAACTCACCGGCGAATTCATACTGGGAGAATTGCGTGCCGTCGATCTGGCCACTGGCGGCCAGAATGCCCAGCGCAATGGGCAGGTCGAGTCGACCGGAGTCCTTGGGCAGATCGGCCGGGGCCAGGTTCACCGTGATGCGCTGGTTGTGCGGAAACTGGAGCCCGGAGTTCTGGATGGCGCAGCGGACCCGTTCGCGGGCTTCCTTGACCTCCACATCGGCCAAACCGACCATCGTGAAGCTGGGCAAGCCGTTGGCAAGATGCACCTCCACCGTGACTTTTGCCGCATCCAGGCCACGCAGCGCACGACTCTGCACCAAAGACAAGCCCATTTCATACTCTCCCAAATTGGTGCGCACTGGGATGACTCAGCCCTAAATCGGTGCGCATGGGTTGTTTATGCTGTTTATATGTACAGCTAGCATAACGCAAAGCGCGCGCAATGGTGGACACAAAGGTGTAACGAACGCCAGTTAGGCAAATGGCATGCATCCTGCTTAGTGTGATCGATCCCTAACCCCCTCCCTGGAGCTACCATGAACTTTAAAACCAAATCCATCCTCGTTCTCGCCACAGCACTGGTCGGCACCGCCGCCATGGCACAAACCGCCCCCGCAGCACCAGAATCCACTCTGAGCTTCAATATCGGCGCGGTTAGCGACTACCGTTTCCGCAGCGTCTCGCAGACTTCCTTCAAGCCGGCTCTGCAGGGCGGCGTGGACTTCGCCCACGCCAGCGGCGCCTATATTGGGGCCTGGGCTTCCAACGTCAGCTGGATCAAGGACTATGTCGGCGCCACCGATGGCACCACCGAAGTCGACGTGTATCTCGGCTACAAGGGTGCAATCACCAGCGACCTGGCCTTCGACATTGGCGTGATCACGTACCAATACCCCGGCAACACCGCCGACAAGGTGCTGGTGAACGCCAACACCACCGAAGTCTACGGCGCGCTGACCTACGGCATCGCGACGGTCAAGTACAGCCAGAGCACCGGCAACTTCATTGCCAACCCCAACAGCTCGGGTTCCGCCTACCTGGAACTGGCCGCGACGTTTGACCTGGGTGGCGGCTTCAGCCTGACGCCCCACGTTGGCCGTCAGACCATCCCCAACAACTCGACCGGCGACTACACCGACTTCTCGCTGGCATTGGGCAAGGACTTTGGTGGCGGCCTGACCGGTGCGCTCACTGCGTACAGCACCGATGCCAAGGACTCCTTCTACAAAGTCGGAACCTTTGACAACCTGGGCAAGAGCGGCCTGGCCGTCGGCGTGAAGTACTCGTTCTGATTCCGCACACCACTGAAGGAAAAACCATGAAACTCGTTACGGCGATCATTAAACCGTTCAAGCTTGACGAGGTGCGTGAAGCCTTGTCCAACATGGGCGTACAGGGCATCACAGTCACTGAAGTCAAGGGCTTTGGACGCCAAAAAGGGCACACCGAGCTGTACCGCGGTGCAGAGTACGTGGTCGACTTTTTGCCCAAGGTCAAGATCGAAGCTGCCATCGACGACGCACTGGTTGAGCGCGTCATCGAAGCCATCGAAGGCGCCGCCCGCACCGGCAAGATCGGTGACGGAAAAATCTTCGTCTACGACCTCGAACAGGTCGTTCGCATCCGCACCGGTGAAACCGGCAAAGAGGCATTGTGATCAAACTGGAAACACCATGAAAAAACTACTCGTATCCCTCGCGCTGGGCTGGGGCCTGTTGACAGCCGGTTCGGCTGCACTGGCGCAGACCGCAGCACCGGCATCGGCTCCCGCTGTAACAGCACCTGCTGCAGAAGCCAAGCCAGCCGAAGTAGCAGCCCCGGCAGCTGCTGCAGCCGCTGTCGCAGCACCCGCTGCGGCAGACGCTGCGGCGCCCGCCGCGGCAGCCCCGGCACCGGTGCCCAACAAAGGCGACACCGCCTGGATGATGGTCTCCACCCTGTTGGTTATTTTGATGACCGTACCCGGCCTGGCCCTGTTTTACGGTGGCCTGGTGCGCAGCAAGAACATGCTGTCCGTGCTGATGCAGGTCATGGTCACGTTCTCGATGATCGTGGTTCTGTGGTTCATCTACGGCTACAGCCTGGCGTTCACCGAAGGCAACCAGTTCATCGGTGGCTTTGACCGCCTGTTCATGAAGGGCATCTGGGACAACGCGGCCGGCACCTTTGCCAACGCGGCGACCTTCAGCAAGGGCGTTGTGATTCCCGAGATCGTGTTTGCCGCCTTCCAGGCCACCTTCGCCGGCATCACCTGCACGCTGATCGTCGGTTCGTTCGCCGAGCGCATCAAGTTCTCCGCCGTGCTGGCCTTCATGGTCTTGTGGTTCACCTTCAGCTACGCGCCGATGGCCCACATGGTCTGGTTCTGGATGGGTCCTGACGCTTACGCCAGTGCAGAAGTTGCAGCCGAAATGACCTCCAAGGCCGGCCTGTTGTGGCAGTGGGGCGCGCTGGACTTCGCCGGCGGTACCGTGGTCCACATCAACGCCGCTGTGGCAGGCTTGGTGGGTGCCTACTTCATCGGCAAACGCGTCGGTTACGGCAAGGAAGCCATGGCCCCCCACAGCCTGACTTTGACCATGGTGGGCGCAGCCCTGCTGTGGGTTGGCTGGTTCGGCTTCAATGCCGGCTCCGCTCTGGAAGCCAACGGCTTTGCAGCCCTGGCCTTCATCAACACCTTTGGCGCTACAGCGGCTGCGGTGCTGACCTGGTCCATCGGTGAAGCCATGCACAAAGGCAAGTCGTCCATGCTGGGCGCTGCATCCGGTGCAGTGGCTGGCCTGGTTGCCATCACCCCCGCAGCCGGCAACGTCGGCATCGGCGGTGGCCTGATCATCGGTCTGCTGGCTGGTTTTGCCGGCCTGTGGGGCGTGACCGGTTTGAAGAAGATGCTCGGCGCGGACGACTCGCTGGACGTGTTCGGCGTGCACGGTGTCTGCGGCATCCTGGGCGCACTGCTGACCGGTGTCTTTGCATCACCTTCCCTGGGCGGCCCCAGCGCCATGGGCGATTGGGTCACAGCCACCATGGTCACGCCTGCTGACTACTCCATTGCCGCGCAAGTGTGGATTCAGGCCAAGGCCGTTGGCGTGACAGTGCTGTGGTCGGGTGTTGTGTCCATCATCGCTTACTTCATCGTCGACAAGACCATCGGTCTGCGTGTCAGCGAAGAAGACGAGCGCGAAGGCCTGGACATCACGTCCCACGGCGAGACAGCCTACAGCCGCTAAGCGGACCCCGGCGCAGCACTGGCTGCGCTGGCCTCTCGCCGCAGGCGACAGGCAACCCAAGCCCGGAAGAACCGATGTTCCTCCGGGCTTTTTTGTTAGACTGAATCTGTGCCATCCCCTACCCGCCGTCACCTGATGCTTGGGCTGGTCTGTGTGATCACGGCCGGTGCGGGTGTGGTCAGGAGCGCCGAACCGGTTGTACGGCCCGCGATCCCCTGGCCCACGGCCGGTTGGCAGGAGTCGACCCCCGAACAACAGGGCATGGCGTCACTCGCCGTGCGCCGCCTGGTGGACTTTGGCGCCAAGAACGGCATGGACAGCCTGCTGGTCATACGCCATGGCACTGTGGTGGCCGATGCCTATTACGCGCCCTACCGCGCGGGACTGAAACACCACCTGTATTCGGCCACCAAGGGCGTGCTGGGCACGTTGACCGGCATTGCGGTGCAGGATGGACTGTTGAAGGGCGTGACCCAGCCCGTTGTGGATTTTTTCCCGGACCTGGCGATCGCACCGGATGATCCCCGCAAGAAGGCCATCACCATCAACCATCTGCTGGACATGACTTCCGGCCTGGACTGGAAAGAGCCGCTGGACGGCGCGCCCGAGACCTTGCGCGCGATGCGGCGCAGCCCCCACTGGAGTGCGTTTGTGCTGGGACGGCCCATGACGCAAGCCCCCGGGGCGGCCTTCAACTACAGCAGCGGCAACACACAGCTGCTGTCCGCCGTGCTGACCCGCGCCACGGGAAAGCCTGCCGCGGATTTCGCCCGCGAGCGGCTCTTCGGTCCACTGGGTATCACGGACGTCCAGTGGCGCCAGGACCCGCAAGACCACTCCGTGGGCGGCTACGGTCTCTACCTGCACCCGCGGGACATGGCGAAGATCGGCTACCTGTACCTGCACCGTGGCGCGTGGGACGGCCGGCAGTTGCTGCCACCACGCTGGACCGAAAAGGTGTTCCACGCCACGGTGGACATGCGCATGGGCAGCCCGTCGACGTTTCGCTATGCCAATGGCTGGTGGACCCTGCCGCAGCAGGACGTCTACATGTCCGTGGGCTTCCTCCAGCAGCTCATCATGGTCATCCCCCGACTGGATCTGGTCGTGGTGGTCACCGGGAAAAAGCCGCCCCGGTTCGGCCCGCTGATTGATTTGCTGGAGGCCGCCTGCAGATCGGAGCAGGCTTTGCCCGCCGCACCCGGTGCGCATGCGGACCTGGTTCGCCGCATCCAGGAGGCTGCCAGCGAAAGGACATCCCCCGTCGAGCCACCGTCTGCAACAGCGACGGCCGTGAGCGGACGGGCCTACCGGTTCGAGCGCAACGCGCTGGGTCTGGACACCCTGGTGCTGGACCTGAACACCGCCACGCCGACGTACGACATGCGGTTTGCAGCTGCCGGCCCAACGGCCGCGCCTGTGCGGTTTGCGGGGCCTGTCGGGCTGGACGGCGTGTTTCGCGCCAACGCAGACGGATCGGGCCCACTGTTAGCCGTCAAAGCCAGCTGGACCGATGCATCCACGCTGTCCATGGTCTCGCAATGGCTGACCGATGGCGTGGTAACCACCTATACCCTGCGCTTCAACGGCAGCACCGTGGACATCGAGTACCGGGACAACACGGGCACGGCCCTGCAACTGCATGGCGTCGCCCAGCCGTAACTGCGTGGGAACTATGCGCTGAAAATAGTTGGCGTTCCATCGCGCAAGCCGGGTTGAAGGTGCACAATTTCACGCACCGCGCAGCGTGACTGAACGACGGCGTTCCAGCACACGTGCACAACCCCTTTCAACGAGACCGTTCGCCATGCCAACCCCCGTCACCCTGCGCTCTGCCGAGCTACTGTGCGAAATCAAACCCGAACTCGGCGGCTGCATCAGCGGCCTGTGGCTGGGGGGCATACCGGTGCTGCGGTCGACGCAAGCAGCTGACCTGCACTCGGTGCGCCAGTCGGCCAGTTACCCGCTGGTTCCGTTTTCCAACCGCGTGGGCAACGCCACGCTGCAGTGGCAGGGCACCGACCACCCGCTGGTCAAGAACTGGGCGCCCGACCCCCATTCCATCCATGGTGTGGGCTGGGAGCGGCCCTGGACGGTGCTGGAGGCCAGCGATACCTTTGCGCTGCTGTCCTACGAGCACAAGGCCGACGCGGCCTGGCCGTTTGACTTCGATACCTCGCAGGTCTTCAAGCTCGAAGACCATGCGCTGGAGATGAGCCTTTCCATTACCAACCAGTCCACCGTCTCCGCTCCGGTGGGGCTGGGCTGGCACCCCTACTTTGTGAAGCGCGCCGATTCCCGCGTGCACTTCGATGCCACCGGCCGCTGGGAGATGGGAACCGACAACCTGCCCACACACCGCAGCCCCAGCACCGGCGTGGACGGCGACTGCGCCACGCTGGACGTGGACCACTGCTTTGATGGCTGGAGCGGCGTGGTGCAACTGCACGACAGCGTGCTGCGCATGCGCGTGGTCTCCGGCCTGAGCCGCTTGGTGGTCTACACCACGCCGGAGCGCGACACCATTGCCATAGAACCCGTGAGCCACGTCAACGATGCCATGAACCGCATGGCCCAAACCGGTGGCGGCGCAGAGGACCTGGGCGTCTGTATCCTGCAGCCCGGCCAGACCTTCTCGTGCACGATGCGCATCGAAGTGGAGCGTGCATGATGCAGTGGCACACCGTCACCACCCAGAGCTTTGAGCTGGGCGAGTCGCCGTTCTGGCATCCCACGGAGCGCGCCCTGTACTGGGTCAACATTGCCGGCAAGCAGGTGCTGCGCATACTGGTAGGCACGGGAGCGCAAAGCGGCGCCGTCGAATCCTGGGACATGCCCAGCGAGCCCGGCTGCATCGCGCCCGCGACCAGCGGCGGCCTGGTCATTGCGATGCGCCATGGCGTGTTCCGTGCCCGTGCCTGGGGCGGTGCGCTGGAACCCATCGCAACGCTGCCTTACGACCCGGCGGGCGTGCGCGCCAACGACGGCAAGTGCGACGCGCTGGGGCGCTTCTGGGTCGGCACCGTGGACGAACACAAAGCGGGCCGATTGGCAGCCCTGTTTTCGATCGACTGCCGCAGCGGCCGGACACCGGAGGTGCAACAGCACGCCGGCGACGCGCTCACCGGCAATGGCCTGGCCTGGAGCCCCGACAACCGCACAGCCTACTGGGCCGACACCTCCAGCCACGTCATCCATGCCTGGGACTGTGACCTGCAGGCCAACACCCTCAGCGCGCATCGGGTGTTCCAGCAATTCCCGGTCAAACCCAACGGCTGGCAACTGGACCTCCACTGCACCCCGGACCAACGGGCGTATGGCGGGCGCCCAGACGGCGCGGCGGTGGACGTGCAGGGCAACTACTACGTGGCCATGTACGAAGGCCAACGCGTTTGCCAGTTCGCGCCGGATGGGCGTTTGCTGGCCGAGCACCCCACACCCGCACCTTGCCCCACCATGCCCTGCTTTGGCGGCGACGACCTGCAAACGCTGTACCTGACCTCGTCACGCCAGAAGCGCAGTGCCGCCGAGCTGGCGGCCTTTCCCGCGTCGGGCTGCGTGTTCTCCATGCGGGTGGACGTGCCCGGCTTGCCGGTGAATTTTTTCAAAGACTGAACCCAGAACCCAGTGGGCCGGAAACGCACCATGCTGATTGCCGCGCTACTGGTGCTTGTCGCCGTAGCGGCGGGCGTCTGGTGGCTCTCGCGCAACCTGGATGACATTGCCAAAAACGCCATCCAGAACTATGCCAGCGCCATGACACAGGCCCCGGTGAAGGTGGGCGCAGTGCAGCTCGCGCCTACCCATGGCAGGGGCAGCATCCACGATCTGCGTGTCGGCAACCCCAAGGGATTCAAGACTGCGCACGCCCTGCAGGTCCGCAAGATCGCGGTGGACGTGGACATGACCACCGTCACCCACGACGTCATCGTCATCCGCCAGATCACCATTGAGGCGCCGGATGTGGTGTACGAAAAAGGCGAAAGTCTGACCAACTTCGACGCGCTGATGCGCAACATCGCGGCGTACATCGGCGAGTCCGCACCGTCGGGTACTCGCAGCGGCAAGAAGCTGATCGTGGATGCGCTGACCATCCGGGCGGCACGCGCCCACGCCAGTGCGCCGCTTTTGAGCGGCAAGACCGTTGACATCAACCTGCCCGACATCGCCCTCAAGGACATTGGCCGCGCGCAAGGTGGCGTGACCCCGGGCGAGCTCGGCGGCATCGTCACCAACGCGATCCGCGCGCGTCTGATCGCGTCGTTCAACTTTGACCGCCTGCTGCAGTCGGGCAGCCAGGTGCTGGACAAGGCGGGGGCGACGATCAAGGGTTGGTTCGGCAAGTGATGGTGGAAGTTTTTGGCGGCGTTGGTTTCAAAAAATTCACGCCGCACCCGCAGCGCCCCCGCTACCATGCAAGGCATGCAAACCATGGCCTTCGCACTCCAACAGATCACCGACCGCATCCGGGCCGCAGCGGCTGACGGCACCGCCCTGCGCATCCGCGGCGGCGGCAGCAAAGACTTTTACGGCAACCGCCTGGACGGCGAACTGCTCGACACCACCGGCCTTTCAGGCATCCTGAGCTACGAGCCGACCGAGCTGGTCGTCACCGTCGGCGCCGGCACCCCGCTGGCCGAACTCGAAACCCAGCTGGCCGAGCGCGGCCAGTGTCTGGCGTTTGAGCCCCCGCACTTCGCCTGGTCCGCAGGCACCCACGCCACCGGTAGCGCGGCAACCGTTGGCGGCATGGTGGCCGCCGGCCTGAGCGGTCCGGCCCGGGCCAGCGCCGGTGCGGTGCGCGAATACGTGCTGGGCCTGCACCTCATCAATGGCCGGGGTGAAGAACTGGTGTTTGGCGGCCAGGTCATGAAGAACGTGGCCGGCTACGACGTCTCCCGCATGATGGTGGGCAGCATGGGTACGCTGGGGCTGATCACCGAGGTCTCGCTCAAGGTGCTACCAGTGGCGCCTGCCGAGGCCACGCTGGTGTTTGCGCTGGACCAGGCCAGCGCGCTGGAGTGCCTGCACCGCTGGGGCGGCCAGCCGCTGCCGCTCAATGCCAGCTGCTGGGTGCACGACGACACGTCCAGCCCCGCGCAGGACTTGCTGTTTGTGCGCCTGCGCGGCGCCGTGGCGGCGGTGGAAGCCGCCTGCCAGAAGATGCTCTCCGAAGTCACCGGCCAGCGCATGGACAACGCCCAGGCCCAGGGCGACTGGGAACTCTGTCGCAACCAGCAACTGCCGTTCTTCGCCCGCCCGGCCGATCCAGGTCTGGCCCTGTGGCGCCTCAGCGTGGCGCAGACGGCGCCGGTGCTGGACCTGCCGTCCAGCCCGCTGATCGAGTGGCATGGGGGCCTGCGCTGGCTGTGGGCGCCGCTGGACGCGTCCGCACGTTTGCAGGCGGCGGCGCAGGCACACGGTGGCAACGCTACGTTTTTTGTAGCGCCAATCATAGATTCCACGAGGGCTATGGGCCAATTTCTTATAAACGATTCGGCACAGATGGCGATCCAGCAGCGCCTCAAACATAGCCTGGACCCCAAGGGCATTTTCAACCCGCAGCGCCTGTTCCAGGCCTTTTGATTCCATGCAAACCCAGCTTGCCCCCGAATACCAGAACACCCCCGACGGCATCGCCGCCGAGGCCATTCTGCGCAAATGCGTGCACTGCGGCTTTTGCACCGCCACCTGCCCCACCTACCAGTTGCTGGGCGACGAGCTGGACGGCCCGCGGGGCCGCATCTACCTGATGAAGCAGGTGCTCGAAGGCCAGGAGCCTACGCGCAAGACCCAGCTGCATCTGGACCGCTGCACCACCTGCCGCAACTGCGAAAGCACCTGCCCCAGCGGCGTGGACTATGGCCACCTGCTGGACATTGGGCGCAAACTGGTGGACGCCAAGGTGCCGCGCCCCGCTGGTGAGCGCGCCATGCGCTGGGCGTTGAAGGAAGGCATTCCCTCGCCGCTGTTTGGCCCGGCCATGGCCCTGGGCCAGCTAGTGCGCCCGCTGCTGCCAGCCAGCCTCAAGGGCAAGGTGCCGCCCAAACAAGCGTCGGGCACGTACCCGACCCGCACGCATGCCCGCAAGGTGTTGATGCTGGCCGGTTGTGCCCAGCCCGCCATGGGGCCCAACATCAACAGTGCCACTGCGCGGGTGCTGGACGCCGTGGGCATTCAAACCGTGGTGGCGCCCAAGGCCGGTTGCTGTGGCGCGGTCAAGTTTCACCTGAACGACCAGGACGGTGGCAAGGACGAGATGCGCGCCAACATCGACGCCTGGTGGCCCCATGTGCAGGACGGCAACAGCGGTGTCGAGGCCATCGTCATGAATGCCTCGGGCTGCGGCGTCACGGTCAAGGAATACGGCCACATCCTGCACGACGACCCGGCCTATGCCGCCAAGGCCAGTCGCATCAGCGCGCTGACCCGAGACCTGAGCGAACTCCTGCCGCTGATCGTGGAAGCCTTGCAGGCCAGCCGGCCGGACCTGGTAGGCCAGATCAGCGCCACGGCACCTACGCTGGCCTTCCATCCCCCGTGCAGTCTGCAGCACGGGCAGAAGTTGAAGGGCGGTGTGGAGCAGCACCTGGGCGCCTTGGGTTTTACCATCCGCACCGCCAGCAACGAGTCGCACCTGTGCTGCGGCTCGGCCGGCACGTTCAGCGTGCTGCACCCCACGATGGCCTACGCACTGCGCGACCGCAAGCTGGGCCATTTGGACGAGCTGCAGCAGGAGGTCATCGTGTCGGCCAACATCGGCTGTATCACCCACCTGCAAAGTGGCACGCAGACCCCGGTGAAACACTGGGTGGAAGTGCTTGACGCGGCACTGGCGCCGGTGCACTGAGCGCCCGAGCAGGCTACAGGCTTACCGGCGTGTAGTCCGCCATGAAGGCCTCAAAGTCCGGCGCCGACAACGGGCGGGCGTAGAAGAAGCCTTGGGCATAGTCACAGCCCGCTGCCGCCAGCAGGTCGCGCTGTGCGGCGGTCTCGACGCCCTCCGCAATCACCTGCATGCCCAGCGCATGGGCCATGACGATGATGGCCTTGCACAGGGCCAGATCGGTTGAATCCGCTATCAGGTGGCGCACGAAGGACTGGTCGATCTTGACAAAATCGATGTCAAATTTCTGCAGGTAGGACAGCGAGGAATAGCCGGTGCCAAAGTCGTCCAGCGACACGCGAATTCCGGCATCACGCAAGGCCAGCAGGGTGTCGGCCACGCTGCTGCTGGTGTCGAGCAACAGCCCTTCGGTGATTTCGACGACGATGCTGTCGCCCGGCAAGCCCTGTGCCGCCAGCTGCGCGGCCCACGGAGCCTTGCCCGAGCGGTCATGGTGAAACTGCACCGGAGACTTGTTGACGCTGATTTGAAAGTCCGCTGCCAGCGTGGCGCGCCACGACTGCACCTGGCGCATCGCCTGCTGGAACACCCATTCACCAATATCGACGATCAGGCCGCTGGACTCCGCGATCGGCACGAACGCCGCCGGGCTGATCAGCCCGCGCGTCGGGTGGTGCCAGCGGATCAGCGCCTCGGCCTTGTGGATGGCGCCGGTGGCCAGGGCCACGATGGGCTGGTAGACAACAGCAAACTGTTGCTCCGCCAGCGCGGTGCGCAGGTCGCCGGCCAGCCGCACCCGTGTTTGTGCCGCCTCCTGCAAGGCCGGGGTAAAAAAGCTGAAGCGGTTGCGCCCCGCGCCCTTGGCCACATACAGGGCCTGGTCGGCATTCTTGAACAGTTCCTCAATGTCGGTGGCATCGGTGGGGTACAGCGTGATGCCAATGCTGGCGGAGACAAACACCTGCTCGGTGCCGAGCTGGAACACCTCGGCCAGCGCACGCAGGATCTTCTGCAGGATGCCGTCCAGGTAGGTGCTGCCCGGCAGCTCGGTCAGGATGACGGTGAATTCATCGCCCCCCATGCGTGCCACCGTGTCGGACTCACGCACACAGGCCTTTAGTCGCCGGCCGGCTTCGACCAGCAGCAGGTCGCCGCGGTCGTGGCCCAGCGTGTCGTTGACTTCCTTGAAGTGGTCCAGATCGATGAACAGCAGGCCCAGCTGCTGGGAATCACGCCTGCTGCGCTTGATCTCCTGCTCCAGCCGGTCGCGCAGCATGCGCCGGTTGGGCAGCCCGGTGAGGGCGTCATAGAAGGCCTGCTGGCGAATCAGGGCCTCGGCCTCGCGGCGGCTGGTCATGTCGGTGAAGGTGCCAATCATGCGCAGGGGCTTGCCATCGGCGTCGCGGCTGATCACCATGCCGCGGCTCAGCACCCACTTCCAGCTGCCGTCCTTGCACAGGATGCGGCGTTCACTCTGGTAGGACGGCGTCTTGCCATCGAAATGGTCCTGGCGGGCCTGCCGCAACTGTTCCATATCGTCCGGGTGGGTGCGGTCGTCAAACTCCTCCGGGCGGCTGTTCAGGTCGTCATCGCCATAGCCGCACATCTGCAGCAGGCGTTTGGAAAAGAACTCGGTGCCGGCCTGGATGTGCCAGTCCCACACGCCATCGCCGCTACTCTCCAGGGCAAGCTTCCAGCGCTCTTCGTTTTCTCTCAGGGCGGCCTCGGCCAACCGGCGTTCGGTAATGTCCTGCAGCACTGACGTACGCTTTTGCGGGCGGCCATGGTCCCAGGTGGTGGTACCCATGAAACGCACCCAGATGTGGCGTCCGCGGGCGGTGACCATCTCCAGCTCCATGTCGTGTGTGGTCTGCGTCGTGGAATCATCCGCGGGACGCACCGGCAGGGTCTTTTCCAGCGCCCGGGGCGTGAAGAAACGTTGCGTGGAGGCCAGGTCCCCCGGCGTGAATTCCTCGGGCGAGGTCTCCAGAATGCGGTACACGCCGTCGGTCCAGAACACCGCCCCGGTGACAAAATCGCGCTCCCAGCCGCCCACGCGGGCAATCGTCTGGGTAGCGTCCAACAGCGTGTTCAGGCGCTCGCGGGCGGCCTCGGCCTGCACGTAGTCGGTGACGTCGGTATAGGTGCGCACCATGCCACCCGAGGGCACCGGCTGGCTGCGGATTTCCAGGGTACGACCTTGCGGGGTGACCCGCAGGTAACGGGTGGGCACCGTGTCGGCAACGCCGTGCGCGACATCGATCACGTAGCCGCGCACGCCTTCGTCCACCAGCCGTGCGTCAGGGCCGAAGTCACCCCGCGCAAACTGGTAGTGAACCAGCTCCTGCATGCTGGGCCGACCGGCAAGCAACTGCTCGGGGATGTCCAGCAGTTCACAGGCCCTGGGGTTGTACATGCACACCCGGTCCTGGGCATCCACCAGCACAATGCCCTGGCTGATGCTGGTCAGCGTAGTGTGCAGGAGCTGGGCGTTTTCCACCAGTCGGGCATTGACCGCACGCAGTTCTTCTTCCGCATGCTTTCGCTCCGAGATGTCGGTATGGGTGCCAATCATGCGCAGCGCACGGCCCTGCGCATCGCGTTGCACCACCGTGCCACGGGTCAGGATCCACTTCCAGCTGCCGTCCTTGCACCGCATGCGGAAATCCACGGCGTATTCGGGGATCAGGCCGTCCGCGTGGGCCCTGGCCACCGACTGCACCATGGCCAGATCGTCGGGATGCACCCGCTCGGCAAAATCCGGGTAGCCCCGGTCGAGTTCACCGGCCCGGTAGCCCAGCATCTCTTCCCAGTGCGCCGAGTGCGTCTGCGCGCCGGTGGCAATGTTCCAGTCCCACACCCCGACACCCGAGCCTTCCAGGGCCAGTTTCCAGGGGTTTTCACCGTCTGAGGGTGATAGCAGGTCGTCGTTCACGGCCGCAGTATCCCATGGCTGTGCGGTCTGCTGACACCCCGTTGTCAGTAGACCGGGCGCACCATTGCGGCTCCATTTATCCAAGGAGTTATCGATGTCCCGTTCCAATATAGCCAACCCCGACCTGGTGCGATCGCAGGCCGTCTACGAGACCGTGTCGCAGCGCCGCCTGCACGCAATGGCCTAAGCCCCAGGAACGCCACCATGCCAAAGAACTGGATTGCCGTCGCCTGCGCCGAGCATGCCCGCCGGGGTCTTGCCGGCGGTTTCATGCAGGTCTGCCATGGCAAGGCAGCGCCGCTGCGCCGCATGCGCGCCGGAGACCGCGTGGCCTACTACGCGCCGACCGTGACGATGGGCGGCAAGGAGCCGTTCCAGTCCTTCGTCTCGATGGGCGTGGTGCAGGCGGCGCAGCCCTATGCATTCGACATGGGCGGCGGCTTTGTACCGCACCGTCGTAACGTGGACTATGTCGACGCGCACGAGGCCGCTATCCTGCCCTTGCTGGACCGCTTCGAATTTGTTGAGAACCGCCAGCGCTGGGGTTACAGGTTCCGTTTTGGCCTGTTTGACATCAGCGACCACGACATGCGCTGCATCGCCCAGGCGATGGGTGCAGATTTGCAATCGCTATGCTTTTAATAGCTATTGATCCAATGTTGACGAGGGCTATGGCGCAGAAATGCTGTAAGCGACCGGCGCGCGGGACATCTCCCCCAGCCACTCGGCCCAGTAGTCGATGCAGGCGCGGATCTTGGGCAGGCGCTGGCGTTCCTGCAGCATCACCGCATAGATCGGCACACGCGGGTTGGCAAAATGGCCGGTCAGCACCGGCACCAGTACGCCACTGGCCACCAGCGGGCGCGCCAGCAGGTCCATCAGCCGCCCGATGCCCACGCCGTGCTGCACCAGGCTCATCATCACCGCCGAATTGTCGGTGCGGGTGTGGCCGGGCACGAGCAGTTCGCCCTGGCCCTTGGGCTTGCCGTCACCGGCGAGTGGCCAGCGGTTGAGCAGCGGGTTGGCGCTGTTGGCCAGCAGGTGGTGGTGGCGCAAGTCATCCGGGTGCTGCGGCGTGCCGCAGCGCGCCAGGTAGGCGGGCGAGGCATACAGCGAGCGGCTGTAGTCGCCAATCTGGCGCGCCACCAGGGTCTCGCTGGCTGGCGTGCCGGTGCGAATGGCGATGTCGATGCCCTCGCGCGCCATGTCGGCCATGCGGTCGTCGGCGGCCAGGTCGATGTGCAACTGCGGGTAGCGCTGGTACAGGCCGTTCAGGCTGGGCGCAATCACCATCTGCGCCAGGATCGGGCTCATGCTGACGCGCACCCAGCCGCTGGGGCCGCCCAGCTTGCCGGTCAGCTCGGCACTCAGCTCGGCTGTGGTGTCCAGCAGGCGGCGGGCATAGGCCAGAAAGGTGTCGCCCTCGTCGGTCAGGCTCAGGCCGTGGGTGCTGCGGTGCAACAGGCGCACGCCGCAGGCGGCCTCCAATCGGACCAGCGCGCGTGTGACCTGGCTGACCGGCACGTCGCGCTCGCGGGCGGCGGCCGACAGCGTGCCCAGTTCGGCAATGCGGGTGAACAGGGCGACGTCATCGAGCTGGAGTTGCATGGGCGGATTGTGGTCTGGTTTTGCAGTAAATGCAAAACCGATGTGGGTTTTTTGCCGTTTCCGATGTTTGGATGAATCAATACAGTTCAAACCATCACCCACCCACCGGAGCCCACTATGTACCCAGCCATCCCCGAACCCACCACACTGGCCCATCTACACGACCGCGCCAAGGCCGAGGCCAGCCGCCTGCGCGGCGAGGCGGTTGATGACTTCTGGCGCGGCGCCAATGCCGTCTGGCAGCGCGGCCTGCACAGCGGCGAGGCGCTGGCGCAGCGCAGTGCCGCTCGCCTGCGTGCCAGCCTGGCGCGCCATGCCCGTAGCCGCAACGCGGCGGCCACCCCCCAAACACCGACTGGAGTCTGAGCATGCCCACTCTGCAACTCAAGGTCTCGCCACTGCAAAACCCGTCGCGCTACCGCACGCTGGCCGCGGCACTGACCCGCCTGACCGCCCAGCACCTGGGCAAGCGTGCCGAGGTCACGGCTGTGATGATCGACGACCTGCCCGCCGCCCGCTGGTATGTGGGTGGCGTGGACGTGCAGCGCCCCACGGCCTTCCTGGAGATCAGCATCACCCAAGGCACCAACACCGCGCAGCAAAAGGCGGCCTTCATCGGCGCGGCGTTTGCCGAGCTGCAGGAGCAACTGGGTGCCGGAGCACCCTTGGCCGAGGCCAGCTACGTCATCGTGCGCGAGCTGCCGGCCGGTGATTGGGGCTATGGCGGCCAGACGCAGGCCGCCCGCCAGACGGCGCGGGCATTCAGCCTGGCGCGCTAGCGCGGGGGACCATCTTGGCAACTGTGCAATCTGTTTGACTTAAGTGGTTGTATTTGCTTGTCCGTGGACATAATGTCGACATGCTGGGGGCGCAAAAGGGAGCGCTGGGCCAGCTGCATAGGGCGCCTTCGCCGTATTGTCAGGACAGCTTATATGACCTGTGTATCGCCCGGATCGCGGTTGCGTGCGCTTGCCATGCTGGTCATGGGGCTTGGCTGCGGACTGCCCGGCATGCCGCTGGCGCTGGCCGCCGCCCCCAAAGACGTGGCCGACATGGACCTCGAAGAGCTGGCCAATGTGCGGGTCTCGCCCTTTGACGTGTCCGCCCACCTGGACAGCGGCTACCGCGCGTCGAACTCCGTGTCCGGCTCGCGCCTGGATACGCCGATCCGCGACCTGCCCTTCGCCATCCAGGCCTTTACCGGCGCCTTCATCGAGGACCAGCAGCCCAGGGACATTTTCGACATCGCGCGCTATTCGCCGGGTGTCACCTACCGCAGCAACGACTTCAACGAGGGCAATGCCAACCTGGCGATCCGCGGCTTCGCCGTCAGTGCCACGCCGGGCAATGTGCAGATCCTGCGCGACGGTTTTCACGGTCCGTCGATCTTTGACTTCACGAACATCGCGCGCGTCGAGGTGGTCAAGGGGCCGGCTTCGTTTCTCTACGGCCAGGTCGCCCCCGGCGGCATTGTCAACATCATCACCAAGAGCCCGCAGCCCCAGTTTGCCGCCACGGCCGACGCCCGCTATGGCTCCTACGGCCAATACCGTGTGGATGCCGATGTGACCGCAGCGGCATCGAAAACTCTGTTCTACCGCGTGGTGGCCTCCTACGACCAGGACATGCACTACTGGGAACCCTACGACGCCCACTCCCGCAACGTCGCCTCCTCGCTGCTGTGGCAGCCCAATGACCGGGTCAGCGTGTCGCTCAAGTACGAGGACTTTCACAAGACCGAGACACCGCAACTGATGCAAAAGCCGGGCTACAACGTCCAGGTGGGGGTGCTGCCAAATCCGTCAGACCCCAACCTGTCGGGCGTCGATGTGCCCGGCCTGCCCTCCACCTGGAACAGCATGGCCTACACCGACTACCGCCGCAGCGACACCCAGAGCATGAGCGCCTGGGTCGATTTCAAGGCCAACGACCACTGGAACCTGCGCACCGGCTATTCCCATCAGGTGTACACGGTTGATGCGCTCTTCAGCGGCAACCTTGGCATGGCCAACAACACCACGCTGTTGCAGGGGCGCCGCGTGCGCTACCAGGTCTACGACAACCGGGACGACAGCATCGAGGCCCAGGCCGTTGGCAAGTACCAGTTTGGTCGCAGCAGCCTGCGCCTGCTCCTGGGCGCGCAAACCATTGCGCGCCGCTTTGACAATCGGGCCGCCCAGGCCGCCAACAACCCGGCGCTTGGCAGCAACCCGACGGCGTCCCCGCTGCCACTGTGGGATTTGAACGACCCTGCCACCTGGAATCGCTTTGCCACGGTGGCGCTCCCCGCGCTGACTGCAAATCCGACCGACCAGACCACCGACTACATGGACAAGTCCCTCTACGCTGGCAGCACCGTTGGTTTTCTGGATGACCGCTTGCTGGTCCTGGCGGGCTGGCGCAATACCTCGACCAGTAGCCAGCTCACCAATCACCTCACGGGCCAATCTGCACCTACCATTACCGCGAGCGCGGTCACACCCCAATACGGTGTGCTCTACAGGCTCACCCCGGGTCTCTCGGTGTTCGGGTCCTATGCCGAGTCGTTCGTGCCCGGCACGCAAATGCTGAACAGCCCGGACGGCAGCACCCAGCCCGCCACGCCGACCCGCGGCGCGGGGTACGACGTGGGCCTCAAGGCGGACCTGCTCGGCGGGCGCGTCTCCGGCACCTTGAGCTTCTTCGATATCCGCAACCAGAACATCGTCAATGACCTGGCGGTGACGGACGCATCCGGCGCGGTAAAGATTTTCAATGTCCAAAGCGGCGAGCAGCGCTCGCGCGGTGTGGAGCTGGATGCCACCGCCACGCTCACCGACAACTGGCAGCTGTACGGCTCCTACAGCCTGATGGACGCACGGATCACCGAGTTCAGCGGGAATGACGCCGCCATCCTCGCCCAGGACCCCGCCACACTGGACGCCGCCGGCCGGGCGAATTACAAGAACGTGCAGCGGTTCCACAATGCGCCCCTGCAGATGAGCGCGCCGCGCCTGCTCAACCTCTGGACGCGCTACAACTTCACGCAGGAAGGGCTGCGGGGTGTCAATGTCGGCGGCGGTGTCAACTCCGTGTACGACCAGACCCTCCTGCCCGACAGTCCCGCGTCTTCCCGCCAGACCTACACGCTACTCAACGCGATGCTGGGCTATGCGTGGACGCGCGACGGACGGCGCATGTCCGTGGACCTGGTCGGCAAGAATCTGAGCGACCAAAGCTACCGGCCCTCGCAAAGCACCCGTGCGCGCCCGCGCGAGATTCTGCTGACGTTTACCGCCCGCTTCTGATGGCCAGGCCCTGTCCATGACCTCCATACGCCGCTCCATTCCTCCGTCGTGCTGGTCAGGGATCGTCTGGTTGGCCAGCGTGGTGCTGTTCATGGCGTCCGTGGCAGCCCAGGCCAACGGCCAGGAGTCCGCGGTGGAAAATCCGAACAGGGTCAAGGCCGCCTTCTTGCGCAATTTCGCCCACTACGTGACCTGGCCGGGCAGCGCGTTTCCCGACAGCCGCGCGCCATGGCGTGTCTGCATCCTGGGCCGCGATCCTTTTGGCGACATGCTGGAGAAGACCTTCCAGGGGCGCACCGAGCAGGACCGCTCGTTTGAAGTGCACCGCGCAGACGCGTTGCAGCGCTTGCCCACCTGCCAAATCGTCTTTCTGGCCTTCGACGACCCCATGGCCCGCCGCGCCATCCTCAGCGAATTGAAAGGCAAGCCGGTCCTGACCGTGGGCGATACGCCGGAGTTCCTGCGCGAAGGCGGAGTGATCCGGTTCCAGGTCGAAGACCGGGTGCGTTTGAGCATCAACCTCGACCAGGCGCGGGCGGCTTCGCTGGCCGTCCAGACGCGCATGCTGGAGGTGTCCCAAGAGGTCGTCGAGAATGGCGTGCTGCGCAAAGTGCGATAGACCATGGCCTCCCACGTCAATATCCATCAACGACTCTTGCGCGTGCTGCTGGGCTCGGCACTGCTGGCCTTTGTCGCGGCGGGTGTGGGCCTGGCGGTTTTTCAGAACTACACCCTGGAACAGCGCGCGCGCCAGATCATGGAGCCCTACGCACAGCTGGTCTCGGTCGGCACGGATGCGGCGGTTGCATTCGAGGACCCGGTGCGCGCCCAGGAAATTCTGGACACCCTGCGGGTCAACGCGCAGATACTCGAAGCCGACATCGTGCTGGAAGATGGGCGCCCGTTGGCCAGCTTTCGCCGCACACCCAAGGCCCGGGCCGGGGCTTTTGCGAACAAGCCAGACGGTTTCTACCTCAGTGGCGACAGGGCCCAACTGCTGCAGAAATTGCCAAATGGCGCGCGACTGCACATCAGCATGGGCCTGGATCAACTGGGCGAGCAGACACTGCAATTCATAGGAATATTCGGCGCTGGCGTAGCCATTTTGTTGGCGGTCACGTTCGCACAACTGGCGGTGTTGCTACGGACCATTGTGCGTCCCATTGCCGCCCTGACCGAGACCGTGGAGCGGGTGCGCGCGAGCGCGGACTATGGGCATCGCCTTCCCACCTCCGGCATTGACGAGGTGGCACGCCTGGGCGAGGGTTTCAACGCCATGCTGGGCGCGATCCAGCAGCGGGAGGACGATTTGCGCCGGCTGACCCTGCTGCAGCGCACGATTCTGGACAATGTGGCCTACGGTGTCATCTCGGCTTCGCCGCAGGGCATTGTCACCAGCTTCAATCCCGCCGCCGAGCGCTTGCTGGGCTACACGGCTGACGAGGTGGTGGACAAGCAGACGCCCGCGCTGTGGCACGACCCGCAGGAGATCGCGCGGCGGGCCGCCGAGCTGACCGCGCAACTGGGAGAAACGATTACCCCGGGATTCGCCGTCTTCACGGCCCGCCCGCTTCGCAACCTGCCGGAGGACAATGAATGGACCTTCATTCGCAAGGACGGCAAACGCATTCCGGTCAATCTGTCAGTGACCGCCCTGCGGGACGAGCACGATCGCAGCACGGGTTTCGTCGGTCTGACCTATGACCTCACCAAGCGCAAGCACGACGAGCATGCCTTGCACCGCCTGAATCGGGAGCTGCGCGCCATCAGCGACTGCAACCAGATTCTGGTGCGCGCGGAAGATGAACAGTCCCTGTTGGACGACATCTGCCGCATCGTGTGCGAGGGGGCCGACTACGGCATGGCGTGGGTGGGATACGCCGAACACGACGAGGCCAAAACCGTGCGTCCCGTTGCCAAGGCTGGCGCCGAAATCGCCTACCTCGAACAAACTCCCGTTCGGTGGGCCGACGGCCCATCGGGAGACAGTCCATGCGGTGCGGCGATTCGCACCGGTGCCGTCGTCGTCATGGATGACTTTGCCGATGCCTCCCCCGCACAAGCCTGGAGTGTGGCGGCACTGCGGAGCGGCTACCGTTCCTGCATCGCCTTGCCCTTGAAGGACGCGAACGCACGTACCTTTGGCGTGCTGGGCATCTATTCGACGGAAGCCCAGGTCTTCACGACCCAGGAGCAGCGCATGCTGGAAGAGCTCGCCGGCGATCTGGCCTTTGGCATTGTCTCGCTGCGAACGCGCGCGGAGCGGGAGGCCGGAGAAAAGCGCATTGAGCACCTTGCCTTCTATGACCCCCTGACCGATCTACCCAACCGGCGACTCCTGATGGACCGTCTGCAACAGGCCATGTCGGGCAGTGCACGCAGCCGGCATGTGGGAGCCCTGTTGTTCATTGACCTGGACAATTTCAAGTTGCTCAACGATACCTGCGGGCACGACGTCGGGGATCGTTTGCTGATCGAGGTCGCGCGACGGCTCGGCACCTGCGTGCGCGATGGCGACACCATCTCGCGCCTGGGTGGCGATGAATTCGTGGTCATGCTGGAAGTTCTCAGCGAGAGCGCGTCTGAAGCCGCCGCACAGGCGAAGGGCGTGGCGGGAAAGATACTGGCGGCCCTGAACCAGCCGTACGCCATAGCCGGACGCCTCCACCACAGTACCCCCAGCATTGGCGCCACCCTGTTTGCCGGCACCGAAAATTCGGTGGAAGAGCTGTTGAAGCAGGCGGACATCGCCATGTACCAGGCCAAGTCGGCGGGCCGCAACACCTTGCGCTTTTTTGACCCAGACATGCAGGCCACCCTGGCCGACCGGGCCGACCTGGAGGCGGCCTTGCGTCTCGGGCTACAGGGCGGGCAATTCGCTCTGCATTACCAGGCGCAAGTGCACGGTCAAAGGGGCGTCGTTGGCGCCGAGGCGCTGTTGCGCTGGCAGCATCCCACGCGCGGCATGGTGTCACCCGCCCAGTTCATTCCACTGGCCGAGGAGACCGGCCTGATCCTGCCGATTGGCCAATGGGTCCTGGAGGAAGCCTGTGCGCGGCTCGCCGCCTGGTCACGCGAAGGGCACTACCGCGACCTCAGTCTGGCGGTCAACGTCAGCGCACGGCAGTTTCGGCAGGTCGATTTCGTGGACCGGGTGCGCCATGCGCTGAAGCACACCGGTGCTCCAGCGACGCGCCTCAAGCTTGAACTGACCGAGAGCCTGGTGCTCGACAACGTCGATGACACCATCGCGAAAATGCACGTGCTGAAGCAACTCGGGGTGAGCTTCTCCATGGACGACTTTGGAACCGGCTATTCGTCCCTGTCCTATCTCACCCGGCTCCCGCTCGACCAATTGAAGATCGACCAGTCTTTTGTCCAGCACCTGCCGGGCAACCCGACCGACGCCGTCGTGGCCCAGGCCATCATCACGCTGGCGCAAAGCCTGGGGCTGGAAATCATTGCCGAGGGCGTGGAAACCGAGGCGCAGCGGCAGTTTCTCGCGCTGCACGGTTGCCCGACCTACCAGGGCTACCTGTTCAGCAAACCCGTGGCCCTGGCGGACTTCGAAGCACTGGTCCAGGGGCTGGCGCTTGAGACAACGACCAGGGACGGATAGAACCGCATGCGCCGCGCCGACCGCCTGTTCCACACTGTCCAGCTCATACGGGGCCGCCGCCTCACCACGGCGGCGTTCCTGGCCGAGCGGCTGGAGGTGTCCGAGCGCACGATCTACCGTGACGTGGCCGACCTGCAGCACCAGGGCGTGCCCATCGAGGGCGAGGCGGGCGTGGGCTACCGGTTCGGAACCGGGTTCGAGCTGCCGCCGCTGATGTTCAGCGCGGGCGAGGCCCAAGCCCTGGTCGCCGCCACGCGCCTGGCCCAGGCTTGGCTGGACCCGGCGCTGGCGCGCGACGCCGAACAGGCGCTGGGCAAGATCCTGTCCATACTGCCGCGCCAGACCCGGGCCGCGGCCGAGAGTCTGGCCTTGTATGCGCCCAGCTTCAGCGTGGACCCGGCCGTTCAGCAGCCCCTGCAAACGCTGCGCGAAGCGGTGCAGGCACGCCACGCCGTGACACTGGCCTACCAGGATGCAGCCGGGCAGGTGAGCCAGCGCAGGGTGCGCCCGCTGGGCTGTTTCTTCTGGGGCAAGGTCTGGACGCTGGCCGCCTGGTGCGAGACGCGCCAGGCCTTTCGCAGCTTCCGGCTGGACCGCATCGGCACGCTGCAGGTGCACGACCAAGTGTTTCGCGATGAAGCCGGCAAGACGCTGGCGGACTTTTTGCGCCAGGCCGGGGCGCCACCGGGTTGAGGGGCTTACTGCAGGCCCAAAGCGGTCTGTAAAAACCGGGCGCAGCCCTGCAGTGCCTCGCACGGTGAGCGCAGGGCCGTGCGCAGGCAGCTCTCGGCATACAGCGGATCGGCCCGCAGCCTGGTGGGGTCGACCCAGCAGCCCTGGCCCGCCATCAGCCATTTGAAATCCACCTCCAGCAGGAGATCGACGGCCGGCAGGCCGACTCCATCCGCGCACGCCGCAGTGCCGTGGGACAACTCGCCAGAGAGGGTGTGCATGGGGGACTCCAACTTCCGGCGCTGATCGTGAAGTCAGCGTCTGCCGGTGACTATAGGAGTCTGCCGCCCATCGAATAGCCGGAGAAAGCGGCCAAAGGACGGGTCTTTGTGGGCCTTATGGGGCTGGCTACTGCGTGGCCAGCACCGCCTCAATATCGTCGGCCATGCTTTCCGGCGTGTCGGTGGGCGCGTAGCGTTTGATGACCTGGCCATCCCGGCCCACCAGGAACTTGGTGAAATTCCATTTGATGGCCTTGGAGCCGAGCAGCCCTGGTGCCTCGGCGGACAGCCACTGGTACAGCGGATGGGCATCGCTGCCGTTGACATCGATCTTGGCCATCATGGGGAAACTCACGCCGTAGTTGACCTGGCAGAAGTCCGCGATTTCGTCGTTGCTGCCCTTGTCCTGCGCGCCGAACTGGTTGCACGGAAAGCCCAGCACAATCAGGCCCTTTTTACCGTAGGTCTCGTGCAGGGTTTCCAGACCGGCAAACTGGGGTGTGAAACCGCAGGCGCTGGCGGTGTTGACGATCAGCAGCGGTTTGCCCTTGTACTTCTTCAGGGGCACAGCCTTGCCCGCGATGGAAAGGGCTTCAAAATCATAGACAGTGGTCATGGATAGCTAGCGAAAGGGTGGCGAAGCGCACACCATAGCACCGCGGGAAAATACTTGCAGGGCTACGGCTGTGAAACAGTCGACAGCAAAGCCGCCAGCACGATCAGGGCGCCGCCCAGTACGATGCGCCCACTGAGTTCACCGGCCCCCAGCAGCACAGCCGAGGTGCTGGCAAACACCACCTCCGACAGCATGATGATGGATGTGGCACTGGCACTCAAACGGGCCGCGCCATATTGCAGGCCAAGATTGCCCACCAGGAAACACAGGCTCAAGCCCCCCACCCAGGCCAGCCAGCCCGCGTCCAGAGCAGGCAGTGCGCCCACGAAGCCCTGCTGCTGTCCCACCACCGCAGCAAAGCCCGCCATGACCGCGCCACCACCGAACATCGCCAACATGCTGGCCTGCGACGGCGCGCGCTGCAGGCGGCGCAGCATGATGTTGGTCAGCGCAAAGCAAAATCCGCCCATCAGTGCCAGACCATCGGCCAGACTGTCGGGCCAGGGCCATGCCACCTCCGGTGTCTTGAGCACGATCAGCACCCCCACCAGCGCCAACACCAGGCGCAGCAGGGAGGCCGCGGTCGGCTTCTCGCCCAGCAGTGGCCATGCCAGCACCACCACCCAGGCCGGCATCAGGTAAAACAGCAGCACCACGCGCACCACATCACCGACGGTCACGGCCCAGTTGAAACCGATGTTGGTCAGGCCGGATGCGATCAGCAGTGTCCACAGGCCGGGGTGCTGCACAAAACCGCGCCAGGCAAACGGGCGCACCACCAGCAGCCAGACCAGCGCCACCCCGTACACCAGGGCGGTAGCCCATAGGGGGTGTACGCCCAGGTCCTGCAGTTGGCGAAACGGCCACCAGGAGACGCCCCAGGTGAAGGCATTGAGCAGCAGGGCCAGTGCGGCCAGCGCCGGGGCGCGGGTCATGTCCGCCTGGTTTTGCAGCCGGGCCGTCCCAAGGCAAAACGCGGCCCCCTTCGGGGGGCAGGGAGCCACACGCAGTGCGCGACCGTGGGGGCCATATCCCTAGCCATGCAGTTTGTCGTGGCGGGCTACTTCCAGCAGGTGGGCAATGTCGGCGGCATGCACCTGGCAGTTGTGGGCATGCCAGCGCTTGATGACCCACATGAAGCCAGCCACCACCACACCAAACACCGTGATGGCGCCAAAGGCCGACAGCCCCATGCCGGTGGACAGGCTATAGAAAGCACCCAGCCCCAGGATGCAGGCCTGTTCGTTGAAGTTTTGCACCGCGATGGAGCGGCCCGCGCCCATCAGGTTGTGCCCGCGGTGTTGCAGCAAGGCATTCATGGGCACCACCAGAAAACCGCCGAGGCCACCCAGCAGGATCAGGAACGGCGCGGCCACCCACACGTTGGTGATGAAGTTCAGGAGGATCACCAGCACCCCCATGGCAATGCCCAGGGGTAGCACCAGGGTCGCCTGATCCAGCCGCATGCGCAAGGACGCCACCACCGCACCAACGGCAGTCCCGATGGCCACCACCCCCACCAGTGCCGACGCCTGTGTGACGGTGTAGCCCAGGGCCGCCGCGGCCCAGGCCAGCACGATGTAGCGCAAATTGCCGCTGACGCCCCAAAACAGCGTAGTCGTGGCCAGGGAAATTTGTCCCAGACGGTCACGCCACAGGCGCAAATTGCAGTGCCAGAAGTCCGGCAGCAGCGACACGAGCCGCTTGGGCAAGGGCCGCATCGGCACATCGGTGAGCGGAATGCGGGTGTTGAACCAGGCTGCCAGCACGTAGACAAAAATCAGTACGCTGATGGCTGCCTCTGGCGGCGAGTCGATACCGGTATCGATCACCGGGAGATCAAACCCCAACAAATAGCTGGATATGGTCTTGCCCACCAGTTGCCCACCCAGCAGGACTCCCAGAATGATGGAGGCAATGGTCAGCCCCTCGATCCAGCCATTGGCCTTGACCAGCTGCGAAGGCGGCAGCAACTCGGTCAGGATGCCGTATTTGGCCGGTGAATAGGCCGCGGCGCCCAGCCCCACAATGGCATACGACATCAGCGGGTGGGTGCCAAACAGCATCATCAGGCAGCCCACGATCTTGATGCCGTTGCTGTACAGCATGACCCGCCCCTTGGGCAGGGCATCGGCAAAGGCGCCGACAAAGGGCGCCAGGATCACGTAAAACAGGGCGAACATGGGAACCAGCGCGGCCTGCTGCCACTCCTGGGCACCACCGGTACGCAACAACTGCACGGCCCCGACGAACAGGGCGTTGTCTGCCAGCGAGCTGAAGAACTGCGCCGACATGATGGTGTAAAAGCCGCGTTTCATGCGTGAGAGGTGCGCGCAGCAGTTTTACCGCTGCGTCTGATATGGTGGGGTGTCTCCAAACGTGCTGCGGTTATAGCATGCCCGGCAGTGTCAGAATCTGGGCTCACCCTTGTCCTGAGTGTTTTCATGCCCCGTCCCATCCTCGCCACCGTCCATACCCAGGCCTTTCGCAACAACCTGGAGCGCGCCCGGCGCGCCGCGCCCGACGCCCGCGTGTGGGCCGTCGTCAAGGCCAACGCCTATGGCCACGGCATCGAGCGCGCCTTCGAGGGCCTGCGGGGCGCCGACGGCTTTGCGCTGCTGGACCTGAACGAGGCCCAGCGCGTGCGCGACCTCGGCTGGCGCGGGCCCATCCTGCTGCTCGAAGGCGCGTTCGAGCTGCGCGACCTGGAGCTGTGCTCGCGCCTGGACCTGTGGCACACCGTGCACTGCGACGCCCAGATCGACATGCTGGCCGCCCACAAGACCAATGTGCCGCAACGCGTCTTCCTGAAAATGAACTCCGGCATGAACCGCCTGGGCTTCACGCCCGAGCGCTACCGCTCTGCCTGGACCCGGCTCAACGCCCTGCCCCAGGTCGATGAGATCTCGCTGATGACCCATTTCAGCGACGCCGATGGCCCCACCGGCATCGCCGCCCAAATGGCCCTCTTTGCCGCCACCACCCATGACCTCCCCGGTGAGCGCAGCCTCTCCAACAGCGCCGCGACGCTCAGACACACGGTCGATCCGGCGCAGGCCGCCGCCCACCCCGAACAGGCGGTGGTCTCGGACTGGGTGCGTCCCGGCATCGCGCTGTATGGCAGCGCGCCCGACTTTCCCGAACACAGCGCCACTGACTGGGGCTTGCAGGCCAGCATGACGTTTACTGCAAAGATAATAGCAACACAGTCAATATCCGCGAGGGCTAGCGTCGGATATGGCTCAAGCTTTGTGGCGAAAAACGACATGCGCATCGGCGTCGTGGCCTGCGGCTATGCGGACGGCTATCCGCGCCTGTGCCCCACCGGAACACCGGTGCTGGTGGATGGCGTGCGCACGCGCACCGTGGGACGCGTCAGCATGGACATGATCACCGTCGACCTGACGCCGGTGCCGCAGGCCGGGCCGGGCAGCGCGGTCACCCTCTGGGGCACGGCCGCCAATGGCGCCACGCTGTCCATTGACGAGGTCGCAGCCTGCGCCCAGACCGTGGGCTATGAATTGATGTGTGGCCTGGCCAACCGGGTTCCCGTGGAGGTGTCGCTGTGAAATACGTACCCATTCCCGTGGCAATGCTGGCCGTGGGCCGGCCCCTGCCGGTCGATGTGTGGAGCGCCTCTGGTCAATTGCTGCTGCGCAAGGGCCAGCCGGTGGTATCGGAAGAACACCGCGAGAAGCTGCACGCCCACAATGCCTCCAGCACCCCGGCCGACGCCCTGGCCTGGCAACGCAGTTACGAGCGCATGGTGCACGACATGCTCACGCAAGGCGTGGACGTGCAAGAGATCAGCCGCGCGCCCATGCCCAGCGAGATCCGCGAGACCGACTACGTGGTGGGCCAACAACTCAATGGCGGCTGGCTGGACCTGCAAGAGGTGCTGCGCGGCATTCTGTACCAGGGCGGGCTGGCTATCAGCCCGCTGGAGCGCCTGGCCGGCATCCAGAAGAAGGCCCTGGATCTGCTGAAGGCAGACACGGACGACAGCCTGTTTTGCCTGTTCCAGGCCCTGGCCGACACGGCCCAGGGCTACTGCGCGACCCACGCCCTGCTGTGCGCCGTGGTCTGCGATATGACGGCGCACAAGTTGGCCATGGTGCAGCCCCAACGCGACGCGCTGGTCAGCGCGGCCCTGCTGATGAACATCGGCATGGCGCGCGACCAGGACAGCCTGGCGCGCCAGCACTCGGCGCCCACGGCCTGGCAGCGCACGCTGATCCAGGAGCACCCGCAGAAGAGTGTCGACATCCTGCGCGGCTTTGGCTATGACGACCCCGAGGTGCTGGACATCGTGCGCTGGCACCACGAACCGAATGCGGCGCAAGGGCTGGAAAGCACCGTGCTGGCGCGCCGCGTGCTGGCCATGGCCGACAGCTTCATCGCCAAGATGGCGGGGCGCAAGACGCGGCTGTCGCTGTCGCCGGTGAAGGCCGTCAAGTCCATGGTGATGGGGGCCGAGGGCATAGGACTGGGCGTGGGCTCGGCCATGGCGCAGGCCGCCGGCTTCTACCCGCCCGGCACCTATGTGATGCTGGCCAACGGTGAAACCGCGTTGTCGGTGCAGCGCGGTGATCGCGCCAACACCCCCTGGGTCATCCCCATCCTGGACAAGAATGGGGTGGCCCTGGGCAAATGGGTGTGCAAGGAAAGCACCACGCCGGCCCACACGATTGCATCCGCCATCACACCGGAAAATGTGCGCGTGACCGTCAACCGGGACAAGGTGCGCAAGGCCCGGGACAGCATTCGAAAACTGTAATTTTGTACAGTATGATGGTGCAATGGCCAAAGAAAAAACCATCTACACCTGCACCGAATGCGGTGGCACCAGCCCCAAGTGGCTGGGCAAGTGCCCCAGCTGCGCGGCCTGGAACACGCTGATCGAGTCGGTGGCCGAATCGGTTAGCCCGGGCAAGAACCGCTACACCTCGCAATTCCAGTCACTGGCAAAGACGGCCGAGGTTGCCGTGCTGGCAGACATCGACGCCACCGACGTGCAGCGCACCCCCACCGGGCAAGACGAGCTGGACCGGGTGCTGGGCGGCGGCATCGTCGAAGGCGCCGTGGTGCTGATCGGCGGCGACCCCGGCATCGGCAAGTCCACACTGCTGCTGCAGGCGCTGGACTCGTTGCAACGCGGGGGACAGTCCACGCTGTATGTGACCGGCGAGGAAAGTGGCGCCCAGGTCGCGTTGCGCTCCCGTCGCCTGGGGCTGGACGCCTCGCAGGTCAAGGTGCTGGCCGAAATCCAGCTCGACAAGATCCTGGCCACCATAGACGCGCTGCAACCCGACGTGGCCGTCATCGACTCCATCCAGACCGTCTACTCCGATCAGCTCACGTCGGCCCCGGGTTCGGTGGCCCAGGTCCGCGAGTGCGCCGCCCACCTGACGCGCTGCGCCAAGTCCAGCGGCACCGCCATCGTGCTGGTTGGCCACGTCACCAAGGAGGGCGCGCTGGCCGGGCCGCGCGTGCTGGAGCACATGGTGGACACGGTGCTGTACTTCGAGGGTGAAACCCACAGCAGTTTCCGCCTGGTGCGCGCCATCAAGAACCGCTTTGGCGCCGTCAACGAGATTGGCGTGTTCGCCATGACCGAAAAAGGGCTGAAGGGCGTCAGCAACCCCAGCGCGATTTTTCTGAGCCAGCACGCCGAGCCGGTGCCCGGTAGCTGCGTCATGGTCACGCTCGAAGGCACGCGACCTTTGCTGGTGGAGATACAGGCCCTGGTCGACAGCGGCGGCCCGTCTCCCCGGCGCCTGAGCGTGGGTCTGGACCGTGACCGCCTGGCCATGCTGCTGGCCGTGCTGCACCGCCACGCCGGCGTGGCCTGCATGGACCAGGACGTGTTTGTCAATGCGGTAGGCGGCGTGCGCATCAGCGAGCCGGCAGCCGACCTGGCCGTGCTGTTGTCCATCACGTCCAGCCTGCGTGGCAAGCCGTTGCCCAAGGGCTTTTTTGCGTTTGGCGAAGTGGGGCTGGCCGGTGAGGTGCGCCCGGCGCCACGTGGCCAGGAGCGCCTGAAGGAGGCTGCCAAGCTGGGCTTTACGGTGGCCGTGGTGCCCAAGGCCAATGTGCCCAAAAAGTCAGCCAGCAAGGAATTTGAGGGGCTGACCATCCATGCGGTGGAAAGGGTCGAGGAGGCCATGGAAGTGGTGCGCTCCCTGACCTGACACCTCGAACGATCAGCATGCCAAAGTTGCGCACTGCAACTGGCCTTCTACGCTGTTCAAGCAAGAGTTGACCGGGCCTGATTCTGAGCTTTTAATAAAGCTTCGTAGGTATAACTGCTACAGGAAACCATCACCAAAGTGAACGATATGCAGCAAGAAGACCAGCTCATACACGCCCAATTGAAAGCCCAATTGGCGCAAGCGTCTGACAAACTGTTGCGCGAGATTGAGGCACACCGGCGGTTCTTGCAGAAGCGGCTGTCTTCCTTGCAGCAAATGCAGTCGGTGCTGGTAGCCGCGAACGCGGCTTGTGCGGTCGGCGCTGCGGATGCTTCGCTGCCCTGCCTGACACTCAACGCGGATACCACCATAGCCAGTGCGTCCAGCGAATGTGCGCTCCTATTAGGCGAGTCCACCGCCAAACTGTCTGGCCAGCGCTTTTCCACCTTAGTTTCGCCCAGCGAGCGTGAACGTTGGTGCCAACTCTTTCGGCAATCCTTGGTGGACCACGAACCGCATTGGATCGACTTGGCGTTGGAGCGCCGCGACGGGTCGCTGTTTGATATCCGCTTGGTGGCTCGTCAACTAAACCAACCAGAGCAACCGGCCAAGCTGTATGTCGCATTTGAAAATGTAAGTGCGTTCAAACAGATTGACCAAGAGTTGGCACTGCTTCGGCGCTCTGAAGAGGTACAAGCGGACATCCCCGCGAACGACTGGTTGCATCATGTCATTGAACAGTCATTTGCTGGTATTTACCTTATTCAGGATGGCCGATTTGCTTATGCCAACCAGGGGTTTGCCGATATTTTTGGCTATGTGTCTTCGGATGAAATCATCCGACAGAAGAGCATTGAGGAACTCATCGCGCCGCAAGACCGACCCAAAGTTTCTGAAAATATCCGTCGGCGCGCCGATGGCGAAGTGCCGGAAATGCGCTACAGCTTCACCGGCGTTCGAAAGGATGGACGCCACATCGAGGTCGAGGTGCATGGCCGCCGGATGATGTTCAATGGAAAGTCGGCCGTGATCGGGGTGATTCTCGACATCACCGAGCGCAAACTGGCCGAACAGCAATTGCGCATTGCGGCGACTGCCTTTGAGTCGCAGGAGGGCATGATCGTCACCGATGCCAACAAAGTCATCCTGCGCGTCAATGAGGCTTTCTCTGCGATCACAGGGTATGCCTCAGACGAGATTGTTGGCAGGACAACCGAACTGCTGCATTCAGGTCGCCACAACGAAGCGTTCTACGCGGACATTTGGCAAAGTGTCGCCCGCACCGGAAGCTGGCAGGGAGAAACGTGGAACCGACGCAAGAATGGAGAGATATTTCCTCTGTGGCTGACCATGACTGCGGTCACCAATGAAGGGGGCGGCGTCACCCATTTCGTTGCGACGATGACCGACATCACGGCCCGTAAAACTGCCGAGGCGGAGATCGAATATCTGGCTTTTTATGACCAGCTCACCCGCCTGCCCAACCGACGCCTGTTGCTCGACCGCTTGCAGCAAGCCCTGATGTCCAGCAGGCGAAGTGGGACCGAGGGCGCCCTGTTGTTCATTGATCTGGACAATTTCAAGGATATTAACGACACCTTGGGCCACGAGAAAGGTGACTTGCTGCTACAACTTGTGGCTGAGCGCCTCAAAGCCTGCGTGCGCGATGGCGATACGCTTGCTCGGCTGGGCGGCGACGAATTCGTCATGATCATCGAAGGTCTGAGCAACAATCCTGACGAAGCTGCGGCACAGAGCAAGGTTGTCGGTGAAAAAATTCTCAGCGCCCTGAACGAGGTCTATCCGCTGGACCACCGGGAGCACCGCAACACACCGAGCATCGGCATCACACTGTTCAGCGCAGACAAGTCCAACATCAACGAATTGCTCAAACGCGCCGATCTGGCCATGTACCAGGCCAAGGATGCCGGGCGCAACACCCTGCGCTTCTTTGATCCGAGCATGCAGGCCGCAGTGACCGCCCGTACCGCGCTGGAAACTGACTTGCGTAGCGGCCTGCGTGATGGGCAGTTTCTGCTTCATTACCAGCCACAAGTCGGTAGTGACGGTCAACTGATCGGGGTAGAGGCACTGGCACGCTGGCAACACCCTCGTCGCGGCTTGATTTTTCCGAACGATTTCATCCACATTGCCGAGTCCTCCAAACTCATTTTTCCGCTGGGTCAGTGGGTGCTTGAAACTGCCTGCAAGCAACTGGTTGCGTGGGAGAAATCTCCAAGAACTGCGCAGCTGAGCATGGCGGTGAATGTCAGTGCGCTTCAGTTCCACCATCCGGATTTCGTCTTGATGGTGACCACGGCATTGACGTCCACCGGTGCCAACCCGCATCACCTCAAACTGGAGCTGACTGAAAGCCTGCTACTCAACGACCTCGCTGAGGTGATCGAAAAAATGGCCGCGCTCAAAATCCACGGTATTGAATTTTCCCTCGACGATTTCGGCACCGGTTACTCGTCGCTAGCCTATCTCAAACGCCTGCCGCTGAGCCAATTGAAAATCGACCGGTCTTTTGTGTCCGATGTACTCACCGACGGCAAAGATGTCGCCATCACCAGCGCGATCATCGCCTTGGCCAACGGCCTTGGTTTATCGGTGATTGCCGAAGGCGTCGAAACCGATGCACAGCGCACCTTCCTGGCTAACCAGGGTTGCAAGTGCTACCAGGGCTATTTGTATGGAAGACCGGATGTAGTTGAGTCTCTTGAGCCTCTTTTGCAGTTACAGGACACCCACCTGTAAGGGCGTGTGTGGCTCGCCGCTGTCGCCTCCGCAGTTCGCACTGTTGCCATTTCCAATGGGATTTTGGACGAAATTACTTGCCTTGCTTGCAAGGTCGCAACGTAGTTAACATGGCTTTCCCAAAGGAGATACGCATATGAAATTAAGCAATATGTCGCTGGCTGCCAAGCTATGGATGGCTCTGGGTGTGGTCATTGGCCTGCTGGTCTTCATCCTGGTCGTAACCGGTCTGCGGGGTGCGGCCCTGAGTGCCAAGCTGGATGCGGATGCGGCGGAGCGGACGATCAAGGCGCGGGAGTTTTCGCGATGGGTCGGGCTGACCGAAACCAACACCACCCGCATCACGGCATCCTTGATGAGTTCTGATCCCGTGGTCACCAGCTCTTTCAAAGACCCGATCGCGGCGGGATTGCAGGAGATCAGTGAACTGCGCCAGGGCATTCTGGCGATGAACAACTCCGAAGAGACCAAGGCACTGATTGCGCGGTCGGTGCAGGAGGGCGGCGTTGTTCGGGCGTCCATCACCAAGGCGACCCAGACCAAGGCTGCTGGTGACCAGGAGGGTGCCCTCAAGGAGCTCAATGGCGTACTGATGCCAGCAGTCGGCAAATACCTCGCGACTCTGCGCGAGATCACCGCGTTGCAAGTCAAGGAATTTGAAAGCGCCAAGATCGACTACGAAAGACAACGCGCCGATGCCGTCCTGTTTGCCCGGCTGATGGTAGCGGCGCTCGTGTTGATTCTGGCGGGTGGCACCGTGCTGCTGATCCGCCAGATCCGCCAGCCCCTGCGCGACGCGATCACGGTCGCCGAAACCATTGCCGGCGGTGACCTCAGTGTGCGGGTGGAAACCAGCCGTGGCGACGAATTCGGCGAAATGATGAAGGCCATTGCCCACATGCAGGACCAACTGGTGCACCTGGTGTCCGATGTGCGCCAGGGGACGGACAGCATGGCGGAGGTGAGCGAGGAGATAGCAGCCGGCAACAACGACCTGTCCCAGCGCACTGAACAGACTGCCGCCAATCTGGAAGAAACAGCCTCCAGCATGCAGGAGCTCACTTCCAACGTCAAACAGTCGGCCGATGCGGCCCGCCAGGCCAACCAGCTGGCGGCTTCGGCGGCCCAGGTCGCGCAACGCGGCGGCGAGGTGGTGGGCCATGTGGTATCCACCATGGACGCCATCAATGCCAGTTCACGCAAGATTTCCGACATCATCAGCGTCATTGATGGCATAGCCTTCCAGACCAATATCCTGGCGCTGAACGCTGCGGTCGAAGCGGCCCGCGCCGGTGAGCAGGGCCGCGGTTTTGCCGTCGTGGCCAGCGAGGTGCGAAGCCTGGCTGGGCGCTCGGCCGATGCGGCCAAGGAGATCAAGGCCCTGATCAACACCAGCGTCGAAAAGGTCGAAGACGGCTCGGCCCTGGTGGCCCAGGCTGGCCAGACCATGACCGAGATCGTGGGCTCGGTGCAGCGCGTGACCGACATCATGGGTGAGATCACGGCAGCGGCCTCAGAGCAGGCCGACGGCATTGCCCAGGTGAATGCGGCGGTTGCCCAGCTCGACCAGATGACGCAACAGAACGCGGCGCTGGTTGAAGAGTCCGCCGCCGCCGCCAGCAGCATGAAGGACCAGGCCCACCGCCTGGCCGGTGTGGTGGCAACTTTCAAGGTCGACAGCCAGGCCGTCGCCCGCCAACCCAAGGCGGTGGCCACGCGCAAGACACCCCGGACACCGCTCCAACCCCCTGCCAACAAGTCCGCAACGCCTGCGGCCCGGCCCGCGCTGGCGCGCAAGCCCACGACTATGCCACCACAGGCCCAGCTGGCGGCATCCACCGCCACCCGCGACGCGCCCACCAAAGCCGGCGCCAGCACGGGTGACGATGACTGGGAGACTTTTTAGCCCATGTCCGTGCTGAACCCTCGACAGAGGCAAACCCTGGTGCGTACCGGCACGGCGCTGGGCGTACTGGCCCTCACGTTGCTGGCCTACCGGGCCTATGCCTGGCCCGGCGTGGCCATGGCCGCGACGGGTCTGGTGATGTGGATGCTGCTGCATGTGACGCGCCTGCTGCTGGTGCTGCGGCGCACTGCCCAGCGACCCGTCGGGACCGTGGCCAGCGCCGTCATGCTGCACGTGCGGCTGACATCCGACATGACGCTGCTGCAAGTGCTGGCATTGACCCGGTCCCTGGGCCAGCGCGAAGAAGCTGCGGGCAGCGAACCCGAACACTACCGCTGGATGGACGGCAGCGGGGCCCAGGTGCACTGCACGTTCGCACACGGAAAGCTGGTCCAATGGGAACTGTTACGCCCCTGACGGGCAGCGGTTCCGGGTGGCGACCAGGAACGGGCTCACCCCGGTCGTAAAATCAGCGTTTCTACGATCCCGACTCCAAGGAAACCCGCCATGAGCCCCCTACCCCCCTCAATGTCCGACCGCGATGGAAAAATCTGGATGGATGGCCAGATGGTCGACTGGCGCGATGCCAAGATCCACGTCCTGAGCCACACGCTGCACTACGGTTGTGGTGCCTTTGAGGGTGTGCGGGCCTACAACACGATCAACGGCACGGCCATCTTCCGCCTGGAAGAGCACACCGAGCGCCTGTTCAACAGCGCCAAGATCCTGCGCATGAAGATCCCGTTCACGCAGGAACAGGTCAATGAAGCGCAAAAGGCCGTCGTGCGCGAGAACAAGCTGGAGAGCTGCTACCTGCGCCCGCTGACCTGGATTGGCGACAAGAAGCTGGGCGTTTCGCCCAAGGGCAACACCATCCACCTGATGGTTGCCGCCTGGCCCTGGGGTGCCTATCTGGGCGAAGAAGGCATGAAGCGCGGCATCCGCGTCAAGATTTCCAGCTACACCCGCCACCACGTCAACATCACGATGACACAGGCCAAGGCAGTGTCCAACTACACCAACTCCATCCTGGCCAATATGGAAGCCACCGACGACGGCTACGACGAAGCCATGCTGCTGGACGCGAATGGCTTTGTGTCTGAAGGTGCAGGCGAGAACCTGTTTGTGGTCAAGAACGGCGTGGTCTACACGCCCGACCTGTCAGCCGGCGCGCTGAACGGCATCACCCGCAACACCGTCATGCACATCTGCAAGGACCTGGGCCTGGAGCTGGTGCAAAAGCGCATCACCCGCGACGAGGTGTATATCTGCGATGAAGCCTTCTTCACCGGTACCGCCGCCGAAGTAACCCCCATCCGCGAACTTGACCGGATCGAGCTGGGCAAAGATGACTACGTGGGCAGTCGCGGCCCCATCACCGAGAAAATCCAGAGCGCGTTCTTTGACATCGTCAATGGCCGCAATCCGAAGTATTCCCACTGGTTGAGCAAAGTATGAGCAAATCTGCAATTGAAATCCTGGCCTCGGACCTGAACCACCAAGGTGGCGTGTTTTGTCCCAGTCCGCTGGCCAAGATGGACACCTGGAACACGCATCCCAAGGTATACCTTGACGTAGGCCACTCCGGCGAAGCCAAGTGCCCATATTGCGGCACGGTCTACCGCCTGAAGGCCGGCGAACACTTCGCGGGTCACTAGCGTTGCCCAACCGGTCGGCACTGGTCATTGCCCCTCAATGGATAGGGGATGCGGTGATGACCGAGCCGCTCCTGCGCCGCTTGCATGCGCGGGGTGAGTCCATCACTGTGGGTGCATTACCGTGGGTGGCGCCGGTGTACCGGGCCATGCCCCAGGTTTCTGCGGTGGTGGAACTCCCATTTGCGCACGGTGGGCTGCAATGGGGCCTGCGGCGCAGTCTGGCGCGCCAGATGCAGGGACACTTTAGCGTTGCCTATGTCTGCCCCAATTCCTTCAAGAGCGCGTTGCTGCCCTGGTGGGCGGGCATCCGGGAGCGTATCGGCTACCACGGCGAGTCCCGCTATGGGTTGTTGACCCGCCGCTTGCCCAATCCACGCGATGGCCATCGCCCACCCATGGTGGCGTTCTACTCGGCGCTCAGCGCAGAGACGGGGGTGGCTGAAGACCGTCCTATCCTGCAATTGGATCCCGTGCGGGTCGACGCTGCATTGGCAGGGATGCGCCTGCAACACCAGGGTTACTACATCTTTGCACCAGGTGCCGAGTATGGTTCGGCCAAACGCTGGCCGGCGCGGCACTTTGCAGTGCTGGCGGGGCAACTGGGTTTGCCCGTGGTGCTGCTGGGTTCCTCCAAAGAGTCAGCCGTGTGCGCGGAGATCGCACACGTGGTGAATGCATCGCGTCCCGGCCATTGCCTGGACTGGTCTGGCCGCACTTCGCTGGACCATGCACTGGCCGCCATTTCTGCCGCCAAGGCCATGGTCAGCAATGACTCGGGTTTGATGCATGTGGCTGCCGCATTTGGTGTTCCCCAGGTTGCACTCTTTGGTTCGTCCAGCCCCCTGCACACACCACCCTTGAACCCCAAGGCCCATGTGGTGTGGCTCAAGAACGATCCCATGTATGTGCCGGCACTGGATTGCGCGCCCTGTTTCGCGCGTGAATGCCCGCTGGGCCACACACGTTGCCTGGTGGACATTACCCCGGACGACGTGCTGCGCTTCCTGTAGTCACCGGCACGGCGCACATAAAAAAAGCCACCCGAGGGTGGCTTTTTTGTAGAGACCTTGGCCGCTCAACCATGAGCGGCGGCGGGGCTATTCGATCTTGAACACGAACTCCTGCGTGGCAAGAATCTCCGTTGCATCCGCCGTGCACTTGTACTGCAACATGGCGGCCTTGACGGACGCATGGAATATGCGCGGTCCGGACAGAATCGTCACTTCCTTCACAACACCGTCCTTGACCAAAGCCTGCGCCTTAACCACGCCTTCGGACCCATCCTGCAATGCCTTGCGGGGCATTTCCGGTGGAACCTGGGTTGGACAGGCCACACGCAGATCGCCACGGTTGGGGGCGGGCTTGGGTGGTGCCGCAGGTGGCGGTGGTGGTGCGATCACCGCCGGTGTGGGCGGTGGTGCAGCGACCGACACAATCGACGGTGCAGTGGACGTCACGGGTGGCGCGACGTCAGGCGGTGGCACAAACGGTGGCGGCGGAGCCTCCACCTTGGGTGCTTCCGGTGGCTTGATTTCCTTGGGCGGCGGTGGCGGTGGCGGCGGAATGATCACTTCCTGGATCACCACAGCTTCCAACGGCTTCTTGATAACCTTCAGCGCATCATGGGCCGTGCCAGAGATCAGCGCCCACAGCAGAAAGATGTGCAGCCCGACAACAATGGCAATGCCCTTGTAGCGCTTCGACGGGTCTCTGGGCCGGTAGACCGGGTGAAGCCCTAGCGTATTCGTTTGCATGTTCATTGTACGAATTGCTCGCTTCCGATCACCGCCATCTTCGTCAGCCCCTTGCGCTTGGAAGCGGACAGGACATTGGCGAACACTGCATAGGACGATGACTTGTTGGGCCGGATGTGCACCTCGGGCTGCGCGGCCTGTTGGGCCACGGTTTCCATATTGGTATCAAGCTCCGCGGCAGACACCGGCAGACCTTGCCAATAGACCACGCTATTTTCGTCGATATCGATCTGGATTTTTTCGGGCTTGATATTGTTGGTGGGCGGTGTGCCCACCGGCATATCCAGGCTGACCGCGTGCAACTGGATGGGGATGGTGATGATCAACATCACCAAGAGCACCAGCATCACGTCAATCAATGGCGTGGTGTTGATGTCCATCAGCACTTCAGGATCGCCCTCGGCGTTTCCTACATTCATAGACATATTGCTATTCCTCCTGGCGTGGGTTCAACCGCCCAATGCTGGCGGTTCGGTGATGAACGCCACTTTGACGATGCCCGCACGCTGGCATGCATAAAGAATCTTGCCAACACCTTCGTATCGGGAAGCCAAGTCGCCGCGAATCTGTACTTCAGGCTGCGGTTTGACGGTCGAGACCTTCTTCAGCTTGTCGACCAATGCTTCCACATTGGCCACCTTCTGGTCGTACCAGAAAACGCTGCCTGCGGTGTCAACCGAAATAATGATGTTTTCTGGTTTGGTTTCCCGAACTTCCACCCGTTCTTTGGGCAGGGTCACGGGAATCGAGGTTGTGACGACGGGGATGGTGATCAGGAAAATGATCAACATCACCAGCATCACGTCCACCAGGGGTGTCGTGTTAATGGCTGATATGACGGCGTCATCTTCACCGTCAATACTGCCAACGTTCATGGACATAGAGCTAACTTTCTGCGCGTTTACCGCACGTGCTTAGCTCTTGGAAGCCGAACCCAACAAGACGGAGTGCAAGTCGCTGCCGAAGCCGCGGATGTCGTCCATCACGCCCTTGTTGCGGGCGATCAGGTAGTTGTAGGCCAGCACGGCAGGCACGGCAACGGCCAGGCCCAGGGCGGTCATGATCAGCGCGGAGCCCACGGGGCCGGCGACCTTGTCGATGGAGGCTTGGCCGGACATGCCGATTTGTGTCAAGGCGCCGTAGATGCCCCACACCGTGCCGAACAAACCGACGAAGGGGGAGATGGAGCCCACGGTTGCCAGGAAGGACAGGCCGCCTTGCATTTCGCGGTTCACGCGGTCCACGGAACGCTGGATGCTCATGCTGATCCAGTCGTTCAAGGGGATGTGGCCCATCAGACCACCGTGTTTTTTGGTCGCATCAACACCTGCGGCGGCGATGAACTGGTAAGGGCTGTCCTTGTGCAGGGCAGCAGCGCCTTGCGCCACGGTGCCTGCGCCCCAGAATTTTTCAGCCGCTTCGCGGGCATATTTGCCGGCCTTGGCCTGTTCGAGCATCTTGATGGCCAGGATGTACCAGCTGCCCATGCTCATGACGCCCAGGATAATCAAAACACCCATGTCAACGGAGTGCGCGTTGTGCCACAAAGCGGCGATGCCGTAGGGATTGTCCGTTGTACCTTCAGCCTTTTTAGGCGCAGCGGCAGCGGGGTCAGCAGCCACGGCAGCAGGAGCAGCGGCAGTGGCAGGCGCGGCGGTCTGGGCGAATGCGGGGGTTGAAACACCGGCGACCGACACAACGGCCAAACTCAGGGTCAGGGCCCAGGCGCGGACCAACACTTTAAACTTTGTATGCACAATCATTTCCTTATAGAAAAACTACTAACTGCCGTTTGGATTCCGGGTTGGGATCCGGGGCGCAGCATCCGTAAACTGCTAAACTTAAAGTCGGCTATTGTAATTTGCCTAGATGGTGCTTTGTCTGTGGCCTAACGAACATCACCTAGCGTTTTCGCTATCAGGGTTTCCACCAGATTACACCCACTGGGCCACTCACATGCAATCCCCTTCCACCGCTGACGGCGAATTGAATCCTTTGCTGCAACCATGGGTTCAGCCCTACGGTTTGCCCCCCTTCGGTCATGTACTTCCAGCACATTTCATGCCAGCGTTTGACCATGCACTGGCGCAGCATCTGGCGGAAATCGATGCCATCGCTGCCCACCCCAGTGCACCCGACTTTGCGAACACCATAGCAGCTTTGGATATCAGCGGCCGCTTGCTCGACCGAATTACCTTGCTGTTTCACAATCTCACCGCCAGCGAGACGTCCGCCGCCTTGCAAAAGGTGCAGCTGGAAATGGCTCCGCGGCTGGCCGCGCACGAAAATGCCATCTTCATGCACGCCGGGCTTTTTGCCCGCATGGACGCCCTGCACGGCCAACGCCATGACCTGGGCCTGGATGCGGAACAACTGCGCCTGCTGGAGCGTCTGCATCTGGACTTTGTGCGGGCCGGCGCCCGGTTGCAGGGCCAGCAGCGGCTGCGCTATGGCGCCATCATGGCCGAACTGGCCACGCTGTTTACCCGCTTCTCGCAAAACCTGCTGGCTGAGGAGACTGCGTACACGCTGCAGCTCCACGGCGAAGCGGACCTGGCGGGCCTGCCCGACTTTGTGCGCGCGGCGGCACGCTCCGCGGCGCAGCAACGCGGATTGCCCGACGGCAGCCATGCCATCACGCTGTCGCCGTCGCTTGCCGAACCCTTCCTCACCTTCTCTGCGCGGCGCGACCTGCGCGAAACCCTGTGGCACGCACGCGTGTCCCGCGGCGCCAACGACGGAGCCTACGACAACCGTCCCGTTGCCGCGCAGATCATGGCCCTGCGCCAGGAGCAGGCGGCCCTGCACGGTTATGCCAGTTACGCCGACTACGAGCTGGTCGACCGCATGGCCGGAACCACCGATGCCGTGTTGGATTTGCTGCACCAGGCCTGGGAGCCCGCCAAGGCCCACGCCGACGTCGACCGCCAGGCGCTGACCGACATGGCCCGCTCCTTGGGCGAACCCACGCCGATTGCCGCCTGGGACTGGCGTTACCTGGCGCAAAAGGTGCGCGCCCAGCGCTTTGACCTGGATGACGCAGAGCTCAAACCCTATTTTTCTCTGGACGCCATGGTGGCTGCGATGTTCGACTGCGCCCAGCGCCTGTTTGGCCTGCGCTTTGTCGAACAGTCAGGCATCGCCCTGCACCATCCGGATGCCCGGCTGTGGGAGGTCCGCGGCAAGGACGATGCGCTGGTGGGCTTCTTCATTGGTGACAACTACGCCCGCAGCTCCAAGCGCAGTGGCGCCTGGATGAGCGTGTTTCGCAGCCAGTCCGGCCACTTTGGCGGCACGCTGCCCATCGTCATCAACAACAACAATTTCGCCAAGGCCAGCCCGACCCTGCTGAGCTTCGACGACGTGCGCACGCTATTCCACGAATTTGGCCATGGGCTGCATGGCCTGCTGTCCCAGGTGCGCTATGAGCGCCTGGCCGGCACCCAGGTTCTGCGCGACTATGTGGAGCTTCCCTCGCAACTGTTCGAGAACTGGGCGCTGGAGCCACAGGTCTTGCAACGCCACGCGCGCCACGTGGAGACTGGTGAGCCCATGCCCGCTGCCCTGCTGGAAAAGCTCCTGCGCGCACGCCAGTTTGACCAGGCCTGGGCCACCATCCAGTACACCGGACCCGCTCTGATCGACATGGCATTGCACGCCCTGCCCAACGGCACCCCGATTGATATTGCCCAATTTGAGGCCGAGCAACGCACCAAACTAGGTATTCCGTCCGATATTGGCCTGCGCCACGGCCTGTCCCATTTCCAGCACCTGTTTGCCGGTGCGGGCTATTGCGCCGGGTATTACGTCTATATGTGGGCCGAGGTGCTGGAGGCCGATGGGTTTGCGGCATTCACCGAAACCGGGGACGCCTTTGATGCGACCACGGCCGAGCGTCTGTTGGGCACGATCTACAGCACCGGCAACAAACAGAATCCGGCCGACGCCTACCGCGCCTTTCGCGGACGCGATCCCCAGGTCGCGCCCATGCTGCGCAAGCGCGGACTCGTGGCCGGCGCGGCGGCCACGGCCTAGCCCCCTTTCCACCTCTTTTCAAGAACCCCGACGCCTATGTCCATCTGGAAAAAACCCGTCACCGTCGAACTGCTCACGGCCATGAGCGCCGACACCGCGACGGCCCACCTGGGAATCGAGTTTCTGGAAGTCGGCGACGACTTCATCACCGCCCGCGTACCCGTAGACACCCGCACCCGCCAGCCCTATGGCCTGTTGCACGGCGGAGTCAGTGTGGTACTGGCCGAAACGCTGGGCTCGTGCGGCGCCGCCTGTTCCTGCCCCGACGGCTACAAGGCCGTGGGTCTGGACATCAACGCCAACCATTTGCGCGGCACCACCAGCGGCTGGGTGACCGGTACGGCACGCCCGGTGCACATGGGCCGCACCACGCATGTGTGGGCTATCGAACTGCGCAACGAGGCCGGCGAGCTGACCTGCGTGTCGCGCATCACGATGGCCATCCTGGCGCCTAAATAGGCCGCAGTTCAACCAACGCGTGAGCGCCGCCGGGCCGCCCCAAGGCGCGAGAGCCCCCTCGGGGGGCAGCGCAGCACACGCAGTGGCAAGCGTGGGGGCCTACATTTTTCGCGCAAACTCCACGTACCAATCCAGGCAACCCGGATTGGCCATAGCGTCCTTGTTGACGACCTTCTCCAGCGGCTGCCCCAGCAGCAGCTTCTTGCCCGACAGCGTGCGCGGCACCTC